>Ga0137376_10000015_pt1 | contig 48489 bp, 43 predicted proteins | sample SagtaG_23_FD_104814 | JGI IMG/M metagenome (GOLD analysis project Ga0137376, IMG submission 104814) | Vadose zone soil microbial communities from Sagehorn Ranch, Mendocino, California, USA - Sage2_L_20_16 metaG | ecosystem: Environmental > Terrestrial > Soil > Vadose zone | place: USA...
CAGGCGCAGAAGGCCTGGGTCGCCACGATCGAGTGGTTCCGCAAATACCTGGCCTAACGGCTGGCTGACCGCGGCGCGGGCGCGTCGCTCGTCCGGCGGTGCGGATCGAGACGGTTTGACCGTCTTGGGTGATCCGCCACCCTTAGGCTCGCCACGTGATCCGCCGCGCCGTAGTGCTCGCGAGCCTGCTGTCGGCGTGCGTCGCTCCGGCAACGACGCCGCCCTCGCGGGTACCGACAGAAACCCCGACGGTCGGGGTCCAGACCGGAGCAGCCACGGCGTCGCCGGCCGCAAGCCCGCTGACGACGCCCGTATACCAGAACGCGGCGGAGGGATACCGTCTAGAGCTTCCACGTCCGTGGCGGCGCTCTTGTAATTCGACCGAAAGCCAGCTCTATCCCGCGAGCACCATCGTCAGCCAGCAGATCTTCGTGGCGGCGTCCGAGCGCAACGAGCGTTGGGGATCTGGCTACCCGTTCGACGGAGTCATCGTTCTGGTCGTCCCCAACCCCGAGAAGCTTCCGGTCGAGCAGTGGGCGGCACAAGGCGGGCTGGGATTTGCCCAGACACCAGGAGCGCCGGTCACCAGAGCGACCCTGGACGGCCGACCGGCCGTCGCCGCCGCCTACGAGGGGATCCGGGGTGAACAAAGACAAGACATCGCCGTGACTTCCGGTGATCGCGCGTACGTGGTGACCTATTACCTGACCTCCACCGATCAGACGAACGTGCCCGCAATGAAGGCGATCGTCGGCTCGTTCCACCTGCTTACCGAGGCAGAGCGCGCGTCTACGCCCACGGCTGCGCCGCTGACCCCCCGGTCGCCTGAGTCCGTCGCCGACGCGCTCGCGGCGGGTTTCGCGAAGAAGGACGTGACGGCGTTGGCCGAGCAACTCGGCAGCTGCGTCTTGCAAGGCTCCTACGGCTCTGACGCAAGCATCGCGCCGGCCGTCGCTTACGCCGAGGAACTGCGGCGCGATCTGGCCGCTGGCCTCGCGGTGAGCGTCAGCCCGAGGCCGCTGCTCGAGTACGGGGGCGACAGCCGATATGTCCGCTCGAGCTGGACGCGGCCCGGAAAGACGACCGAAGAAGTGGACCTTTTGCTTCGCGCGAACGGCGACCGTTGGTATTGGGCTGGTGCGGTTATCCGCTGAGGCAGGCGCTAGGCACGCTACTTCTTCTCGAGCAACGCTCTGATCGCCTCGCGACCTTCGGTCGTCGCATCGCTCGTCTCAGGAATGATGATCTCGGGTTTCTTCGGCTCCTCCTCGACGTCCCCGCCGGCCTTCTTGATCGCCTCGCGTTCGGCGTCCGGAGAGTCGAGCCCGACGAGCTTGTCCACGGTCTTGCGGTTGCGTATCGAACGCGCCAGTGACGCGAGGACCGCCGGAGAGCGGAGCGCCTGCGGATCGACCTGCGCGAGCGGCGTCGCCGCGGCGGACGCGGCCAGCTCCTCACCACTGACGGTCACGCTTTCCTTGCGCGCGATCGCGTCGAGCACGAGGAGCGACTTGGCGCGCCGTTCCGCGATCGGCCGCCACTCCTTGCGGATCTCTTCTTCGGTCTTGCGAGCCTGCAGGAGGAATTTCTCGAACGTGATCCCCTCCTCCTTCACGCGGGCCTTGAGATCGGCGACCAGGTGATCGACCTCGTCTTCGACGAGGACCTCGGGGATCTCGACCTGCGAAGTGGCGAGCGCGTGTTCCACCGCGCGCTCCGCAGCCTCGTCGCGCGCTTCGTGGAAGGCGGCGTGTGCGAGCTCGTTGCGCACCGCCTTGCGCAGGCCGGCGAGATCGGCGACGCCCACTGTCTTGGCGAACTCGTCGTCGAGCGGCGGAAGGACCTTTTCCGCGACCTGCGAGGGTCGGATGCTGAAGGTCCCGGTCTTCCCGGTGAGCTCGCCCTCGCTCGCGTCGTCGGGGAAGGTGAGGTCGACCTTCTTCTCCTCGCCGGCCTTCATGCCGACGAGTGCCTCGCCGAGGCCACTGATGCCGAGATCCTTGCCCGCCTCGATGTGCGCGTTCCGAGCGAAGGGCGGCAGAGCCTTCCCGGGTAGGGACGCGTCAATGTCGACGGTCAGAATGTCGCCGCTCTCTGCGGGCCGATCGACCGGCCGCAGCTGCGCATGACTCTCCCGCATCGCCGCGATCGTCCGCTCGATGTTCTCCTCCCCAGGAGGCGCTGGGTCGACTTTCGCGCCGTGCGCGAGGTAGTCCCCGAGCCCAACTTCGGGGCGGACGACGACAGTCGCGGTGTAGCGAAGCGGCTTGCCTTCCTCGAGCTGAGTGACCTTCGCGTCGGGCCGGTCGATCGGCTCGATCCCCTCCGCGTCAACGATCTCGCGGTACGTCTGATCCATCAGGTCATCGGCCGCGTCTTCCCAAAGATGCACTTTGCCGTACGTGCGCTCGTACATCGCGCGCGGCGCCTTGCCCGGCCGGAAGCCAGGGATCTTGGCGTGCTGGACGTGTTTCGCGAACGCGGCATCCGCGGCGCGCGCGAGGCGCTCCGCTTCGACTTCGACGTCGAGCGTCACCCGCGAACCCGCCTCACGACGGAGGGTGTGCTTGACGGACGACGGGGCAGCCTTCGGGGATTCCGGCATGGAGATGCTCTGAGTTTAATGGGGTACGCTCGACCGTCGCAGATGTTCTTCTACGAGATCCATGAAGGCGATGAGGAGCTCGGCACCGCGGTGCTTCTCGCGCACGAGCGCCGTTTCGAACCGCTCGAATTCTTCGCGCTTGTGAAGAAGGCGCGCACGCTGCTCGTTGACTCGTTCGAGGAGGCCTCGCTCTCCGAGGCCATCGCGAACGAGCTCGCGCGCACTCAGGGCTTTCTCCACGTGACCGACGAGCTCCTGGTCGCATCGGTGAATGTGGACGAGAAGGAAGAAGGCACCTTCCTGGTGTCCGAGGAGAGCGGCGACCGCACCGTCTTTCTCTCGCGCGACGATGACATCCAAAAGAACTAGCTGATGGAGCGCGTCGGCTTCGTGGGCCTCGGGATCATGGGCACCCCGATGGCGCGCAACGCGCTGAAGGCGGGCTTCGCCGTCACGGTCACGAATCGGACGATCGATCGCGCGAAGCCGCTTGCGGATGCCGGTGCGACGGCCGTTCGCACCCCCCGCGAAGTCGCCGAACGCAGCGACATCGTGGTGACGATGGTCACCAACACGCCCGACGTCGAGGCCGTCATGTTCGGCGCCGACGGCATCGCGAGCGGTGCACACGAAGGATTGCTGGCGATCGATATGAGCACCATCAGTCCTGCAGCGACGCGCGACCTCGCGAAGCGCGCGGCCGCGAACCGGCCGCCCTTCCGCACACTCGACGCGCCGGTATCGGGCGGCGAGGTCGGTGCGATCGAAGCCAGGCTCGCGATCATGGTCGGCGGGGACGAGGCCGACGTGAAGCGCGCCATGCCGCTCTTCCAGGCTCTTGGCAAGACGATCATCCACATCGGCGATCACGGCGCGGGCCAGGCCTGCAAGCTCGCGAACCAGATCGCCGTCGCCATCAACAACCTCGGCGTCTCCGAGGCCCTTGTCTTCGCGAAAGCCCAGGGCATCGATCTCGAGCGCACGCGCCAGGTCATCGCGGGCGGTGCCGGCTCGTCGTGGGCGATGCAGAACTACGCGCCGAAGATGCTCGCCGGTGATTTCCGTCCGGGCTTCATGGTCGATCTTCAGCAGAAGGATCTGCGCCTCGTGCTCGACAACGCGTTCGTCGACCACGTTTCTCTGCCCGGGACCGCCCTCGTGCACGCCCTGTACAACGCGCTGCAGCACGACGGCGGCGGACGCGAGGGAAACCACGCGCTGCTCAAAGTGATCGAGCGCCTCTCCGGAGTAGAGGCCCGCCAGCGTTGACGCATTGACCTGTTGACCGGCTGTTGACCTAGCGGGCGTGCAAGCGACCGAGGGTCCGAGGGTCCGAGTACGCCTCTCCTATTGCGGGCAAAGCCGCCCCAGCCGACGCTCATTACGTGTCGGGACGCGTTCTCGTCGTCGAGGACGACGAAGCGAACCGCGGTGCGGTGCGGGCACTCCTCGAGGACGCAGGCTACGAGTGCTGCGAGGCGATCGACGGTGAGGCCGCGCTCGTTTCCGTGCGCACGGCTCACCCTGATCTCGTGCTTCTCGACCTGGAGCTTCCGGGAATGTCCGGAGCGGAGGTTCACCGCGCGCTCCGCCGCGATCCGCGCACGCGGTTCCTCCCGACGGTCTTCCTATCCGCCCACTCAAGCAGAGATGAACGGCTCGCCGAGCTCGAGGCCGGCGCCGACGACTACATCACCAAGCCGTACGACGCTGACGAGCTCCTTGCGCGCGTGGGAGCCGCGGTGCGCAGGTCGAGCGGCCTCCGGGCGGTCAACCCGCTTTCCGGGCTCCCGGGCAACACCACGATCACCGAGGAGATCGAGTCGCGTCTCGCGCGACGCGAGCGGTTCGCGCTCCTCTACGTCGATATCGACCGCTTCAAGGAGTTCAACGACCACTACGGCTTCGCCCGCGGCGACCTAATGATCTCGAGCGTCGCACAGCTCCTCGCCGAGGTCAGCTGGGGCTTGGAGGGCGAGCGGTTCCTCGGCCACATCGGCGGCGATGACTTCGTCGTGCTCGCTCCTTCAAAGGAGGCGGAGACGCTCGCGGCGTGCATCACGCGGCGGTTCGACGAGACCGCGCCCTCGCTCTACGACGAGGAGGATCGGCGACGCGGATCGCTCGAGGCCCGCGACCGGCGGGGCGTCCTGCGGCGCATCCCGCTCGCGTCTATCTCGATCGGCATCGTGAACGTCTCCCCGGGCCGCTTCGACGGTGCGATCGCCGCGGCACGCGCGGCGGCCGAGGTGAAAGAGGTCGCGAAGCGCCAGCCCGGATCGAGCTGGGCCGTCGACCGCCGCAAGAGTTAACGCCGCCGCTACGCTAGAGGCGGGCGAGTGGCGAAACGGAATACGCGCAAGATTTAGGGTCTTGTGCTCGAAAGAGCGTGAGGGTTCGAGTCCCTCCTCGCCCACGGACTAGTTTCGTTTCGCAAGCGTCTTCGCGATCGACCGCACCGTGAGAAGCGCGACGATCGCCACCAGCTGGCCCACCAGGATCACGCGGTTGAGATCGAGCGCCGGACGCCACTCCGCCTCGCCGTCCTTGATGACCCACGCTCCGGCGGGACGCGCCGACATGCCAAACCCGCCACCGCCGTTGCCCTCGGTGTCGCCGCCACCGCCGCCGCCACCCATTACGTTCGCCGCGGGGATGATCGTCACTCCGTCCTGCTGATAGGGCTCGCCGTACACGCGGCGGACGGTGATCGCGTCTTTCGTCTGGTTGAGAACTTCGAGCGCGTTCATGGGCACACCTCCCCGGACGAAGTATCGGACCTGCCCGGACTCCGAGCCCTCTCTAGATCGTGAGCTCCATGCCCTCGCGCGCGACCACCACCTCGATCCCTTTCGCCCGCTCGTCCGTCTGCTTCTGCGCCTCGACGGCGATACGGTCGAGCGCGTCGTCGGTGCGGTCCGGATCGTGGTGATACAGGACCAGGCGCTTCACGTTCGCCTTTACGGCGACGTCGATCGCGCTCGAGATCGTCGAGTGGCCCCAAGTCGGCTTGAAGTCGTTCTCGGTGAACTGTGCGTCATGGATGAGAGTGTCGGCCCCCATGGATAGCGCGACGACCGGGTTCGGCCGTCCCGAGAACGGGTCCTCCGTGTCGGTCGCGTAGACCAGCGAGCGGCCATCGGCCTCGAGACGGAACGCGAGCGCCGGCGCGGGGTGAAAGAGGCTCGCCGCCTTCACGAGGAAGTGACCGATGTGCTCCTCGCTTCCGTCGTGGAGCTCACCGACCTCGAGCCGCGCGGGCAGGTCGTCCAGGTCCACCGGGAAGAACGGATCGTCCATGCCGAGACCGAGGAGCTCGCGCAGCGCGCGCGACTGTTTCGGCCCGCGAATGCGCAGCGACGTCTTCGGGTCGAACGCCGGGCGGAAGAACGGGATGCCCTGGATGTGATCCCAATGCAGGTGTGACAGCAGCAGATCCACGGAGAACGGCCGCGGGCCGCCTCCGTTCATGAGCGCGAGGCCGAGCTCGCGCAGGCCCGTGCCGGCGTCGAGGATCAGGAGCGAGCCGGAGCTGTCACGCACTTCGACGCATGCCGTGTTGCCGCCGTAGCGGACCGTCGACGGCCCGGGCGTCGGGATCGAGCCGCGCGTCCCCCAAAAACGGACTTTCAAACCTTCGGCTCCTCATCGCGCTGAGACAGCCCGGGACCCTCCGGCACGCGACCTACGCCGAGGGCGCCGGGCTTGGGCCAGGTGTGCTTCAGCGATTCGAGCGTCCACTCGAGATCGTGGATGTTCTTGCGCAGCGCCCCGATCACTGCTGGATCGAGGTGGTCGCCCGCCATCGTCTCCATGATCTCGAGGGTCTTCTCGAGCGTGTATGCCGGCTTGTAGTAGCGCGGCGCGGTCAGCGCATCGAAGACGTCGGCGACCGCGACGATGCGCGCCCCCAGCACGATGCGCTCGGCGGGTAGCCCGCGGGGATAACCCTTCCCGTCCATTCGCTCGTGATGTTGCGCAGCCATGATCGGTACCTCGCGCATGTCGTGCGGAAACTCGAGGTGCGCGAGGAACTCCCCGGTCTTTTCGGCATGCGCCTTCATGTAGGCGAACTCGGCCTCGTCGAGCTTGCCTGGCTTCGTCAGGAATTCGTCGCGCACGGCGATCTTGCCGTAGTCGTGGAGGAGCGCCGCAGCGCGAAGCTTCTCCAGCTCGATGCCCGCCAGACCCATCGCGCGTCCGATCACTTCCGCGTAGCGCGTCACGCGCTGGCTGTGGCCGGCGGTCTGCTGGTCCCGGGCGTCGATCGTGACGGCCAGCGTCTCGATCAACGTTTCCCAAAGACGCTTCTGGCCGGCGAGCAGCTGCGCGTTCTCGACGGCGACGGCGGCCGAGGCTCCGAGCGAGCTCAGCGTCTCTTCGTCGTCGGTGGTGAAGTGCTCGCCACCCTTCTTGTTGACCACCTGGAACACACCGATGACGCGACCGTTCTGACCGGTCATCGGGAACGTGAGCAGGCTCCTCGTGCGATAGCCGCTGCGCTTGTCGGGCTCGGGATTGAACCGCGGATCGGCGTAGGCGTCCGGGATATTGATCGTCTCCCCCGTCGCTGCGACGGTCCCGGCGATGCCGACACCCATGGCGAGGCGGATCTCGCCGACGCCCGTGCCGAGCGCAACACGAGACCAGAGCTCGTTCTTGTCGCGATCGACGATGAAGATCGTCGCGCGGTCCGCATCGAGGAGCGTGGTCGTCGCCTGCGCCATGTCACGTAGCAGCGCATCGAGATCGGTGATCGACATGAGCCGGCGGGTCACGTCCAGGATGAGGTCGAGCTTCGACCCCGTCGTCACCTTGCGATCGGCTTTCCGGCGAGCCTGCGCGCGCCGCTCGCGGTTGCGTCGCTCGTCCGGCATCAGCCCTCGATGGGGATGTGTTCGAGGACCGGGCCGACCGTCTCGGCGATCTGCTCGAGCAGCATCTGGTCACGCCGTTCGAACGCGCCGTTGCGCTTGTTCAGCGCCTGGATGACGCCGACGACCGTTCCGCCATCACTTCCCCAGACCGGAACGACGAGCATGTTCAGCGTTCGGAATCCCGTCCGCAGGTCCACGTTTCGGTCGAACCGCGCATCCGCGTATGCGTCCGGGACGTTGATCGTCTCGCCGGTCATCGCGGCCTGGCCGGCGAGGCCCTGTCCCATCGGTAAGCGGATCTCCGTGGCGGTGCGCTGCGCGACCCGCGCCCAGAGCTCCTTCTTCTTGTGGTTGACGATGTACACGGTGCAGCGCTCGGCATCGACCGCCTGCGAGCAGAGGTCGACGAGCCCGCGCAGATAGGCCTCGCGGTCCTTCTGCACCGCGAGGTGTCCCAGCTTGACGAGGACGAGGGCGACCTTGTCGTCGAGCACGGTCTTAGTGATACCCCGCGACGGCGGCGCGTCGTATCGCCACATCGGGCGCTGGCGCAGGCCTGGGCGACCGGATCGCTCCGAGACGGTTGATCTGCCAGCAGGGCACGGGCTCTGCGCGTCCTTTGACCAGGATCGCACCGAGATCGACGGTCTCGACATCCTCGCCAAGCTCCCCGAGCGTCTCGCCCGAGCAGGCGACCTGATCGCGGCGGGCGATGTCACGCGAGGTGAGTCGCGACGCGATGTTCGCGGCGTCGCCGATCACGGTGTACTCCATGCGACCCTTGGCGCCGAGAAAGCCGGCGACGACGCGCCCGGTGTTGATGCCGAAGCCGAACGACACATCGGGGCCGCCCCGCTCGCGCTCAGACACGATCCAGCGTTGCATCTCGAGGGCGCACTCGACCGCCTTCCGAGCTTGGTCCTTGACCTCGAGCGGCGCACCCCAGAGCACCATGATGTTGTCTCCGTTGTACTTGTTCACCGTTCCCTCGTAGCGGTTCACGATGTCCACCATACCGTCGAAGTAGCGATTCAGATGGTGGAGGAGGTCCGACGGCCCCATCCCCTCGGACAGAGTCGTGAAGCCACGGATGTCGCCAAAGAGCACAGTCACCCGCTTCTCCTCGCCACCCAGCGCCAGCTTTCCAGCCTCCTCCCGGTCCATGATCGTGCGGGCGATCGACGGTGTGACGAAGCGGCCGAAGGTGACCCGCGTGCGGGCCACTGCGAACTGTTCTTCGAGCAGCAGGTAGCCGAGCAGGATGACCCACCAGAACACCGCCGGGATGACGTAGGCGATCGATGGGACCTCCACCGGACCGCTCCCGACCAGGCCCTGCGTCTGGAGGCCGAAGAGCACGTACGCGCCGAGGATGTACGCGACGAGCAGCCCGAGCGCCCCCACGAAGCCGAAGAGTCGCCAGCGAAGCACGAGCAACAGACCGGCGAGCGTGACGATGAGGAGCTGCGCCAGCGTCGTGATGTCGCTCTGCTTCAAGACCGGGTAGCGGTTGGTAAAGATCGTCTGTGCCGCGTTCGCCCAGATCTCGACGCCGTACATCTTGTGTCCGCTGGAGTTCGGAACGGGGTAGTCGTCAGGCTCGGCGGAGAGTGAATGTGCACCGACGAGGACGAGGCGCCCGGCGATGAGCTCCTTGGGCACCGCGCCGCTCACGACGTCCTTCAGCGAGACGACACAGAATTCCAGCGGGTTCTTGCAGGGGTACGAGAGGTTGTCGAAGGTCGGCGGCGCCGGCGGCGCCGCGTAATACACGGACATCCCACCGCGAACGTCGATCGGCATGATCCGATCGCCCAGCGGTGCGGGGACGACCAAACGATCTCCCTCGCGACGCGCCTGCGAGAGTTCCGCGCGCAGCTTCTTCGCAGCGCTCACCAGTGGGAGCGAGTAGAAGGTCTGGCCATCGGGTCCCTGGATAACGAGCTGCGCGTCGCGCACGCGCCCATCCGGGTCCGCGAAGATGTTCACCGCTCCGACACCCGCGGCCGCCTCGCGGAGGATCGGCACCGGCAGACGCAAGGCGGGAAAGCGCTCGATGTGGTCTCCCAGGTTCGCATCGCCAGCGCCCTGCATGGCGAGCAGAACATTCCCCGACTCACGGATCGCGGCCGCGAAGGAGCGATCCTCCTCGGGGTTGCTGGTCGGGTCGTAGAAAGCGACGTCGAACGCGACGACGCTCGGCCCGAGCGGCTTCAGCTTGTTCAAGAGCTCGGTGTATGCACGATGCGGGAGCGGGTACGTCCCGTAGTAGCTGATGCTCGGATCGTCGATCGCCACGATGGTGATCTGGTTGCGCACCTGGGCGGGTGAAACATCGATCGCCTTGTCGTAGAACGCCGACTGGAGCGATGTATCAAGAACGGTCAGCGAAAGCAGCCCGGCGCCGACGAGCACCGCCAGGAGCGTCAAGATCGCTACAACGGCACGCAGGCGCGTGTGGCGCTTCGTCAGCAAGCTACCGCGCCTCCTTCTGCCGCGCACGGGCAGGGTCGGCGTCAGATTATGCGGTCGCTCGCTCGGCTGAGCACCCCTTTTAGCACTGAAATGGCGCGCGCATAGTCGGAAAGGACCAGGCGCTCCATCGGGGTGTGGTCGTATCTGCTGTCGCCCGGTCCGTACGCGACCATCGGACACCCCCAAACGGGGGAGAGGATGTTCATGTCACTCGTTCCGCTCTTTTCCTTGAAGGTGGTCTGAGCGCCCGCGTCGGCGATCGCGCGTGCGAAGGCGCGCGCGAGCGGGCTCGTGCGCGGCGTGCGGACCGGCGGCTCGAACGAGAGTCGCTCGGTCGATACGCGCGTGTCGCTCTCCAGGCGCGCGAGCGCCATCGCGTGACGCTCAAGCTCGGCCCCATCGACGCTCGGCGGAATGCGATAACCCACCTGCAGCTCGGCGTTCTCTTGGAGGCCGTCGCTCGCGCCGCCGCTGATCCCCAGCAGACGGCAGTCGAGGCGCGCGAATCCGCGGGCGTCGGTCGTGCGCGCGGTCGCCGCGGCCTTCAGTCGATCCCAGATCGCGAGAGCCTCTTCGGAGATGGTCGGTCCGGGTGCCGCCCCGTGACGGCGATCGCGTGAGAGGCTGACGCAGAGCTGCAGGCTTCCCTTGTACCCGACAGTGACCCCGTCCCAGCCGGATGGCTCGCCGATGACGCACCAGTCGGGTGCGGCTCCCGTCGCGCGATGCCGGGCACCCGCGCTCGTCGGCGACTCCTCTTCGACCGCGCCCACAACGGTTACCCGCACACCCGCCACGCGGTGAGTCGCCGCGGATACGAACGCGGCAAGGGGACCCTTCGCGTCGACGGCGCCGCGTCCGACGAGCTCGTCCCCCTCGATGCGCACCGGTATCTCCCCGGGCACCGTGTCGATATGTCCAAGAAGCACGACGTGCGTCGGCCCGTCTCCGATCTCGCCCAGCGCGTTGCCGGCATCGTCGACGCTCGCACGGAAGCCGCGGTCGGCCATCTGACCAACGAGCCACTCGACGGCCTCCCCCTCGCGACGTGAGATGCTCGGGATCTCCACCAGACCGCGAAGGAGCGCGAGATCCTCTGCGCTCGGCCTCACGCGAACGCTTTCGCCGAAGCGGCGAGGACGCGGTCGACCTCCTGGGCGGTGATGACAAGGGGCGGCAGGTAGCGCACGACCGTAGGCCCAGCGCCGAGGGCGAGCACGCCATCGTCCTGCAGCGCCCGCAGAGCGACGGCCGCGTTCTCTTTGAGCTCCACTCCGACCAAGAGCCCGAGACCGCGCACTTCGCGGATCCGCTCGCTCTGGATCGCGCGTAGTCCGTCCCGCAGCTGTTGCCCGCGATCCCGCGCGTTTCGCGCGAGGTCGCAGCGCACGATCTCGCCGATTGCCGCGACCGCGGCCGCACACGCAAGCGGATTGCCGCCGAAAGTCGCGGAATGCGATCGCTTCGGAAGGTCGCCCACCTTCCTTGAGAACGCGATCGCTCCCATCGGGAGGCCGCCCGCGATCGACTTCGCCAGACAAAGGATGTCCGGGACGACCGCATACTGCTCCGACGCGAACATCGTCCCTGTCCGGCCAAAGCCCGTCTGCACCTCGTCGAAGACGAGGAGGGCGCCGCGCTCCGCGCACAAGTAGGCGGCCCGAGCCACGAACTCGGCCTTCGCCGGCCGGACGCCACCCTCGCCCTGAACGAGCTCGACGATGAACGCGGCGGTCTCGTGCGTGATCGCGGCGTCCAGCGCCTCCGGCTTGTTGAACGGGACGTGTGAGAAGCCGGGGACAAGTGGGCCGAACAGATCGCGATACTCGGGTCCCCACGTCGCCGAGAGCGCGCCCATGGTCTTGCCGTGGAAGCCCCGCATCGTCGCGACGACGCCGCTGCGTTTGGTCGCGGCACGCGCGAACTTGAGCGCGCCCTCGACCGCCTCGGTCCCGCTGTTGCAGAGGAAGACGCGGTCGAGCCGAGACGGCAGGATGCGCGCGAGCACGTCGTAGAGCTCCGCGCGACGGTCGTTGTAGAAAAGCTCGGTGCACGAGGCGAGGGTCCGAGCCTGCTCCGCGATCGCGCGAGCCACGGTCTCGTTGCCGTGACCGAGATTCGCCGACCCCTGGCCGCCGACGCAATCGATGTACGCGCGTCCTTCGCTGTCGTAGACGGTCGCGCCCTCGCCGCGGACGAGGACGACGCCCCGCTTCATGTAGAGGCCGGATGTGTGAGCGTCCTCAGCGGCGACGATCTCGGCGGTCGAGCGCAGAGTCGTCGCGGTCACGAGCGGATCACGGTGCGCATGCCCAGATCCGCGGACGCCGAGCGGATGACGACCTCGTCGACGCCACCCTCGAGCGCCTCGCGTGCGGCGAGGATCTTCACCTTCATCCGGCCTTCGGCGAGCAACTCCGCCTCGGCGAGGGTCGTCTCGGGAACGAGCGTCCGCGGGTCGGCGATGTCGCGCAGCAGACCCGGCACGCTCGTCAGGATGATGAGGGCGTCGGCGTCGATCGCGACGGCTATCGCAGCGGCGACACGATCGCCATCGACGTTCAACGCCTCGTTCTCGGTCGAGAGCGCGAGGGGCGCCACAACCGGCACGCGGCCAGGGCCGATGAACTGCGTCAAGAGCGGAAGGTTCACCGCCTCGACCTTGCCGGTGTAGTCGTCCCGCAGCAGCACGGTCTTCGAGCCGAGCACGGAACGCACATCCTTCTTCCGCGCGACGAGGAGCCGCCCGGAGAGACCGGATAGCCCGACGGCATCGATCCCCCGCTGCTGGAGCTTCTCCACGTAAAGGAAGTTCTCGACACCGAGCGCCGCCATCGCGAAGATCTCAAGCGTCCGTCGATCGGTCCGCCGGCTCTCGTGACCCGACGGTGAGATGACCTTCTCTTGCGGATGGTCGAGCGCCTCGGCGAGGCGATCGGTCTCGCCGGACGCACCGTGCACGAGGACGATCTCATCCGAACGCGCGACGTCCGCGACGAGGTCCGCGACCGCGTCGCGGTCGATCCCCTTGCTTCCACCGGCTTTGATGACGGCCCGGAGCGGCACTTCGCGTTCAGCCTAGAGAACGGCCATGTCTCGTGTCGCGATCCGCTATCCCCCGTAGATGAGGCAAAACTCGTTCCCTTCGGGATCCGCCATCGTTCGCCACGAGTAGCCGTACTCCATGAAGTCGGCCTCGGGTCTTCGTCGCCGTCCGCCCAGTGACTCGATCCGGGAGGTGGCGGCGTTCACGTCATCGACGACCAGATCAAGATGCACGCGGTTCTTGACGGCCTTCGGCTCGGGCACGCGCTGAAAGGACACGTGCGGCGCATCCGGAGACTGGCGTGCCAGGTTCACGAACTGTGGCGGCGACCCCAGTCGGCTGTCGATCTCCACGCCGAGCACTTCTGACCAGAACGCCGCGAGACGCTCAGGATCGGGGCAGTCGATCTGGATCCAGCCGATGCGTCCGACGGCTTTCACGGATGGAGCCCGACGAATTCGAGCCCGGCGGTTTCCGGGAAGCCGAGCGCGACATTCATGGCCTGCACGCCGTTCCCGGCCGCGCCCTTCACGAGGTTGTCGATCGCGCACAGTGCCACGACCCGGTTGGCCCGGAGGTCCACCGCGAACCCCACGTCCGCGAAGTTCGTGCCGGCGAGAAGCTTCGGCTCGGGATAGCGGTAGATCCCGGCGCGGTCCTTCACGATCCGCACGAAAGGCTCAGATCCGTACGACTCCCGATAGATCTTCCAGACCGCCTTCTCGTCGAGCGCGCTGCGGATGTACACATGGGCCGTCGCGAGGACTCCCCGCACGAGCTCGACCGAGGTCACAGACAGGTCCACGCGCACAGCATCTCCGGCGAGCCGCAGCTCCTGTTCGATCTCCGCGGTATGCCGGTGGCCTACGGGCCGGAAGGAGCGCACCACGCCCGATCGCTCGGGATGGTGGCTGTCCTCGCTCGGCTCTCGCCCACCCTCGCTGGACCCGACCTTGCACTCGATGACAACGGGCCGCGCGCGGTCGACGACATCCGCCTGGAAGAGCGGGAGTAGCGCAAGGATCGAGGCCGTCGCATTGCAGCCGGCGCCTGTGATCCGTTTCGCGGCCTTGAGCTTGTGGCGGTGAAGCTCCGGGATGCCGTACACGAATCGGTCAAGCCGGTCGGGCTGCGGGTGGGGCGAGCCGTACCAGCGGTCGTAGTCCCCGGGATCGCGAAGGCGGTGGTCGCTCGAGAGATCGATCAACACCGCCGCACGATCGTCGAATTCGTGGGCACGGTGCGCTCCGTTCGGGAGCGCCAGGAAGAGCACGTCGCACTTTCCGACGTCCTCGTAGTGGACGAACGAGAGACTCGTGCGCTTGCGGAGGTTCGGATGCGCAGTGCTGACCGGCTTGCCGGCCAGGGACTCGCTTCCGGCGACGACCTCCCGTACCTCCGGATGCCCGAGCAGTAACCGCAGCAGCTCGCCGCCGGCGTAGCCCGCGGCGCCGATCACGCCGGCTTTCACCTGGCCGCCCTGGCCACCTCAAGCACGTAGTCGATGACCTTCGCGGGGATGTTCACGCCGGTCGTGTCGATCGAGTTGCGGAACTCCATCGTGTAGTTCACCTCGTTGACGAGCATTCCTTCCGGTCCTTCGAGGACGTCGACTGCGACGACCCCTCCGCCGACCGCGCGGGCGGCCCGTACGCACAGCTCCGCCAACTGCGGTGTGACGGGGCAGTTCTCGGCGCGGCCGCCGCGTGCGGTGTTCGTGATCCAGTGGTCGGAGTACCGGTAGATCGCGCAGATCGTCTCGTCGCCAACGACGAACGCCCGGATGTCGCGGCCGGGCTTGGGCACGTATTCCTGGATGTAATAGATGGAGTGCAGGTAGGTGCCGAGGACGTCCTTGTGCTCGACGATGGCCTCGGCCGCCTCGCGATCGTTGACCTTCGAGATGAGCCTGCCCCAGGAGCCGATGAGTGGCTTCAAGACGACCGGATAGCCGAGCTCCTCTATCGCCGTGAGCGCGGACTCGGGCGTGAACGCCACCCGCGTGCGCGGGCTCGGGACCGAATCGCGGATGAGGCGCATGGTCGTGAGCAGCTTGTTTCCGCAAATCTCGGCGACCTCATACCGGTTCACAGTCGGCACGCCCCAGGTGTCCAGGACGGAGAGTGCGTAGAGCGCGGTGCCGTGCTGGATGCAGCGCTCGAGGATCACGTCGACGCCAAGGTCTGGCTTGCGCTCCAGCGCAAGGACCAGCTCGCGGTCGTCGATGATCTTCGTTTCGACGCGTCGCGACTCGAGCTCGGCGAGGAGGAGCTTCTCCTCCACGCGAACGCGAGACAAAAGAACGCCGACCCGGGGGCCGGGGGGCGGAGTCCCCCGAAGGCTATTCACCCCAGTCCTCTTCCGCTTCGGGAGCCAGCGCGAGCGCGAGCGGCGCGGTCTCCTTCACCTCGAGCTCGGCGCCGCAGTCGGGGCACGACACGATCTCCCCTTTCACGGCGTCGGATCCGACGGTGACGTCGGCGTCGCACTCGGGACACTTCGGCACGGCTTCCCCCCTCGTCGCAGCGCTTGAGGGAAAAGCCTAACCGCTTACGGAGACACCGAGCGCAGCCGGACCGGCCTGGTCGGCCTCCGCCGCATCGCTCTGACGCAGAGTTCGCGCGCGCACCTTGTCTTCGTACATGCGAGCATCCGCAGCTCCCAGCAGCGCATCGGCGTCGCGGCCGTCCTCGGGGAACCAGGCGATGCCGAATGAGACGCGGGGCAGCGGATTGTCCCGCCCGGCCCAGGTGTAGTGCTCCTCGCGGAGACGCGCCGCAACGCGGCCGACGAGCGCCTGTGCGGGAAGAGGCCCAGTGCGTGGAAGGAGGATCACGAACTCGTCGCCGCCGAAGCGGGCGATGACGTCCTCCGCCCGCGACGACTCGCGCATCGCCCGTGCCACGGTCTTCAGGACATCGTTCCCGATCAGGTGGCCGGCCGAGTCGTTCACCGCCTTGAGCCCGTCGACATCGCACAGCACGACGCCGAAGATGTCACCATGCCGAGCAGCCTCCGCCACCTCGGAGCCCAGACGCTCCATGAGGCTGCGCCGGTTCAACACGCCGGTGAGGTCGTCGTCGCGAGCGAGCCGCCGCGTTTCGGTCACCAAGTCGGCGTTGACGATGGCGATCGCGGCCTGCGCGGCATAGAGGCGGAGCAACCGGCAGGTCTCCTCGGAGAAGACCCGCCGCTGGCGCGAGTAGGCGGTGAGCGTCCCCACGATCTCGCCACGAGCGATGAACGGCGCAGCGATCGCCGAGGCGATCAGGCCATGCAACAACGGGTTGCTGTCGGGATGCGTGCGGTAATCGGCGGCGACGACGAGATCCCGTGTCCGGACCGCCTCGAGCGCGATCCCGCGAAGGGCCTCGCCGACCGACACGCGCAGGCCTAGCGCGGGCGCGTTGTGCTGCGCGCGGACGATCAGCCCGCGCGCCCGCTCGGCGAGGGAGACCATCGCCCCATCGGTTCGCGTCAGTGCCGTCGCTTCCCGTGCGATGAGCGCCGCCAGGTCATCGAGTGAGAGCTCTCCAGCGGTCGCGAGTCCCACGTCATAGAGCGCCGCCATCTGTTCGGCGCGCCGCCGCTCGAGCTCGCCGAGGCGCCAGTTGGCGTAGAGCGCGAGGCCCGCGCGTATCGCCAGCACGAGGACGGCGACCGCGATCGCGCCGTCGATGAGATCCGCGATCGGACGGGGCAGCGCGCGTACGTCCGTGTAGACCAGCAGGAACGCGCTCGCCGCCGCGACCAGCCCAGGAAGCAGCATTCGCGAGAAGTGGATGGCCGAAGACGACATCGCCGACGCGGCCTTGGCCTCTCGCTCCTCGACCCACTGCGCTCCAGCGACGCCGATGGCGGCCATTCCGAGGATCCAAAGCGGATCGAGCGGCGTGCCTGCGACGAAGGTCGACGAGAGGTACGCCGGCAGATACAGACTGAAGGCCAGGGCATTGAGGCCGAGGCCCAGGAAGAGCGATGTGACCGCGGCGCGCGGTTCGTTCGCCGGCATGCCCCATACGACCGAGAGCGCCGCGCCCGTTGCCGCCACATAGAGGAGCGGGAAGAGGACAGCGCCTGCCGCGAAGACCGGATCGTCCTGGGCGACGTCCAGGACCAGGCTCGACAGGTACACGAGCACGCCTGCCCCGAGCGTGAGGACCACCGCTCCGACGTCGAGCACGAGTGCGTAGAGCGCGAGGCGCTGGCCGTACCGACGGAGCAGCAGCACCAGACCGATGGTCCAGATCGGCGCAGCCGCGAGGAAGCCCACGTCCATCCAGGGGTGTAGGAGGAAAGCCGCGCGGGCGACCTCAAACGCATCCCGCGCCAGCTGACTAAGAAGCCAAGCGATCGACCCGCCCAGGAAGCAGAGCCACGCCAGACGGTCGTCGCGCTTGGCCCAGCGGACCGCATGCGCCGTGCCGACAACCGAGGCGAGCGCGGCACCGGTCCACGCCAGGTCCGCGAGGGCGCCGCGCGCATAGGCATCTGGCACGAACTGCTCGGCGACATACACGAGGACCGCGCCGATGAGAGCGGCGAGGTACGAGCGCGACGACCGGCGCGCGAACACGGCACGGACCCTAGCGGGAATCACTCCCAAAAGGCTAGGTGCCAAGGGAGGCACTCTGAAAGCCGCGAGAACGTACCGGAGCGTGCCCGCGCGGGGGACGCGAACGGGGGAGATTCGCGCGAACTCCCCCATTCGCGCTACCACCACCGCGTGAGTAGCGTGACCTTATGACGACCCCGATCGCCGTCACGGTCTTTGACACGTTCGTTTTCCTTACGGTCGCTGTCCCGTTCGTGTTGCTCGTTCGTCATCGGAACGCGATCCCGCGATTGCCTCCGGCTCGCGCGGGCGTCGTCCTGCCGCGCCTTTCGATCGTCGTGCCCGCGCGGGACGAGGCCGCATCCATCGGCCGGGCGCTCGGATCATTGCTCGCCCAGGACTATCCGGATCTCGAGGTGATCGCGGTGGACGATCGCTCCGCTGATCGCACCGGTGATGTGCTGCGCGAGGTCGCGGCGCGCGAGTCGCGTCTCGTCGTCCTCCGCGTCGACGATCTTCCCGCGGGCTGGCTCGGGAAGAACCATGCGCTCTGGCGCGGAGCCGACCGGGCGATGGGCGAGTGGTTGCTCTTCACGGACGCGGACGTGGTCTTCGCGCCGGGTGCACTCCGTCGCGCGGTGGGATACGCGTTGCAGCAGAACCTCGACCATCTGACGCTCGCGCCACGCCTCATCGCGCACGGCGTTGTTCTTCGCGCCTTCGTCGCGTTCTTCGGCTACGCCTTCATCACGCTCTGGGGCGCGTACCTCGCGAACGACCCCAACAGCAAGCGCGGCGTCGGCATCGGCGCGTTCAACCTCGTGCGGCGCGATGCCTACGAGCGCATCGGGACCATGCGAGCGCTCTCACTGCGCCCGGACGACGACATTCGTCTCGGGCGGCGGATCCGCGGTTTCGGCTTCAAGCAGCGCGTGGCGAACGGGATGGAGGTCCTCGCCGTCGAGTGGTATCCCTCGCTCCACGCCGCGCTCGCCGGCCTCGAGAAGAGCCTGTACGCGAGCCTGGAGTACCGCGTCCTCGATTCGCTGGCGGTGCTCTTCTTTATCGCGGCGACGATGGTCTGGCCTTTTTTCGGTATCTTCGCTCTGGACGGCATCGACCGGATCCTCCTCGTCGGGGTGGTCGCCTGCCTCCTCGTCGGCTTGGCCGAAACGTATCGCCAATCGATGGGCCCGCTGACCCCGAGCGCCATCGTGCTCGTCGCCCTTCTGCCGTTCTCGGCGCTGTGCTTCGCCTATGCGATAGCCCGCTCGGTTTACCTCGCGGAGACGCGCGGCGTGCGATGGCGCGGCACGATCTATCCGCTCGCGCTGCTGCGCGCTCAGTCCGGGCTAGAGGGAATCGCCGCGAAGCGAAGCAGGTAGACCTCGAGGTCTGTCAGCTCCGCGTCGCTGATGCGATCCTTCCCATATGACGGCATGCCTCGATCGTCTCCCTTGCGCACGATCTCGGTCTCGATCCGTCCGCGGATAGAGAGATCGCCCGGCGCGTCGCCCTCGGGCCCGTGGCAGAGATGGCAACCCTGCGCGAAATAGACCGCAGCGCCGCGCGCCATCCGATCGCCTCGCGGATCCGCAAGCAGGAGCTGGGCTTGCGTGGGCGCGGGAATCGTGATCGTGCTGGCGTCACCGCGCTGCAGCGCACGGACGTAGGCGACCATCGCCCAGATGTCTTCATCCTTGTACGCGTCGCCGAACGCAGGCATCGCGGTGAAACCGAGACCGTTCTTGATGATCCAGAAGAGCTGCGCGTCGGTCTTGCGTTTCGCGGCGTCGGCGGTGAGGTCGGTCGCGTCGGGATATGTCGTCGGGCCGAAAACGCCGCGGCCGTCGCCTTTCGCGCCGTGGCAGACGGCACAGGATCCGGTGTAGGCGGCGCGTCCCGCGGAAAGAGCCCGGGGATCGTTGCCGCGCGGATTGCTGGCATCGCCGCCGAGAAGCCGTGAGATGACTGAGACCGCGGCGTCGCCGTACGCCCGCTCGAGGGGAAGATCTTGCCGGTGGACCAGCGCGAACGGCAGCGCGACGACAAGGATCGCCACGCCCATGACGATCGCCCCGAGAAGGGCCACCAGGACCAACCGGCGCTTGCTCAACTTCCAGAAAATACGCGCAGGGCGCGCGCTCGGATGCGGCGGGTCAGCCCGCCCGTTCGAGGACGACTACCGGGATCTCGCGGCTGGTCCTTTGTTCGTATTCCTTGAAGGCCGGCATCCGCGAGGCATGGGCGTCGTAGAGCCGCCGCCGCTCGCCGCCCTTCGCGACGGATGCCTGGGCTTCGAAGCGCTCCGGCCCGACCTCGACGGAGACGCGCGGTTGGGCGCGCAGGTTCCGATACCAGTCCGGGTTCGTCGGCGCGCCGCCTTTGGACGCGACCACGATGTAGCGGTCGCCATCGCGCGTATATGCGAGCGGGTTCGTGCGCTCCGCGCCGCTCCTCCGGCCCTTTGTCGTCAGGAGCAGAAGCGAGCGGCCGGTGAAGGGCCCTTTGCTGATCTGACCTTTGTGCGCGCGAAAGTCCTCGATGACCGATTGGTTGAAACCACGGAAGGGCCCGGGCCGGCGTTCCTCACTCATCGCGAAGGGGAACGCTCATTCGAGCCCGGGCATTCCGCGGAAAACTAGTGAGCCAGGAGAGATTCGAACTCTCGGCCAAGGGATTAAGAGTCCCCTGCTCTACCGCTGAGCTACTGGCCCCATCGAAATGGTACCGATGGGCCCGCAGCATCACCAACCTGGGTTGTCCACATTGTTGACGTCATCCGCGCGCGTGCGAACCCTTGCCGCTCGCCGGCGCGCTGATCTCCTTCAGCGTCTTGCCGGTCGTGCTCTCGTTCTCGGATCGCGCGATCTGCGCGGTCACGAGGATCCCGACGAGCGAACCGTGCTCGACCACGGGAAGGCGACGGATCTGACGATCGGCCATGACCTTCTCGGCCTGCTTGACGTCTTCATCCGGGCCGATGGTGATCGGATCCGCGGACATGACCTCGGTGACGCGCAGGGTCTTCGGGTCTTTCCCCGCGGCGACCGCCCGGACGACGATGTCCCGATCGGTGACGATCCCGACGAGCCGACCATCGGCCACGACGGGAATGGAACCGCAGTCTTGCTGCTTCATCAGCGTGGCGACCTCACCCAACGTCGCATTCGAGTCGACGGTGGCCGGGTCACCGGTCATTAGATCGCGAACTTTCATGACGCACCTCCGGTTCCCGGAGGATGCCGCAGGACTCGTACCGGCTTAGGTCGACGCGCCGATCTTGAAGATCTTGGTCCCGCACACCGGGCATACGCCCTGGGTGGCGGGGCGACCGTTCTTCATCGTGATCTGTTGCGGGTCTTTGATCTCACGTGTTGCTTTGCACTTCACGCAATAGCCACTGGCCAACAAGCACCTCCGTCCGCTTCAGCGCAGCGTACCCTAGCCCTCTCAGCGGGCCGCGCGACCCAATAAAGCCACAAAACCCCGTCCTTGCGGACGGGGTTCGTGGTGAGGAAGGGAAGGGTTGGGATTTCTCTGTTAGCGGTGGGAAGTGATGCAAGTCACGTGCCAGAGCGACCGACCAACCGTCTACGGGCTGAGCTCCTCTCGGTTGGCACCGAGCTCCTATTGGGCGAGATCGTTGACACGAACGCCGCCTATCTCGCCGGCCGACTCGCCCTCCTTGGAATCGACTGCCTCCACATGCAGACCGTCGGCGACAATCTCGGCCGCGCCAAGGAGGCATTCGAGCGAGCGCTCGCTCGGAGCGAGCTCGTGGTCGTGACCGGGGGGCTCGGGCCGACCGAGGACGATTTGACGCGCGAAGCGATCGCCGCCGCGCTTGGCGAGACCCCAGCCGTCGATCCGGAGCTCGAAAAAGAGCTGCGCTCGTGGTTTGCTGGGCGCGGCCTGCCGATGCCCGAGCGGAATCGGAAGCAGGCCTGGCTCATCCCTTCCGCGCGTGCGCTCCGCAATCCCAACGGCACCGCGCCCGGTTGGGACGTACGGAAGGACGGCAGACGGATCGTGGCGATGCCCGGGGTGCCGCGTGAGATGACTCCGATGTGGGAGGACCAGGTCGAGCCGACGCTCGCTCAGGGAAGCGCGCTCCGGCGCCGAACCCTGAAGCTCCTTGGCGTCGGGGAGAGCGCGGTCGAGGAGAAGCTCGACGAGCTCGTGCGTTCCACGAGCCCAACCGTCGCGACGTACGCCAAGAACGACGGCGTTCACGTCCGAATCGCCGATAAGGCGCCGTCCGCCCAGGAGGCGGACGCCCGGATCGCGGGCGTTGAGGCCGAGATCCGCGCGCGGCTCGGCGAGTACGTGTGGGGCGTCGATAGCGACACGCTGGGCGTCGTGGTCGGCCGCGCGCTCCTCGCGCGCGGCTGGCGCTTAGCCGTCGCCGAGTCGCTGTCCATGGGCGACATCGCGCGCTCGCTCGCGGATACGCCGGACGCGCGCCGCTGGTTCGCGGGAGGCGTGGTGCGGCTCGGAGCGGTTGCCGAGGCGCTCGAGCGCGAAGCGCGAGGGCTGGGCGGGAACGTGTTCCTCATCACCCCAGAAGGAAATGACGAGAGCGAGCTGCGGGCGATCACCCCCGAGCGAACGCGACGCTTGACGGTGAAGTTTCGCTCTCCTCCGGACGGAAGGCGGCGCGCGCTCCTAGGCGGGCTGGACCTGCTGCGCCGGGCGCTCGCGGACTAGCGCGCTGCGGCGATACGGCCAGAGCGACCACACGATGGCGATAAAGAACGCGACCGGGATCGCGACGCTGAAGGTCTCATCGTGTCGGATGACCCCGATCGCATAGAACGCCAGCGAAACGACGAGAAGCGTGGCGGCTCCACCGAGCGCCAGCGTCCTCATCGTTCGTTCGCGTCCGTGAGTGACCAGCACGCCACACGCGATCGTGAGTGGAACGAATAACAGCACCTGGTCGTACGACCAGCTGTAGATGGCGCCCGCGCTGGAAAGCGCGAGCCACACCGCGAGCCACGCATCGCTCCCAGGCACGAAAGCCGAGGCTAGGGCGACGCCGCCGATGATGACCCCCACCGCGAGCACCCTTCCCGGCGTGCCGAGCACTTGACCCAACGCGGAGAACAGAACCGCCGAACGACCGGTGCGCCGCGGCGGGATGTCCGCGAGCCACGCCGGGAACCACTCAGGGAAGGCGAGCCAGGTGCAGATCACGACCGCGCCGCCGAGCACGACCGCGTAGCGGACGAAACGCCGGTAGCGCTGGTCGAAGGCCGCGGCAATGGCGAGTCCCAGCGCGGTCCACACGAAGATCTGCGGCTTCGCGAGGAACGCGAGGGCCGCGAAGGCCGCGCGTCGCGCGTGACCCGCGCGGACAGCGAGCACGACCGCCGCGGTCGCCGACATGAGCAGGAGCGCCCACTGCCCCAGGACGACCGCGTGGAAGCCGGGCTGTCCGAGGAAGAGCGCGAGCCCGAGCGCGCCATGGATCAGAGGCCGCCCCGGCACGAACGCGCGGAGCAGTGCGCGAAGCGCGATGATCGCGAGGACCATCGAGAGGACCATCCAGATCCACCCAGCGACCTCCAGAGGCAACGCGGCGAGCGGAAGAAGCGCGAAGAGGACCCACGGCATGTAGTCGTACACATTCGCATCGGGCTTCTTCGTCCCGAGCTCGACCGCTGTATTCACGTAGCTCGTGGGGTCCCAAGGATCGCCACCGACCAAAACGGTCCGCGGTCCGGACCAGAAGCCCGAGAAGTCATTCTGGTGCACCATCTCGAGACGGCGGCCAAGCGGCCCGAGCAACGCGATGAAAAGGACGCCGGTGAGGATCGCGATGAGGAAGGCGGCGTCGGCGCGGCGTGCGCTGTTCACGTCGCGGGGGATGCTACGTGGCGTCTAGCGTCGGTGAGGTGTCGGTGAGGGAGTTTTCTTGCTGCCTTGCTTTGCCTTCTGGGCAGCGGCCTTCGCTTCGTCGGCAGCCTTCCGCGCCGATTCCGCGGCGCGCTCGTTCTTTGTGTTGCTCTCACGCGCGCTCTCGGCCCGCCGGGTCTCGGTCGCGCGCGGCCCTTGGGTCCTCGCGGCGACCGTCGCTTGGGTGGCAACGGTCCGCTGCGGCGTCGGCGTCGCCCGCGGTGCCGCGCTCGATCGCGGCGTCACCTTCTGCTCGGCGACAGTCGCGGCCCGGTCCGCCGCGTCCGCCGCCTGCTCCGCGATCGCCGCGGCGGGGCTCAGGTCTTGCGAAGGTACGTTCGTGGTCGCGAGCACAGCCAGCGCGGCGGCGGCAGGGGCTGTGGTCGGATCGTCGGCGAGGCGCGCGGAAACCGCAGCCGCGGTGGCGCGGTGCTCGTCGATCTTCTGCTGCAGCTGGGTGACGAGCGTCGCGGTCTCGGGGGTGATGGACTCGACCTGCGCGAGCTCCGCCGCAGCGTTGGCCAGATGCTCGCCGTACTCGCTGGTCGCCACGATCACGTCATCGTCGTAGCCACCGGTCGCAAGCGTGGCCGCCTCGGCGAGGCGATGCTCGGCTATCGATAACTCGACGATCGCACGATCTTCCGGCGTCGCGGCGAGCGCGAGGCGCACCTGCTCGGAAGCGATCTTCACGGAATACAGCGGGTCGTCCGCCACGGTGCCCGCGCTCACGAGGGCCGTGCTCGCGCCGACGCAGACGACGACGAGCGCGATCGCGAACGCGCGCGTCGCGTACGGCGTGGGCTTCGCGAGGATCTCGAATGTGATCGCGATGCGGTCGGCGAGAGATGCCGGCCCTGGACGGAGGGTGCGGAAAACGCGCGACCGAATTCGGGAGCGAGTCTTCGCGTCGGGCCCGCTGTAAGGATCCTTGTGCAGGCGGAGCGCGAGCCGGACCGTCTCGCGGAGCTCAGGGTCCTTGATCTCCTCGAGGAGTCGCTCGCCGCGGGCGACCTCCTCGATCAGCGCTGCTGTGTCCTTGGCGGTCCGACGTCCCACCACGCGTCTAACGGCCTGCCTGTTGGCTCGTTATCCGACCTGCTGTCAGGCCGGTCTCGGAGCGGGTTAAGGCGTCGGCGGCGTCGCGGGCGCCGGGAGCGGTCCGCCCCAGACGGGCGCGTAGTGGCTCGCGAAGAAGTCCTGATGCAGCACTTTGCCGTTCTCGTAGACGGTCCGCGTGCGGAACACGTCGCGGCCGTCGACGCTCGCTCCCCGGAGGAATGCGGGATCGGCCGGCTGGTCCGGCGCTGGGTGGACGAAGTTCTTCTGCGTCGCCCCGCTCACAACGACGTTGCGTCCGGTCGGGATTGTCCACACATCGATCTTGAGCCAGGTGTCGCCGCTCCACGAGTAGATGAACACCGGGTTCGCGGTGTCGTTGCGCCACTTGAAGTCCACGCCCGGCTCGAACACCGCCGCGTCGTAGCCGATCGGATAACGATCGATGTAGTAGCCGTGGGCGTGACGCTCGACGATCTCGTAGCCCTGCTGCGAGATGGCGTTGAAGATCGTCGTCGATACCTGGCAGAGGCCGCCCCCGATCACGTTCTCGTCGGACCTGTTGTTGATGATCGCCCCGGCATACGAGTATCCCCGTTCGACCGTGACCGGGCCGAGCAGCTCCCAGAAGGAGAAGGTCTCCCCGGGCATGACCACGACGCCGTCGAACTGCGTCGCGCCAGTCGAGATGTTCGCGTGACGCGACGCGCTCGGCGGGTAGTACGTCGTGAAGGTCGAAGCCAGAGAGAGCTTCGGCGCGAGCTCTTTCGCCTGTTCGGTCGTGAACGCCGATGCGTCGACCGTGGCTGGGGCCGCGACCTCACGAGTGGGCCCGGCCGCGGGCCGGAGCAGCTCCTCGAGGAAGAGCGCGCGCAGCTTCGCTTGGTCCACGCGCACTCCGCTTTCGGACGGGATGACGGTGACCGCGCTTTCGGCGCTCACCTGGTACTTCGCGCTCTTGCCGGGATGATCGAGAACCTTGCCGAGCGCCGCGACCCACGACGCGACGCGCTCGTTCGCAAGCGAAACCGTGTAGCGATAGCGGACCGACGGCGCGATCGCCTCTCCGGGGATCGCCGGTAGCTCGCCGCCTTTCGCCGCGACGCGCTCGACGACAAGGAGCGACGCGAGACCAGTCGCGCCTTCATTCCATGTCCGATCCTCGACGGTCACGGTGAGGGGTGTCACGACCGCGGACGCGAGCGCATATGCATCATCGAAACCTGAGGCGTCGACGGCTGGATACGCGAAGCGAACGCGGAGCCTGACCTCGCGGTCGCCGAGGGAGTCGGCCGAGAGGAGTGAGGCGACGGTGGCGACACGGTCAACCTCACGACCGAGGGCCGGCTTCGTGGCTTCGAGACCCCTGGCCGTCACCCGGAGCTCACCCGAGACCGGCGCCCGATCGACGTCGCGGGCGGCCGCGGCGACCCAGCGATCGAGAGCGTCTCCCCGGGATCGCATCGTGAACGGGATGTCGGCCTCGCCGCGCAGGGCATCGATCCAGGCGCCGACACGATCCAGGACACTGCCCGTCTTGCCGTAGGCGAGGGCCGCGCCGACCGCGGCATCGAGATCGGGGGCGATCCCCAGATCCGCGTTCGTCGCCCGCCAACTCGTCCCACCGTCGGAGAGCGTGACCGTCGCACCAGCCCATGGCGCCGCGAGCTCCAGGTCCAAGTGCTCGCGGAGCGCGGCTTTCTCGAGCGATCCGATCGCGATCCCGCCAACGGACATCCCAGGCAGCGCACGCTCTGCGTATGCCGCTTCGGCGGCGACCGCGAAGCCGAGCGCCATCAGCAGAACGACGAGCGGCGCGAGAACAAATTTCCAGGGACTGCCGCGGCGAGAGGAGGCTCGTTCGCCGCTTCGCGCGAAGACCGCCATGTGCGTTCGTACCTCCCCGAGCGTCTTGCCGCTCATCCCATCGATCGAGCAAGGCGCGTGCCGCATAGCGGTCGGCTGTCTGCTCGACGGGTGACTCTGTCTTCTCTTCTAGACGAACGAAGTGTCAGCGTCGTTCCGTAGTTCGCGCGACTGATTTGAGACGTCCTTAACTCTTACGTCTGTCTTGTGGATGACGCTCGGGCGCGGACGATGCAGCAAACGTCCTTACTTGTTATCCACAAATTAACGTATTCGTCCGGTGTTTCTCACCTGCGCAAAAAAGCCCCGGCACCCCAGGGGAGCAGGGAGTGCCGGGGCAGTAGGCAGAACTGACCGACGGGCGGGTCGGCCAGGGCCTGACAAAGGGAGTTAGCTACACCCGGTCGTTTCCCCGCAGTTCTCGCACTTGTGGCAGGTGCCGCTTCGAACGGTCAACCAGCCGCAGCGCGGACATGGCGGCGCGTCGGGTGTGGAATTGAGTCGACGGTACGCGTGGACCGCAGGCGCCTCCGTCTGTCCGTTGCCATTCGCGGTCTGCGCAGGCGCGTCCGGGGCGGCGAGCTCGACGACGCGGTTCAGGAGCTCGAGCTGCGGCCCGACGTCGGCGACTTCGGTGGTGCGAACGAGCCCGAGCGCTGCGCGCTCCTCCTGTGAAAGGAAGCGGTTCCCCAACCAGCGGAAGACGTAGTCGACGATCGACTTCGCGAAACCGATCTCGGGATTGCCTGTCCATCCAGCGGGCTCGAAGCGCATGTGACCGAACTTCTCGACGAGGTGCGAAAGGGGGACGCCATACTGGAAGAGAAGCGACACGCTCGTCGCGAATGCGTCCATCATCCCGGAGAGCGTCGAACCTTCCTTCGCCATCGTCACGAAGAGCTCGCCCGGTGTGTTGTCCTCGAAGAGCCCTACGGTGATGTAGCCCTCGTGTCCCTCGATTGAGAACTTATGCGTGAGCGACGCGCGCGTGTCAGCTAGGCGCCGGCGCGGCGGTCGCGCCACCTCGACGATCCGTTCCACGATGGTCGCGCCGGCCTTCGTGTTCGCTTCTTTGTTGCTCGTGTTGACCGGCTGGACCTTCTTGCTGCCGTCGCGGTAGATCGCGATCGCTTTCAGGCCGTGCTTCCACGCCTCCATGTATGCCTCAGCGACGTCATCGACGCTCGCCTTCTCCGGAAGATTCACCGTCTTACTGATCGCGCCAGAGATGAACGGCTGGACGGCGCCCATCATCTTGATGTGACCCATGTGATGGATCGAGCGCTCGCCGTTCTGCGGCTTGAACGCGCAGTCAAATACGGCGAGGTGCTCGGGATCGAGACCCGGCGCCCCTTCGATCATCCCGTACTGCTCGATGTAGGTCGTGATCGTACCGGCCTCGGTCTCGGTGTAGCCGAGCCGGCGCAACGCGGCGGGAACCGTCCCGTTGACGAGCTTGAGCATGCCGCCGCCGACGAGCTTCTTGAACTTCACGAGCGCGATGTCCGGCTCGACGCCCGTCGTATCGCAATCCATCATGAAACTGATCGTGCCGGTCGGCGCGAGGACCGAGGCCTGCGCATTCCGGTATCCGCTCTGCTTCCCGAACGCTGCCGCGTCGTCCCATGCCTGGCGCGCCGCCGAAAGGAGGCTCGCAGGCAAGAGCTCGTCGCGGATCCGGTAGGCGTGCAGCCGGTGCATCTGGATGACGCGGTCATGCGCGTCCCTGTTCCTGGGATACGCCTCGTACGGTCCGACCGCCTCGGCGATGCGCGCCGACTGCGCGTATGCGGCACCGGTCATCAGCGCGGTCACGGCGGCGGCATAGCCCCGACCTTCGTTCGAGTCGTATGGCAGTCCGCGCTGCATGAGCAACGCGCCGAGGTTCGCGTATCCGAGTCCGAGCTGCCGGTGCGTCCGGGCGTTCTCAGCGATCCGCGCGGTCGGGTAGTCCGAGTGGCCGACGAGGATCTCCTGCGCGGTGAAGACGAGCTCGACCGCACCGCGGAAGCGCTCGACATCGAACTCACCGTCGCTGTGGAGGAATCGCATGAGGTTCATCGACGCGAGGTTGCAGGCCGAGTCGTCGATGCTCATGTACTCCGCACAGGGGTTCGATCCGTTGATCCGACCCGAGACCGGTGACGTGTGCCAGTCGTTGATCGTCGTGTCGAACTGCATGCCCGGATCGCCGCATTCCCACGCGGCCTCCGCGATCTCGCGAAGCAGCGCACGAGCCTTCACCGTCTCGAGGACCGCTCCGCTGACACGCGCGGTAAGCTCCCAGTCCTCGTCGGCCTTGGCCTTCTTCATGAACTCGTCGGTGACACGGACGGAGTTGTTGGCGTTCTGGAACTGGATGGAGTGCCAGGCCTCGCCGTTGAGGCTCATGTCGTAGCCCATCTCGCCGAGGGCCCAGGCCTTCTTCTCTTCCTTGGCCTTGCACCAAATGAATTCGTGCACGTCCGGGTGGTCGGCGTCGAGGATCACCATCTTCGCCGCGCGCCGCGTCGTCCCGCCGGACTTTATCGAGCCGGCAACAGAGTCCGCGCCGCGCATGAACGACACCGGACCCGACGCGTATCCGCCACCGGAGAGCTGCTCCCGCTGACTGCGGATCCTCGAGACGTTGACCCCGGACCCGGAGCCGCCCTTGAAGATGATCCCTTCGTTCCCGAACCAGTCGAGGATCGAGTGCATGTCGTCCTCGACGGACAGGATGAAGCAGGCTGACGCCTGTTGGGGGACGCCTTCGACGCCGATGTTGAACCACACCGGTGAGTTGAAGGACGCGTTCTGGTGGACCATGAGGTATTTGAGCTCGTCGGCGAAGATGTCACGGTCGGCCTCACTCGCGAAGTAGCCGCCTTGCAGGCCCGCGCGCGCGATCGTGTCGACCACGCGGTCGACCATCTGCTTGACGCTCCACTCGCGGACCGGCGAGCCGAGCTTGCCGCGGAAGTACTTGGACGCTACGACGTTCGTCGCGGTCTGCGACCAGAACTTGGGTACCTCGACGCCCTTCTGCTCGAAGACGTTGCCGCCTTCGCCGGGGATTGCCGAATCACGAAGCTCCCATTCGAGCTCGTCGTACGGATGGACACCCGGCCGGGTGAAGCGGCGGGTGAACCGAAGACCCCGCGGCTCGGCGCGTTGAACGGACTCCTGCGCAAGGTCGGCGATAGCCATGGGTATTGCCCCCTAGAAAGCCGCGATGTTTGACGCGCTCGAGATCGCCTTTAGTAGAAGGAGAAGAAGCTTTTCGATGGGCGCGGAAGTGAACGACCGACGGGTCATTATTTGACCCTCCTTCTACCCTTCCCGCTCGACCACTACATCTGGGCCCAGCCGCCCGGTCAGGCCCAACATCTAGCGGCGCAGACAACGGACCTTAGTCCCGTCGATGAGGCGATGTCAAGGGCTAGGGGTCATCAATGTCACCGGCCCCAGATATGGTATCGGACTGGCGAACGAGGGCTGGCCGTTGCGACCGGAAGCGGTCGCGGCTGACTAAGCGGGCGCGGCGATTTGTACAGCCCGCGCGGCCTCGACGAAGACGCGAACGCCTTTGCGAAGGTCGTCCTCGCGGATGTTCAGCGCCGGAATGAAGCGGACCACTTGATCGTGGAATCCGCAGGTGATGAGCAGAACATCTTTCTCGAGCGCGGCTGCGATCGCAGCCTTCGCCGCCGACTTCTCGTCGAACTCGACCGCGACCATCGCGCCGAAACGGCGGATCTCACGGACGCGGGGATGCGATCGTAGTGCCGCAAGCTCCTCCACCATGAGCGCGCCGAGCGTATCGGCGCGCGCGACAAGACCGTCGTCGCGAATGACCTGCATCGTCGCGAGCCCGGATGCGCATGACACCGGATTTCCTCCGAACGTCGAGCCATGAGTGCCGGTACGCCACCGCTCCATGCGTTCGCGCGTCGACACCACCGCACCGAGCGGCATCCCACCGCCGAGAGCCTTGGCGAGCGTCATCACGTCCGGGGTCACCCCGAACTTCTGCGCCGCGAACCACGCGCCGGTGCGGCCCATGCCCGTCTGCACCTCGTCGAACACGAGGAGCGCGCCGATCTTGGTCGCGAGCTCGCGGAGGCGACTGATAAAGGACGCGGGCGCGGCGACGTAGCCGCCCTCGCCAAGCACCGGCTCGATAAAGATCGCGGCGACGTGTTCTGGCGGCACTTCGTGCTCGAGCATCGCTTCGAGCTCCGCATAGCAGTGTTCGGCGCAGGCCTCGGCATCGTGCGGATCCGGGAGCGCGCACGCCAGCGCGTAGGGGTACGGCGCCACATAGACCTCGGGTAGGAGCGCGCCATACCCGCGGCGGTACTGCGCCTTCGATGTGGTGAGCGTCGCGGCACCGACGGTCCGCCCGTGAAAACCGCCACGGAAGGCGATGATCGCCTCGCGACCGGTCGTCTGACGTGCCAGCTTGATCGCGCCCTCCACCGCCTCGGCGCCGCTGTTCCCAAAGAACGCGGTATCGAGTCCGCGAGGCGTAACCGTCGCAAGCATCTCCGCGAGCGCGACGCTCGACTCGTACTTCGCGACGCCGGTGGAGATGTGCATGAGCCTCGCGGCCTGCTCGGTCACCGCTTTGACCACGCGCGGATGCGCGTGTCCGACGACGGTGACCGCGATCCCGCAGGTGAGATCCAGGACGCGCCGGCCATCAGATGTGACGAGCCAGCTTCCTTCGCCGCGATCGATCTGCAACCAGGTGTAGTGCCCAAGGACGGGCGGGAGGACTTTGCGAGCTCGGGCTTCGAAGTCAGCCATCGCGACCACTCTATCGGCTAATGCCGGTCCGCCGCGCAGCCTATCCCGGTCGGCGCTCGTCCGACTCCGATGTGACGAGGATCTGCAACGTCGCGCGGTCCTCACCTATGACACGCACGCGATACCCAGGTACCCCGGCGCGCAGTGCCGTCGCGAGACGGTCCGTTCCCTGATAGCTGACCCGGACCTTCAGCACGCCGTGACGGTAGTACTCGGTGCGGAGCTGCCCCACCCCGCGTACCTTGCGGAGCGCGAGCTCGAAGCGGTGCCAGTCATCGGGTGTCGGCAGCGGTGTGACCACGAGGTCGGTCTCTCCAGGTCCCGGCGCCGTCCGAGGCGAAGGGATCGCCGGCTGCGGGGCCGAGGTCTCTTCGATCATCGCTTTCTGGATCATCGCGGTCTGTTCGCGATCCTCGCGGGTCGGGATGAGGCGCGGCTTCGGCGCGGACGGTATCGGCGCATCGTGCCGCTTGGCCGGGGGCTCGGGCGGCGGCGGGGGCTTCGCGGGTGCCTGGTCGCCCGGCTGGCGCGCGCCGATCCGCGAGGAGAGATCGACGACATCGTCGCCCTTCTCCTTCTTCTTCTTGTCGTCTTTGTCGTCTTTCGGCATCCCTACCCTCTGAGCCGCAACGCGTACCACGCGATCGCGAGCAGGATGGAGAGCACGGCGACGGTGACCGCGACCAGGACCAGCCGACGTCCACGGTCGCTAGGCGCCCAGGGCCCCCTTCTCCTGAGCGCGCGGTCGATCGCCGCGCGGAGCTCCTCCGCGGTGGCGTCCTTCCGCAGCCACCCGCGACCCTCTGCGAAGCGGGACGCGAGGCGCTTGCCATCGGCAGGGTTCCCCGAGAGCACGATCGCCGGCATCGCGAGCTCCTCCGTACGGCCGGTCGGCACGAGCACGCCGTCCACGAGTGCCAAGTCCGCGGGCCAGCTGTCGAGCCCGGCCACAGCCTGCTCGATCGACTGCGCGCGCCGCACCTCGAAGTGGTCCTCGATGCGGAGCAGCGTTTCGAGCGCCGCGCCGATGCTGGGGTGTCCCACGACGAGCAGCACCTTCGGCCGCGTGATCAGCGAATTCTGCCTGTCCTTGCCGCCGTCGTATACGCTTTGGCACGCACGCGGGGAGTTGGGTAGAGACCAAGCGACCGGAGGGTGACCGCGTGTCTGACGAGTCTCAGCATGTGAGCGCTTCCGGCGATGTCATCGGCGCGCTTTCCGACCGCGTGACCGAGCTTACCAAGCGCGTCGCGACGCTCGAATCCGACCTGGACGCCGCCCGGAAACGGGTCGCCGTCTATGAGGAATTCGACGCGACCGTCAAAGAAGCTCTCGCGGGCGCACTTCGGGCGGCGCACCAGATCCGCGCGCGCGCCGAGGCCGCATCCCAGCAGATCCTCGAGCAGGCGCGCGAGGAGCGGAAGCTCCTCTTAAAGGAGATCGATCGGCTCCGTGAGGAGCGTGACGGTCTCGTCGATGAGATCGCCACGACCCGGCGCAGCGGTTTCTCGGCCCTGCGCGGTCCTCGTCGTGACGCCGCCGCACAGGTCTCGGAGAAGACGCACGAGGAGAACGCGGCCGAGGCCCGCACGATGGCGGCCGAGGCGCTCAAGGGTGTCTTCACCGAGCTTCTCGACGACATCCGCAAGCAGGCTGGCGCGGCGGCCGACGCCGCTCGTGACGCGAGTGCGGCGGCGGAGCAGGCACGCGCGGCGGAAGAGAAGGCTCGCGCGGCAGAGGAGCAGACCAGATCCGCGCAAGAGCAGGCGCGCGCCGCGCACCAGCAGGCTCGCGATGCGCAAGAGCAAGCACAGGCTGCACGCGAGCAAGCTCAGCGCGCGGCCGAAGCGCAGCGCGCCGCGGAAACGGAGCGCGCGGGCGAGGCCACACGCGCCGCCGAGCAGGCGAGGCGTTCGACCGAAGAAGCGTCGCGCGCGGTGCAGGAAGCCCGAGAGCTCGCCGAGGCGCAACGCGAGTCCGCCAGCGAGGCGACCCGCGCCGCGCAACAGGCGATGCGCGTTGCGCAGGAAGCGGCCCGTGCCGCGGAGGCCCAGCGCGCCGCGGACGCGGAACGCGCGGCGGAGGCCACGCGCACGGCGCAGGAGGCGATGCGCGTTGCGCAGCAGGCGGCTCGCGCATCGGAGGCCCAGCGCGCGGTGGACGCCGAACGCGCGGCGGCTGATGCCGAGCGCGCGGCCCTCGCGGCACGCGCCGCCGAGGAAGCGCGCCGTTCGGCCGAAGAGGCGCGGGCTGCCGAGTACGCCCGGCGCGAGGAAGAGCGCCGCGCGGAAGATGCTCGTCGGGCAGAAGAGACGCGACGCTCCGACGAGGCCCGGCGTCAAGCCGAGGATGCCCGCCGTCAGGCCGAGGTCGCCGCGCGCGCGGAGGAAGCGCGACGCGCTGCCGAGGCCGAGCGGATCGCCGAGGCCACCCGCGTGGCTGAGGCCGCCGCGCGGTCGGCGCAGGAAGCGGCCCGCCTAGCGGAGGCGGCCCGGGCCGCGCAGGCGGCGCCCGGTATCGAAGAGGAAGAGGTCTTCGGAGGGCCGGAGGCGCCTCGGATGAGCCCTGAACTGAGCGTCGTAGAGCGCGAAGAGGTCGCGCAGGTGGCGGAAACGGAGCAACTCACCCCCCAGAGGGAGGAGCCGGCGGCTCCGACCAGCAACATTGTGCTGATGCTGTCTCCGGTCCCGTCCTTCGCGCGGCTCGTGGAGATCGAGCGCCGCATTCAGTCGCTGGCGCAGGTCCGTACGCTCTACGTGCGTGACTTCAGGGGAGGCGTCGCGACGCTCGCGCTCGGACTGCGCGTACCAATGTCCGTGGACGAGTTTTGGTCAGCGATCGCCATGCTCGAGCAGCCGCGCTTCGCGAAATCGCGGAGCGGCGGCACGACCTTGGAGCTCCGTATCGAGGGCGAGGCGGGCGCCGGCGTCGCATAGAAGACGCGCGTGACGCTTCGTCTCGACGCCGACTTCTGGTCTGCACGCATGGCATACCTTGCAAAGGTCGCGCGCGCCGACGCGATCGCGGTCGTCCTACAGATGAAGGGCGCTGGCTACGTGACGTACGTCGCACACAATCTCCCGGCTGAGACGAAGTGGAGTGACGGCGTCGCCGCTGTGATGCTCGCGAGGGCGATGACCGAGCGCGTGACCGATCAAGCCACGAGCGGGGTCACGATCGCGCTTGCCGATGGGCGACTCGCCGACACGCTCGCGGTCTCACCTGTGATCTGGAAAGATCAGCTCGTCGGCGGCCTTGCGGCGATGCTCGTCGGTCGTGTGTTCTCACCGGAAGACGTCGCCGGCCTGAGTCGTGTCGCGGAGCTCGTCGGTCTCGAGCTCGCCGAAGCGAACGCGCTCTGGCGCGCGCAGCGGCAGCAGCAAGACGCCGAGGCCAAGCTCAAGGCGTCGCGCGACTTGCAGGCGATCATCCGGCGCGAACGCGATCCCGATCAGCTGCTCGAGCAAACGACCGCGCAGCTCGCCGAGGTGTTCAGCGCCGACGGCGTTTCGATCATGCTCGCGAACGCCCAGGGCGAGCTTTCGGTGCGCAGCTCGCGCGGCCTCTCCGACGCGGCGAAGCTAGATCGCAAGATGATCGGCGAGGGCATCTCGGGCGGGGTCGCGCAGAGTGGGAAGCCGGTCCTGCTCTCCGGTCACGTCCAGGGCGGAACCGATCCAACGGCGAGCGAATCGATGATCGTGCCCCTGCGCGCGAATGGGCGGACGCTCGGCGTGGTGAATGTGAAGCACCGCGCCGCGCAGGAGCGCTACGGACAGGCTCATGTGGACTCGCTGGCGCAGGTCGCGTCCGATATCGCCGCGGCCTTGCTCACGGCCGAGGAGTTCCAGCGGGCCGAGGAGGATCGAAGGCAGGCGCTGGTCCTGTACGAGCTCTCGCGCTTCGCGACCCTCGGCATCGATCCGCAGAGCGACCTCGAGAGCGCGGTCGCGATGCTCGCCGACAACCTGCGCCACGACGCGGTCGGCGTCTGGCAGGCGGAGGAGCATCATCTCCACCTTCGTGCGTCGACCGGCTACGGCGACGTCATCCCATCCGATCTCTCGACCTCCGGAACCGACACCGTGCTTGCGCAGGTCCTCCGCGAGCGGCGCACGGCGACGGCGGAATACGGCATGTCGGAGGACCGGCCCGACTGGGCCGCCCCCAGCTCGACGCGCTTCCTGCTCGCGCCGATCGGAGGCATGCACACCGGTGTCGTCCTCGGCGTGCTCGTCCTCGGACGCGCGACCACGCCGTACACGCCGGCGGAGGCGGACTTCGCAGCCACGCTCGGCGAGTACCTCTCGGGCATGCTCCAGAAGTCTCAGTCGTCCGACCTCATGCAGCGCACGGCGAGCACCGAGCGGCGCCGCATCGCGCAGGAGCTGCACGATGGACTCGCCCAGGAGCTCACGGGCGTTGTACTCGCCCTCGAGGGCTGCCAGCGGGCGCTCGACCGCGATCCCTCCGTCCTCGGCCCGCAGCTGGCCAAGGCCGCCCGGGACGCACGTGCGACGCTCTCAGACGTCCGCCAGTACATGGCCGCGCTGCGCCAGACCGAGGAGGCCGGCGGTCTGAACCTGCCGGTCACGGTGGCGCGGCTCGTCGACGATCTCCGCCGGCAGAGCGGCCTCCACGTCGACTTCGAAGAGACTGGCCCCGAGCGTGAGCTCGAGCCCTTCGTCGAGCGCGCTGTCATTCGCATCGTCGGTGAGGGTCTGCGCAACGTCGGTCAGCACGCCGGCGCGTCGAACGCGAAGGTCGTGCTGCGTTATGACCAGGACCAGGTCGTCGCGACGATCGAAGACGACGGCAAAGGGTTCGACTCGAACGAGATGTCGACCGCCGAGGAACGCGGCCACTACGGCATCGTCGGGATGAGGGAGCGCGCCGAAGGCGTCGGCGGCCAGCTGGTGGTGCGCAGCGAGCCCGGCCGCGGCACGATCGTCCGCGCGTCGATCCCATACCGGGCCGGCGCCGATGAGGCGACGCCCGCGTGGGCCGACACCGTCGAGGACACCGAGCAGCACGGCGCGATCGAGGACATCGAACGGAGCGAGAAGGCAAGCTTTCTCGGAAGGCTGTTCGGCCGATGACCGCACTCGGGTCCCCCTTCCCCCAGCCCCCGGGCCGCAAGATCCGCGTGCTCATCGCGGACGATCACGCGCTCGTCCGGAGCGGTCTCCGGTCGATCCTCGAGACCGAACCCGAGATCGAGGTGGTGGGCGAGGCCGGCGACGGACACGAGGCACTCGCACTCGCGCAGGAGCTGCTTCCCGACGTGATCTTGATGGACATCAAGATGGGCGACTGGGACGGGGTCACCGCGACCCGGCGCGTCCGCAACTCGGTCCCGTCGTCGCGCGTCATCGTGCTCACCAACTACGACGAGGACGACCTCGTCTTCAGCTCCATCCGGGCGGGCGCATCAGGCTACCTCCTGAAGGAGGTCACCGGCAGCCAGCTGACGAACGCCATCCGAACGGTCGCCGATGGCTTCTCGCTGATCTACCCGTCGGTCGCGCGCCGTGTCCTCGACGAGTTCGGTCGGTTGCGCGGGGGCGATCGTCCCGCGGGCGACGACGAGGGCTACAGCGATCTGACGGCGCGCGAGCGCGAGGTACTGAAGCTCGTCGCGAGCGGTCGCGCGAACAAGGAGATCGCGGCGGCGCTCGGCATCAGCGAGCGCACCGTGAAGACGCACATCTCCAACATTTTCAGCAAGCTCGAGCTCACCGACCGCACGCAGGCCGCGCTGTATGTCCACAACCGCGGACTCCTCGAGAAGGGCACGATCCACTGATCGCGCGCGCCGGACCATCAGACCGTAACGCTCTGCGTCTCTTGGTCCTCGGCGGCTCCGGAATGCTCGGCCACAAGCTCTGCCAGGTCCTCTCCGCTGATTTCGACGTGTCGGCCACCTTCAGGTCGGCGGGCACAGAGCTCCCGGAGATCTATGGCGCGACGCGGCCGATCGGAGGCGTCGACGCTCTTGCATTCGACTCGGTCGCCAAGGCGGTCGAGGTCGCACGGCCGGACGTTGTCATAAACGCGATCGGCATCGTCAAACAGCGCGCCACCGCGCATGATCCGGTCCTGAGCATCTCGGTCAATTCACTCTTCCCGCATCGACTCGCAACGCTCTGCCGGGCCTCGCACGCTCGACTCATCCACTTCAGCACGGACTGCGTCTTCTCAGGCCGGCGCGGCGACTACTCCGAGGACGACGATCCGGACCCGGTGGACCTTTACGGGCGCTCCAAGCTCCTCGGGGAGGTCGAGGGTGCGGGCATACTCACGATCCGCACCTCGATCATCGGCCGCGAGCTCGAGAACCTCACCGGACTCCTGGAATGGTTCCTCGGTCGGGCCGGCACCCGCGTTCCCGGATTCGCAAGAGTGATCTGGAGCGGGGTCACGACGAACTACCTGGCCAGCGTCGTCGGGAAGCTCGCCCAGACGAGCCCGGGAGTGGACGGCATCTTCCACCTGTCCGGACCCCCGATATCCAAATACGACCTGCTCATTGCTCTGAACGACGCCTTCGGCACTGCCACGACCGTGGAACCGGACGAGACCGTCGTCTCCGATCGCAGTCTCAACTCGGACCGCTTCTGGTCGCGGACCGGCCTTATGCGACCGACCTGGAATGACATGCTGTCCGAGCTCGCCGAAGATTCGAGGCTGTACCAGAGGAAAGTGAATGCTGGACGCTAAGCGCGTGCTGGTGACCGGTGGCACAGGTTCGCTCGGGCGGGCGCTCGTGCGCCGTTTGCTGTCGGGCGAGCTGGGAAAGCCAGCGAAGGTCGTTGTGTTCTCGCGGGACGAGGCCAAGCAGCACGAGATGCGCGCCGAGTGGAGCCGCCAGAAGGCACCGACGGAAGACGCCGCGTTCCGCGATTACAAGCGGGTCCTCGAGTTCAAGATCGGCGACGTCCGCGACTACGAGTCGATCTCCAGCGCGGTCCGCGAGGCCAACATCGTGTTCCACGCCGCCGCGCTCAAGCAGGTCCCCTCGTGCGAGTACGAGCCGATCGAGGCTGTGAAGACCAACGTCCTCGGGGCCGGGAACGTCGTCCGCGCGATCCTGAGCGAAGGGACGAACGTTGAGGTGGCGCTCGCGGTGTCGACCGACAAGGCGTGCAAGCCGGTCAACGTGATGGGTATGACGAAGGCGCTTCAGGAGCGCATCTTCATCAACGGGAACCTCGGGCACCGCGCGAAGTTCCTGTGCGTGCGCTACGGGAACGTGATCTCCTCTCGCGGGTCCGTCGTTCCGCTGTTCCTCGAACAGATCAACTCCGGAGGCCCGGTGACCGTCACCCTCGTGGAGATGACCCGCTTCCTACTCACCCTGGACAAAGCTGTCGACACGATCTTCGCGGCCCTTGTGACCGGCGAGCGGGGCGACACGTTCATTCCGCGCGTGCCGTCGGCCCGTGTCATGGACGTCGCGAAGGCGCTGGTCGGCGATCGCGAGATCAAGATCGAGATCATCGGTGTGCGACCCGGAGAAAAGGTGCACGAGATCCTCATCTCAGAGGAGGAGGTCTTCCGGACGATCGAACGCGGCGAGTACTACGTCATCCGTCCGATCCTGCCGGAGCTCAGCGGTCGCGTGACCGCTGCGCGCACGACCGAGTACTCATCGGGCGACGCGACCCTGGACCTCGCGGGCGTCGGGAGGCTCCTCGCGCTCGCCGGAATCGTTCATCGCGTCGCGGCGGCGGCCGGCGACTAACGTCGCTACGGGGCCCCTCTCTTCGCTGCCTCGGTGCGCAGGATCGACTGAAAGTTCAGCGTGACCGTGTCCCAGTCATCGCCTTTCTGGATCGCGTCTCGCGCCGTCTCGCCCAGCTCGCGCGCGACGCGTCGGATCTCCCCAGACCCCCCGTTCGCCGCAAGGGCCGTGATCCGATCGATGGTCTCTTCTGGCCGGTCGATGTAGAGGAGCCCAGGAAGCGCACCGAACTCGGCCTCGAGCCCGGGCAGTCGCGTGGCGACGACGGCCTTTCCGTGCTCCATGTACTCGACTACCTTCGTAGGCACGAGATGCTCCATCGTCTCGTTGCGGTAGGCCGGTAAGAGACCGAAGTCCGCCCCCTCGATGAGACCGCCGACCTCGTCGACCGGGCGCTGGCCGGTCATGACGACCTGCCGCTCAAGTCCGCCCGCGGAGCGGATCCGCTGCAGCTCGTCGTAGAGCTCGCCGCTGCCCACGATGACCAGCCTGAGCCACGGGACCTCCCTGCCGCGCCGCGCAAAGTCCTGCACGAGCTCGCGAAGCCCCGAGAACGGGTACTGCCAGCCGACGAAGATGAGCATCACCTCGTCCTCGGCGACCCCGAGGAGCGCGCGGGCCCGCGAGCCCAGCTCCGGATCCGCCCCGATCTTGCGGACGCCGATCGGGACCACCTCCACTCGGTCGGCGGGCGCACCCATGGCGACGGCGTAGCGGCCGAGGCCTTTGCTCACGACGACGACGCGGTCGGCATGACGCATCGTGAAGGACTCGATGTTTCGCGCGACCAGACGGACCAAAGCAGCATCGGCGTGCGTGTGGAGCGCATCCATCACGTGGTAGATGAACGGCTTGCGCCTCGCGCGGGAGAACGCGAGGGTGAGAAGGGCGTTCGAGATGCCGTAGGCGACGAGGACGTCAGGCGCCTGGGCGCGAAATATCGCCCCGAGCTCGCGCCAGTTCCCGACGAGCCACGAGAGCCGCGCGATGAGCGGCAGTCGGAGCATCGCGGGGCGCACCAGGCTGACTCGCGCATCGGCGTAGTACTTGTGGATGTCCGCGAATTCCTGCCGTCCCTGGCGGATGGGCCCCTTCTTCTTCGCCCAGTCGATGTCGTAGTCGATCACGCGGACATCGGACCCATGGGTCGAAAGCCACTCCAGGAGTCGGTGATGAATGATGGGATTGCGGCTGATCCAGTCGGTCTCCTGCGTGGCGAGGATCCTCATGTGCGGGTCGTCGGACGCTTACTGCAGCTGCGGTAGCCGCTTGCGGACGACGCGGCCTAGCCCGCTGGTCTTGGCCCTCTCGCGGGCCTCGGCGAGGAGCCGGCGCAGCCGCTCGCGCCAGAGGTACCCGAGCTCGCCGAGGATGATGAGCACCCCGCCGATGAAGAGGGGCGTCTTCGACGGCGTGGATCGGTACTCCGCCGTGACGAAGTGGTCGCCTGGCTCGAGCGCGACCCCGATGAGGCTCGGCGACACCATGAAGGTCGCGACCTCGCGACCGTCGACCGTGACATGCCAGTTCGGGTGGTACGTGATCTTCAGGACGAGCGTGGACCGGTCGGGGCAGCCCACGAGCAGATCGAGGCGACTCGGCTGCATCCGCTCGTAGGCATAGGTCGGGCGCGAACACCCGCCGGAGGCTTCACCCACGGCTCGTTCCGCCGACGCCGGGTAGTCGAAACGGTGGAACCGGAGCGCGGCGTTGTCCGCGCCGTTGAACCAGGGCCGGTTGATCGCGAAGAGCCCGGTCTGCTCCTTCACGCTCTGCCGGTCGACGATCGCCCCGTACGTCGCATACCCGGTGGTCGGCGCCACGTAAAGGACATACCGCGCGGTCCGCGTGATCGGTCTGAGGAACTCGGGCATCGGTGTGGCGGCCGGAGCGATTACGTAGCGAACGTTGAAGAGCTGATAGTCCTCCGCACGATCGACGGCGAAGTCCCAGATGAGGTCGGCATTCAGCGATGCGCTTCCGTATGGGGAAGCGACGAGTGGGATCGCGTTGAAGACCAGCAGATCGCTGAACCGCACCGAGTTGAACGGGATCCCAAAGGTCATGAGCGTTCCGTACCCGCTCGAGCGCAGGCCCGCGAAGACGCGGCCGGAGGGCTGGTCGCGGATCGCCGACAGGATCGTGCGCGCGTCGACGTCGCGCTCGATCGCATCGAACGTCTGACGCATCCACGTCGTGTTGAGGCCGTAGAACGCGGCGCGCTCGCTCATCGCCGGTAGGAGGAGCACGAGGGCCGCGAGGCCGGCGAGCGCGAAACGCTGAGCCGACTCGACCGCACCGACACGTTCGAAGCACCACCCCGCGCCGATGCCGATGAGCACGATCGCGAAGAGCTCGACGCTGCCGATGAAGCGATGCATGAGCAGGCTGTCGTGCATCGGAAGCACCGACACCAGACCGTCGAGCGTCGGGCGCCCGAAATAGAGCACGAGCCAAACGACGAAGAGCGCCAGCGCGCTCCGCGCGAGCGGTCTGCGCGTGACCGCCGCGACGACGATCCCGAGGAAGACCATCGCGGTGATGACCGGCAGGCGGCCGTGATCCATGAGATCGCCGGTGAAGAGCCAGCCGAGGATCGCGGGCGCTCCGTAGCTGTCGAACTTCTCGCGCTGCAGATACGGGCTCACGCCGGCATACGCGGTCTGCGAGAGGAACGGAAGCCACAGCCACGCCGTCGCGAGCGCGGCGGGGACCCCGATGATCACGTACCGGAGCAGCCTGCGTACGACATCGCGACGGGATTCGGCGCCGGCGACGACGAGCACGGCAAAGCTGATGGCCATCATGTAGGAGTAGATGAGATGCGTGACGATCAGCGCCGTAATGGCGAGAGATCCCCAGACCAGGGCGCCCTGTGCCTTCGAACGCAGGGTGTTCCAGACGACCGCGAGCACGATGAACGAGAGGTGCATCGCCCAGAGCTGCGTGAAGAGCCCGAACCCCCGCCAGAGGTAGCTGTCGTAGTCGAAGCCGTAGCGAAAGTCGCCTGACAGAAGCGGCGCGGCCGCCGCGGCGACGGCCGCCCCCGCGGCGCTCACGCCCATGTGCCGGAGCGACCAGAAGACGGTGAGCGGCAGCCCGATGAGGAGGAGGTAGCGGACCAGGTTGAAAACGGTGATCAGATCGACCGTACCCAGGAGCGCCCGGTGAAGCAGCACAACCGCGATGGCCGGCAGCGGCTGGTAGTACACCAGCAACGGAAAACCGAGCTCCACCTGCGGCAACCAGAAGTCGAGCGGGTTCTCGCCGCGCGCGAGCGCCTCGCTCATGCGCTGGATGAGCAGGAAATGCGTCGCGTCGTCGTTGTTGCTCGGGACCGGGATCGTTAGCTCGGGCAGAAGGGCGAGCGCGGTGAAGAGCGTCGGCACCGCCACGAGCGCGCCGAGCACCACGTGCCGCCGGTGCTCAGCGATCCAGCGGATGCTCACCCTTGACAAGCGTCACGGTCGCATGGAGCGGGGTCGTCGGCGCGCTCTGGATGTCCAGCGTGACCGCCTGCAGCAGCAACTGGACGCCAACGATGAGCGGGAGCACGGCGATCATCACTGTCCCCGTCGTGGCCACCACGCCGGACTGTGCCGAGACCAGGAAGTGCCAGAGGCCCCAGATCGCTCCGAAAAGCGTAAGCGCGAGGCCGAAAACGATGTAGAGGGACGCGGCGGTGAAATCGCGGACGAAATACTGGAGGCGCACGCGTCGCAGGAACCCGCGAAGAAGCTGGAAAGGGAACTGGACCACCGCGCGCGACTCGGAGAGATGGCTGCCCGCGCCGTATCGGGCCGGGATGTACACGTCCCTCACGACCGCGCGCAGCAAGCTGAGGTTCAGCAACATGCTGGACTCGAAGAAGAAGCGCTTTGCGACCGACGCGGTCGCCAGGAGCGGGACGAGCGACGCGTGGATCGCGGTGTAGCCGTTGGTCGGATCGAAGACGCTCCAGTAGCCCGATGCGAGCTTCGTCATGAATGAGAGGCCGGCGTTCCCGAATCGCCGGCGGCCCGGCATCGCGCGCAGCTCGCGTTCGTGCAGAAAGCGATTGCCTTTCGTGTAGTCGGCCTCGCCGACGACGATCGGGGTGACGAGCTGCAGCAGGTAGTCGGGATCCATCTGACCATCGGCGTCCATCTTGGCGATGATCTCGGCGCCGAGCTCGACCGCGCGTCTATAGCCGGTCATCACCGCGCCGCCCACACCCTGGTTCCGGTCGTGCTCGACGAGCTCCACCCGTGAAATCCCGGCGCGGCGTACCACGTCACCGGTCTCGTCGGGACTGCCGTCGTTGATGACGACGATGTGTCGCACGAACGAGGGGACGCCGGCGATGACGTTCTCGATCGTGCGAGCCGCACGGTAAGCCGGGATGACGACCGCGATCGTCGGCAGCTCAATGGGGAGCGCCTGCGGGAATGCGCTCGAGCGGACGAGGAAGAACTCCGAACCGCTCATGGGCCGGAGCGCCCTCATCGCGTCGGTGTCGGGCTCGCTTGCCGCACGGGAGTAGCGGAGGGGCTTGGCGCAACGAGCTTGGGGTCGAGGCGCTGCGCGGTCGCGAGCTCGGTCTGTGCCTCGGCGGTCTGTCCGAGTTGGCGCAGGAGGAGACCGAGGTTGAAGTGCGCCGCGGCGTAGTTGGGATCGACGGCGATCACCTGCCGGTAGACCGCCACCGCATCGGCTGCGGCGCCGGCGTTGGTGCGGACGATGGCGAGATTGAAGAGCGCGCTCACCATCTTCGGATCCTGCTCGAGCGCGAGGCGGTAGTACGACTCGGCGGCCTGCATGCGGTTTTGCCGCTGCGCGATCTCGCCGAGGTTGTAGAACGCGAACTTGTTCTTTGGGTCCTTCTCGAGCGTCTGGAAGTACGCCGTCACCGCATCGTCGAGCTTCCCCGCGGCGTGCGCCGCCAGGCCGCGGTTGAGGGCGTCCTGCGCCGTGTCACCCGTACCGCCCGATCCCGCACCACCGCACGCGGCGAAGAACGCGGCGAATAGCACCGTGGTGAGAACGCGACCCTTCACTCCGCTGCGATGTTAGCGGCGGGTCCTAGTCCTGACGTCGGACTTTTGGGGGAGACACCAAGTCGACACGAGGATGCCGTGGACCTTGCGGCCCACGGCATCTTGGCGTGTCGGTCGATCGGGGTTACTCGATAGCGATGTAACCGTCGGTCATGGGCAGCGTCGGAAGTGTCGTCCCGTCGATGGTGACGGTGATCCCAGTCGCGGTGACGGTAATGGTGAACGGGTGTCCGCCGGTCGGAGGCGGCCCCTCACCCATGTCGAGGACGGATGTCCCATTGATGGTCGCAGTCCCGCCAGCCATCGTCGAGCTCGTCACCCAGGCCACGATAGTGACCTGCTGCGATAAGCCGAGGAGGCTCATTCCGGTGAACTGGATCTCGACGTCACCGGCGGACGCACCGCTTGCGGTCTGTGCGCCGATACCGAAGATCCCGCCGGCGAGCTCCACACCGTTGAGGCTCGCGGACGATGGGAAGATGCCGGCCGCGGCTGCGGTCGCAGTGGTCTCGCCGACAGCGCCCGGCGTCGAGTGGACCTGGATGTTCCCGCTTCGGAGGGTGCCGCCCTCCGGCGCGTCGCAACCCGGGAGCTGTCCGCCGCTGAAACCCTGCGGAGGAGGCGCCACCGGGCCCGTGCAGAAAGAGATCTTGAAGACGTCGGAGTTGGCCCCTGAGTCCGAGTTGTCCTCGACGTAGACGACCACGGAATGGTCATTTGCCGGGCACGTTGCACCGATGGCGTCACAGTCGCCGACGAGGGCCGCGTCGCCGCCGGTCCCGTTGGGCGTCTGCGGGTTTGTTATCACCCCCTGCATCAGGACTACCGGAACGTTGACGTGCCGGCCTGTGGTATTGCGGTGTCGGTCGTAATGGATGCGGCCTGTCGCCTGGCCCCCACTGATGAAGCCAGCGGGTCGCCGGGCGTTCACCCCGAAGGTAGCCACGGTGTTTGGATAGGTCGGGGCGGCGAGGACTGTGCCGCCGCCGGTGACCTTCGCGACGGTGTCGGCACTCAGGTCCGATAAGGTCCGAGAGGTTGTGAGGGGGTCGACGCGCGCTTGTACGAGGCTCCCCGAAAGCGTGATGCTGACTAACACGGCGAGGATGGCGATGGTTGATGCGAGCCGCGATCTCGCAATGTGTTCGATGGGCGCATAGGACATAGGTCCGTGGTCTCCTTTGGAGTTTTCGTCGGCAAACCGACGAGCACGGACGCTATGGAGCGCGCAGAGAAGCGGTGAGCGGTCCTCACCGCATCTTGACCGCAGACACGCCTACGGGTGAATCCGTACGACCCGAGACGAAGTCGAAGGTCTGCAGCCATGGAATCAATATTTGTTACGGGTTCGTCGCTGAACCGACGAAGGTCTGTTTCTTGCAGCATGCGCACGATCGGTATGGCAACGAACATGCGAGCGCGCGGTCGAGTGCTCGTCGTAGACGACGACCCAGTCATCTGCGATCTCGTGGCGAGCACACTCACAGAGCAGGGCTACTTCACTCGCCGGGCGTCCGATGCGCGAGAGGCGCTCTATCTGATCCAGCGCGAGACCCCGGATGTGATCCTCCTCGACGTCCACCTGCCGGATATCTCCGGCTATCAGCTCTGCCGCCGCCTCCGTGATGATCACGGGGACTCGATCGGCATCATCCTCATCTCCGGGGAACGCAAAGAGTCCTTTGATCGCGTCGCCGGGCTGCTCCTCGGAGCGGACGACTATCTGCTCAAGCCGTTCGTGCTCGACGAGCTTCTCGCGCGGGTGCATCGCTTGGCGAGACGATCACGTCCGATAGCCCGAACGGTCGTCGCCGGGCTCACTCGGCGTGAGCTGGAGATCCTGCGACTTCTGGCGTGCGGCATGGACCACATCGACATCGCGCGTGACCTCGTGGTCACGGCGAAGACCGTCGAAAAGCACATCGAGCACATCCTCTTGAAGCTCGGGGTGCATAGCCGCTCGCAGGCCATCGCGCTCGCCTTGCAGGAGACTGCGATGGCGGCCGCGCCCCCTGCGGAGATCACGAGGCTCGAGGACGTGAAGCGGCGCGAGGCGGTGACCGGCTAGGGTCGAGGGCTCGCCGTGGGGGTTGGGGTAGGCGTGGCGGTCTTCGGAACGGTGAGCTGTTTCGCGGCGGCGTCGCCGACCTGTGCATAGAGCTGCATCGCGCGCGTGACGATCGCGTCGAGATCAGGCGCGAGCAGCACGCCGGGCTCGTTGGCGAAGGTCTGAGGTTCGAGAACCGGGTCGGTCGCGCGCACATACGCCTCGGCGTCGGCCGCCGACATACCCACGCTCGTCCCGACCACGGCGAGGGCGTTCCGGCGGACGGTGCGGAGGTCATCGAGGGCCTTTTGCGTGATCGCTTGCGCTTCGGCCTTACCGACAGGCAGGACGAGCTCGTTGATCTTCGCGAGCTGAACGGCGGCCGCGGACCAAGCCCGCTGCAGGTCATGCTCGACGGCGACCCGCTGTGCGACGAGCGCAGTTTGGCCGCCGACCGTCACCTGGTTCAGCGAGACGGCGGACGGCGAGACCTTCGCGATCTCGCGGTCGACCTGGATCGCAGTGCCTACCGCGGAGGTAAGCCCGACGCGCTCGACGGCGAGGATGCGGTCGCGATTGATGCGCATCCCGTCGGCCGGCTCATGAGCTTCGGTCCCACGGCGCACCAGTCCGACAGGTAGACCCGTCGGGCTACCACTGCTGTTCTTGAAGTAGTAAACATCGCGCAGCACGAGCATCCCGCTCTCGCCCGAGTCATCGAGGTGTCCGAAATAGGCCTGACCATCGAGGAAGAGCACCGCCGAGAGCCGCTCCGGCCCAAAGACTGGCAGCGACCGGAGGTCGAGGTTCGCTGAGACAAGAACACCGAGAAGAGCCGGTATGACGATCCAGGGGAGCGACCAGCGCAGCCATCGGCCGGCGATGCGCACGCGGTCGCGTTCGGGGTCATAGAGCTTCGCGCTCACCGGCTGTCCTGCTTCATGAACTGCGCGATCGGCGACGCATCGGTCAGGTCCTCGACGAAGAGCACCGCCGACTTCGGCACGAGCATCCGCGACGCTGGGCTGTGCAGCTCGCGGCCGCGGCGGACGATCTTCGTGTCGGGGGCCGCGTTGGGATCGGTGCTCTCGGTCTGTTGCAGGTAGTAGACGTCTTCGATCTTGGCGTACGCGCCGATACGGTCGTAGTACCGGCCGAAGTACGTCTGTCCGTTCGTGAGGAAGACCGCCTGGTACTGCGCCCGACCGACAGCCGGAACGGTGAAATCCCACCACTGCGTGAACAGCGCCGCGCCGACAAAGACGACGAGCGCGATCGCGAGGTTGCGCTCCAGACGCCAGTTCTCGACGACCCAGCGGATCGCGCGGCGGTAGGCGAAACGAAGCCTGGTCAGCGCGTCGGACTCGGCGTCGCGCTGGGACGAGCGGTCGAGGGCGCTGCCGTCGGCGATGCTGGCGGCGGTGTCGCGACGGGTAGCTGGCCCGACTTGAACTTCTTGATCAACGTCACGACGTCGCTGTCCTCGCGGAGGTTCTCGATGAAGAGGACCTGCGCCGCCGGGATGATCATCGGTTCCTTCGGCCCCTGCGCCTCGTTCCCACGCTTGATCAGCTGTGTGCCGGTCTGCTCAGTCGACGAGAGATAGAAGACGTCGGTGAGCAGGAACCAGGCGTCACCTTGCGCCTGGAGCCTTCCGAAGTAGGTCGAGCCGTTCGCAAGGAAGACCGCCTGGTAGGCACTGTGATCGATTACCTCTGCGGCGCTCGGCGCGAAGAGCGTCGCGATGCCGGCGCGGAACAGCTGCGTGCGCACGACCAGCACGAGGACGATGAGCAGAATGACGAGGATCAGCCCGATGAAGATCCGCCGGAGCGCGCTGATCGGGACGACGATCGCGTCCTTCAATCGCGGAACCGTACTAGTTCTGGAACTGGATGACGACCCCGGCCGCGCCTGCGGTCCCGGCCACCCCGGTACCGACCTTGGCCCCGCCTGCGCCGCCGGACACGTTGGTCGCGCCCGTGTACGTGTTCGTGTTGTAGATCAGGATGATCACGCCGCCGCCCGCGCCGCCGCCGCCGCCGGCGTTCGTTCCCGTGCCGGCCGCGCCCGCCCCGCCGGCGACCGTGATCGTGCCGGTACCGGTGATCGTCTTCGCCGCGAGGAAGACGACATTGCCGCCGCCGCCACCACCGCCGCCGGTGTCGCCGGCCGTGGCGCCGCCGCCGCCGCCACCGCCCGCGCCGCCTAGGATGAGCGTGCCATCGAGCCGCCTGCCGGTGAGGGCTTGGTTGAAGGCGCGAAGACTGCCTTCGGTCGAGGCCGGCACCGTGACCGCACCCGCCGCGCCCCCGGCGAATCCGCCGCTCGTGCCGCCCGCGCCGCCATTGCCACCCTGCCCGGGGTTCGCCGCTCCACCCGCGGTCCCGACGGCCCCGACACCACCGGTTCCACCGGCCCCGCCGAAGCCCATCGTCCCCGCGGCGCCGGCACCGCCGCCGAATTTACCGCTGGCGGGCGTACCAG
>Ga0137376_10000030_pt1 | contig 40890 bp, 47 predicted proteins | sample SagtaG_23_FD_104814 | JGI IMG/M metagenome (GOLD analysis project Ga0137376, IMG submission 104814) | Vadose zone soil microbial communities from Sagehorn Ranch, Mendocino, California, USA - Sage2_L_20_16 metaG | ecosystem: Environmental > Terrestrial > Soil > Vadose zone | place: USA...
CGTCATCGCCTCAGCCTTGCTGTCTCTCGCTTCTTCGTAAATGTTGCGGCTAACGTTGGCAGGATGCCACATGTCACATCTAGGTTGCCTTTGTCGTTCCGACGGAATGCAGCTCAGTTCAGTAAGATTTTTTACATCCGCTGTGGGAATAAAAAAACGAAAGTCCAGTCTTTATCGTGGCAGCGCAGGTTCTTTGGCGCTGCGGCTTCAATCTGCGAACAAACGAGGCCGCAACCGAATCTTATTTGCCGCCATGCCAGAGGCCACACATTGGGATTCGGCGTCGGCGGGCCATCTGGAGGACGTGGGGGATCTGGTTGTGTCCGGAAGGGATCTGTGAAATCAGTTCGCGAGAGCTCCGTAGTTAAAAAGATCGAAAACTCAGAAAACTCAAGGGAGAAGACAATGAAGAAATCCGGAAGTGGCATCAAGCAGCGTGCGAATCGCCGTTCCTTCTTGAAGAACGGGGTCTTGGGTGTCGGAGTGGCCGCGGCAGGCGCGGGGCTTCTCGCCAAAGCGTCACCGGCGTTCGGCCAGGGCCTTGGAGACAACGACCGTGCTCCCATTACCAAGGGTGACATCGCCATCCTCACATTCCTTAGCGCGCTCGAACAGGTCGAAGCCGATCTGTGGATTCAATACGCAGAACTTGGCGGACCAACATCCGCAGTGCCGGGGGCTCTAGGTCTCTCGGCAATCGATTTGCAGCTCAACGGCAAGGCCATCAATACCGGGCTCGCTCCAGGTTACCTGACCGCACTGCAGGTGCTCGATGGCGATATGCCGCAGTACATCGCAGACAATACGGATGACGAAATTAGCCACCATCGCTTCCTCAACAATTACTTGCAGTCCAAGGGTGCGAAGCCCATCGATCTCAGTCAATTCGCAATTCTACCTCCCAGCCAAGTCACGGGCGTGCCACAGACTGGACGACTCACGAACCTTAGGCAATTGACCGTTGATACCACCTGGTGGACGCGCTATCGCAGCGACAATCACAATCCCGACCTGGGAGGCACTTTCGAGAATGCCGTGCCCGATCTCGCGAAAGGCCAGCACCCCGCAATCCCGCAGACCGACGCCGAGGCGGCGCTGAACGCCGATGGGAGCATTCCGAATCATCTTCAGGCTATTGCGAGCACCGCTGGTTTCCACTTTGCGTTCATCGAGCAAGGCGGCAGCAGCCTTTATCCGGCGCTCGCGCAGAAGGTTACCAGCCTCGAAGTTCTGCGCCTCCTCCTCAGCATCGGTGGGTCAGAGATCATGCACTTTCAGACGTGGCACGACAAGGCCGGCAATGCCCCCAACATCACAGATGGCAACCTCACGTTCCCGAACCTCAACGGTGGGGTTGACCCGAATAATGGCGCAACGACCGTCGACGGCACTCCAGCAGCGGATCTGTTCCAGACGAATCTGATCATGCCCGAGCCCACCGTGTTCCTCAACCCAGAGCTCGGACCCGTTGCCATCATTCGCCCCACGTCTACTGCTCAGGGCGGCGCCGTCGCCTCTGTCGTAAGCTTCGTTGATGACGGACTCTTCCTCGATCCAGCGACAAATAAAAATACAGGGATCGTGAATGTCCTCATGCGCCTAGCCGAAGAAGCGGACGCGGTCCTGCGCCGACTCTAAGCGAACAGACGCGTCCCAGCGTTCTCAGGGATGGACAGATTCCGCAGGAGAGGTGAGGGGTTTATCTCACCTTGCCTGCGCTACAACGGTCGTATCTGTCCATCCTCCCACAATTTGAAGCTGCGAGAGCGTATTACCGTTGTGCGTGAGTTCATAACCAGGATTTGCCGTTCAAATGCTATAATATAATAGGGGAGTCTAGTGAAGAGAATCGGAAAGCACTGCCCGTTGTGGTTATTCTGTGCGTTTACATTTCTATCCGCTATGTCTTTCTTGCGACCCGACTCAACTCTAGCTCAGGACCAAGAGATTCGAGTTATTGAACTTACAGCGAAGAAGTACGAGTACTCGCCCTCGCCGTTTCATGTCAAGGCCGGGACCAAAGTTCAGCTCAAAATCACGGCCACGGACCACGACCATGGTTTCAAAATCGCGACTGTTCCCGATGGTTCCGAACCGAACAGTACGCCTGGTTTAGTCTTTGCTTCCCTCCAAGAATGTTGGCAGCTCAAAAAGGGAGAGACGACCATGGTCGAATTCTCCGCGCAAACCGCAGGCACTTATACGTTCAAGTGCTGTCACACTTGTGGTCTCGGTCACAAGGGCATGAAGGGCCAAATTATTGTCGATCCGGCGGCTATCTGAGCAACTGAACAGCCTATGGAATTGGGCTTAGAAGTCACTCCCAGGTGACATGCCAGACACAGCTGCTATTTAGTTTGCGGTGGGAAGTCCAACGCGACGCGTGAGGTCTTGGAACCGCGCATCGGAGCGAAGAGGATCGAAGCCTGGACGCAGGAGAACTCCAGGGTTGAAGCGCTCTTCATAGCCTTTTTCAAGCCAAGTCATCGCTCGACGGTTATCGCCGAGAGCTGCATAGACGGTAGCAATCTCCGACGCATACGAATAGACGGGATTCGAGCGCTTCTTCAGATCACTCAGCAGCCGCAGGGCTTCGTTCCTTTTGCCCGCTGTCGCGTAGGCACGAGCAAGATTGGCTTGGCATGTTGGGCTGCCCCCGGCAAGCTGGACCGCCTTTTGCAGCTCCGTAATCGCTTCATCATCCATTCCTTTTTGGAGGTAGGCTTGGGCGAGTTGATTATGTGCGAGGCCAAAATTGGGATCCATTTCGATTGTCTTGCGACTCTGCTGGATCGATTCGTCATAAAAATGGGCGATGACAAGAAGCTCTGCCAAATCTGCGTTAATGATGAGGGATAACGGATCCAAGTTCTCCGCTTTTCTCATTTCGGCAATGGCTTCGGTCTTCCTTCCCACTAAGGCCAAGTGCCATGCATACCAGTGGTGGGCTGATGCGTACGCAGGGTTAAGGATAATGGCGCGGCGAAACTCCTTTTCGGCAGATTCAAAATCCCAGTCGAAGCCATCCAAGCAAAACGCCAGCGAGTTGTGAGCTTCACCAAGGGTGCTGTCCAACTGCAGGGCTTTGATCGCCGCGGCCTTTGCCTTGGGAAGCGCCTCCTTGGGGGTCATCACTGCGTATTGCCAATCCCCCAACAAAGCATACGTGTCGGCCAAGCCAGAGTAAGCCCGAGCGTAGTTTGGATCTTCTTCGATTGCCTGGTTGAAATAAGCGACGGCCGCCTTCAAACCATCCGCGGTTCGCTTATTCCAAAAGTAGCGTCCCTTGAGATAAGACACGTAGGCCTCTGGATTGACCACCTTGATGCTTTTCAGAGCCGCTTCTTCTTGGGGATTCAAACTGATTCGAATGTGCTCTGCAATGGCGTGAGCGACTTGATTCTGCAGCGTCAATGTATCGCGGAGATCACCCTCGTACTCATTGGACCACAGGTGCTTGTCTTCAGGGGCCTCAATCAGCTGCGCCGTGATGCGAACCCGGTTGCCGGAGCGGAACACAGTCCCTTCCACGACCGCGTCCACGTTCAACTCGCGCGCGATCTGCGCCAGGGGCTTGCGTGCGCCTTTGTATGCCATCACTGAAGTGCGCGAAATCACACGCAGGGAATTGATCTGGCCGAGGTCGGTGATCAACTCGTCGGTCATGCCATCCGCGAAGTAGTCCTGGGAAGCATCCGCGGAGAGATTCTCCAGAGGAAGGACGGCCAAGGAACGGATCGCAAGTGGAGGCCGGTTCCTTGAGTGAAATGTCCACGCTAGGAGAATGACCAGGAGCAGAACCAGGAGCGAGCCAGAGATTCTCCGCGCAAGGGAAGGTATTAGTCGCCTGCGAGCTGCTTGTTCGCCTGAGGAAGGTGTGCGGTCCCGGTCGCGTGTTTGGAAAGCCGCTTTGTTTGCGGGCTCGCGGCCCTTTTGAGCAGCGGCGTCCACAACTGTGACCTCCGCGAGAAAGCGATAGCCACGCCGAGCCACCGTTTCGACAAAACGCGGAGTCTCCGCGGAATCGCTGAGGGCTTCTCGAATCTTGTTGATAGCTTTGTTCAGCCCCTGATCGAAATCGACAAACGTGTCAGCCGACCAGAGTTTTTTCTGCAGTTCTTCCCGCGTTACGACCTCGCGGCCGTGTTCGAGCAGTATCGCCAGGACTTGAAAGGGCTGCTCCTGAAGCCGAATCTGCAGGCCGTGCTTGCGCAGTTCGCCCGCACGGAGATCCACTTCAAAGACCCCAAACCGGAGGCGCTCGGAAGGATGTTCGGATCCTTGCATTGAGAAGTGACCCACCAAATCGGGAGTTTACCACCGGCCTGAAATTCGAGGTAGGTCGCCAGGGCAGGAATTCCGCCAAGCCCCACAGCAACTACAACTTAGCAAGGGAGCCGGATTCCTTGGAGGGGGAATTCCTAGTCCATTGCAAGGTTTGTCTTTCAGAGTGAAAGTCCGGGCATGAACCAGGCAAGCAGTTACGGAATGTTTGCCTTAATTGAGTGAGAGATGCCCCACCAAACAAGGATCGAAAGAAGGTCACCGGTGAAAATCATTCGCTTTCTCGTTTTTCGTGTGTTCCTGCTGATCGCGTTCTTGAGCACCTATCTCTATTTTTTGTACGGGCAGGAGCGCGAGCAAGGTGTTCCGATCGTACGCAACGCCGCGTGGAATGACCTCGTACGGGAGATCGACCTTTCAATGGATGACTCTCCACACGAGACTCTCGCGAAAGAGATTGTTCTTATTCAGAAGTTCCTGAGAGAGCACCAGTCTGAAGTGAGCGTTGGGATCTACGACATCACCGTCTTCAAAGCCATCGACCAAGCCCGCGCCCGCCTGCAGAAGGCCGACAAGGACTTGGAAACCATCAAGAACGAGTTGTCCTACAAGGAATACCAATCAATTGGCGGGAGGTGATCCATGGGACAGAGAACCATCACCCATTGCTGCGAATGCCGACAGCCCATTATCTCGGGTGAAGACTTCGTCTGCTTCAAGATTCCAGGAAAGGAAAACTACCATTTCTTCCATTGTCGAGTTCGCGCTAGCGACTGCTGGGAAAGGCGCCTCAAGCAGGGCAGGTCAATACCTCGGCCAATCGCGGGAGTTCCAGGACTGTCGTTCAAGGGATAGCCGGACAAAGCCGATTCTTTAACGTGCGAAGGGAGAGGTCAATGCCAGAACAGAATGGTCTCCGAGATTTTGAGCAGGAGGTCTTGCCGCATCTGGATGCGGCCTACAACCTCGCGCGTTGGCTGACGCGCAATGACCAGGACGCGCAAGACGTCGTCCAGGAAGCGTATTTGCGGGCATTCCGGTTCTTTGGCGGCTTCCGAGGAGGTGAGGCGCGCGCATGGCTGCTCAAGATCGTGCGCAACACGTGCTACACCTGGTTACAACAAAATCGGCCGCAGCAGCCCACTGCAGAATTTGATGAAAAACTCTTCGGTCCCGATCCTTCCGCAGCGAACCCGGAGGAAGCTCTCCTCCAAAACGCCAGCGATAAACTGGTCCGACAGGCGCTCGAAGACTTGCCGCAGAGTTCTCGGGAAGTGTTGATTCTGCGTGAATTCGAGGGGATGTCTTACAGGGAAATTTCCGAGGTTACCGGAATGGCCCCAGGCACAGTGATGTCGAGGTTATCGCGAGCACGCAGCGGTCTTCGCCAGGCTCTCACCAGTCGAGTGGACGCAGACATTCTGCCAAGGCCCCCACGAATCCCGACTTTGAGTGCATGATTTCACGGAAGTTAATCTTCCGTCTCATCCCCTGATAAAAATACTCATCGTAATGCTACCGGAATACACACAAGTTTATTCCCTTAGCTTGAACCTCCGTATTCCCCGGAATTATTCGAGAGAGCGCACGGTCTGGAATGCTGAAGGCAGATTACAAGATGGATTGCGATCAAACCCTAAGTCGAACAAGGTGCTTGGAGATGAACTCGGGTCTTATCTCGACGCCCATCTAGACTAGTTGGGCCCTTGGCATCCAGCCGGGACAGACACACAAAGCGTTAAGAAAAGCCTAGCCAGGTCTGCAGACATCCTCGGGGCGATTCCGACAAGGTCCCGCATCTAGAGCAATTGCTGCCTTCCGCCAAGGAACGAGTATCAACGGTTCTCAGTGCAGGAGAAACTTCTATGTTAATCGCAAGGCTTCTTGTACCTGTTGACGTCGAAGTGGCCCGTATGGCGAGCGCTACGGAAGGACCGCGGGACGGCATCACGTTGAGAGCAGATCCGGTTGCCACTTACGTGAGCCAAGCGAGGCTTGCCTCTCATAAAGGGTTGCTCGCGGAATCGATGCTAGAGAACAGTCCAACTAGACCTCCGCGCCGCATGGCGGATTTTATTGTTTCTGCCGCGCTGCAAACCATCTTTCTGACGGGACTCCTTTTGCTCCCGCTCTACTTCACTGAAGCGATCGATATTCATCAATTCAATAAGACTCTACTCGTTGCTCCGGCTCCCCCGGCTCCGCCGCCACCACTGGCATCACTTCCCGTTGACCGGTCCGCCGCGCCGAAGCGAAGTGCCCTGCGCCTAGAAAAACAGCTCGTAGCGCCGAGGGTCATACCGCGTCAGGTCGCCCGTGTCATCGGAGAGGCGAGCGGAAACGACATGGGTTCTGCGACTCTCCTAGGCGAGGGTGCTCCCGGAGGAGTTCCCGGGGGTCTAACCGGCGGCGTCATCGGGGGAGACCTTTCAGGTCCTGTCCCGCCGTCTCCAATCGATTCGGCGCCGAAGAGTCCGATTCGTGTTGGTGGAGGAGTAAAAGCACCGCGACTGATCTTTGGGCCCGAGCCGGTGTATCCCCTCCTGGCCCGACACTCCAAAATCAGCGGAGCGGTTGTTATTGACGCCGTGATTGACACGCAGGGAAAGGTGGTCGAAATGCATCCGGCGTCCGGAAACCCGTTGCTGTTAATTGCGGCGATGGAGGCGCTCCGCCACTGGAAGTACGAGCCAACGATCTTGGGCGGCGAGGCTTATCCCGTTCGATTGCTGGTGACCATTACGTTCGAATTGCAGGGCCGGTAGAGAGCTAAAGAACATGGCAAATAGAAGTCTGTCGTTTCCTGGAAAGGTTTGGCGGTTTGGTCTACTACTAGCATTGCTTCCTCTCGCTGTGAGAGCAGGGGAAGTAAGATCGTTTTTTCGGTCAGCAGCAATATTGATTCGCGGCGGCAAATCGGCGTCATCGGCTCGAATTCTTCAGGAGCGCTCCGCCACAGCAATCGAGTCACCATATGCGAGCAATCTTGTAACCCGGAACAGTGACAAGGTTTTACTGGCCTTGCCGGCTGGAAGGGAGAAAGCGGAGACTCTCATTGTTGCGATCAAGCGCGAGTGCTTGGTAAACAGCTCGCAAAGAATCATGCCCGAGGCGAAGGTCCAAACGCAGGTTGCTTCGCGGCACTCGGCCGATAGTCAGGTGATCCCACTCTCTTGCTCCATCGGGGAAGTACGTTCCACCTCAATCCATTTTCAGCTCACGGACAGCCTCATTTTCATGCAGGCAAGCCTCAACGGATCGCAGCCACTGTGGATGATCTTGGACACCGGTTCGAGTGTCACTGTCTTCGACGAATCGGTATCGAAGACGTTGGGACTTCGGTTTAATGGCGAAAGGAATGTTTATGGACCCGGGCAAGGGTCTGCTCAAAAGTTGGCATTCGCGAGCCACGCTGCGCTCCGACTTGCGGACGCGGAGTTGGACGACCAAACCGTGGCGACAATGCCCCTAGACTGGTTCTCGCGCGAATTGGGCCGAACGACTGATGGGTTCCTGGGTTCCAATATAATCCGGAACTACGTCGTCGAGATCGATTATGCAAACCAGGTGCTCCGTCTCCTGGATCCCGCTACCTACTCATATGCAGGGCCGGGTCAACGTCTGCCACTCCAATTCATCTGGGACAACATACCGAGCGTTCGCGCCGAGGTTGTGGCGCAAGACGGAACAGCAATTACCGGAATCTTCTTAATCGACTCAGGCGCGACGACGGCGATTTGGCTTACAAAGGCGTTCAGCGAAGCACATCCCGAATTTCTGTCCATCCCGGAGACGATCGAAGTACGAAATGTCGTTGCGGTGGGCGGTGCGCTTAGTACCCGGCTCGGCCGGTTGCCGGCTGTCAGACTCGGGGGATTCGTTGTCGCTAATCCGTGCGCACAATTCTCCCAAAATAGTTCGGGCATTTTTGCCACTGCAGGCTTGGCCGGGACCATCGGAGCGCAGATGTTGCGGCGATTCAAAGTTGTTCTCGACTACCCACACATGGAGATGATTCTCGAACCGAACGAGCACTTCAACGAAACCGAGTAAAGAAGAATGGGCTAAATCACCGAAAGCTCGGCGGCGTTCACCAACTAGGTGAATAGCTGAGCTGGAAGACTCCTGACGACACCTAATTATTCTTGTCTTCGGGAATTATTCGAGGAGGCAAGCGGTCTCGTAAGTAGCACACGTGATGAGGATGATTGCTTAAACGAACGGTACCCGCTGTCAAGGCGCACGCTCTGCAGATCGGTGCTCATCGAGGACAACATTCCCAACCACCCAAAGGAGAACGAATGAAAAAGCATTTCGTACGTCTGGCAATAGCATTTCTTGGTTTCTCTGCCTTGGCGATCGCGGCGAAAGCTCAGGTCCCAGATCAACTTGTAATAAACATTCCATATGAGTTCGTGGTCGCAAGCAAAACCCTGCCTCCCGGAACGTATCGAGTGAATCGCGTTAGCGATCTCAACGAGAACGAACTTGTTCTCAGCAGTTTTGAGAATCGGGCGGGCGCCTTTGTCATTTCGACCGAGGTGGAGGACGCGCGAGTGTATAAACCCAGTTTCACCTTCGAGGAAATTGGTGGGCAGCACTTCCTTACCAAAATTGAAACGGCCGAACACGTATTCGCTATTCCCCTGTCGAGGTCGGCTGCTCTAGAAGCTGCCATGAAATCACACCAAGGTTCCACAGGTTCGGCTGCTTCGGGCTCAAACTGAATTTCCCTCGCGGATAGTTGCCAGGTGAGGGCTCAGGCTCACAGACCAGGTCTGAGCCCTTTACCTGCCTTTAATCTCTCGGCCCGACAAGTCATACACTGAAATCTTTGTTTACGGGATGCCCATCATGGAATTTTCTCGCGCCCCTTCCGGTCTGGATGCATGCAACAAAGTCGTGACACGTTGAACATTTGGCGAACGCTAGGAGCTGTCAGGCCGCACGTGGGTCGATCAGATCCGCGATTCTGACGCCGTTTGTCGCTTCTGACCAGAAAGTCGGCAGATTCTGGCGAAGCGTCAATATTCTCAGTGCAATGTTCCAACTTACATACAAGAGAGGAGTGTGTAGAAGATGAACAAAGTTCTAACAAGAGTGATTCTCCTGGGCGGCTTACTCGCTGGCGTGTTTGTGCTCAGCGCGCTAGCCGAGGAGTTTCTATTTCGCTCGACTATTAGCGGTTCAAACCCCAACACCGTGATCGGTGGCGTACCGAGCGGTGGAGCGCCCTGGACCGTCCATCGCGGCGCAGCCGCTTTGACCGGCGATGGACGGCTTCGCGTTGAGATAGCCGGCTTGATCCTCGTTAATCTTGGAACGCCAGGGCCGGTCAAGAGCGTCAGCGGCAGCTTGGTTTGCGGAGGCACAGGCGGAAGCGTTGTTGCTACAACCGATGCGGTTCCACTGTTCCCAGAAGGTGACGCAGAGGTAGAGTCGCGGGTCAATTTCAACGACACACCCGGGCCCTGGATCGCCGGCACGGGATTTACGAATGCTGCCGAGCCCAATAGCGAAGGGCACAACTAAGCTGCCGCCTGAGACAACGCCGGGCCGGATCTATCCCAGTGCAAACCTGCGGGCATCCGGCCCTAGGCCAGCAATTGTCTTGGTTCATTCAAGGTACATGGGAGTCAGGACCAATGTCCCCCTTGTCCACTCCTCCGACGACGAGCAAATTCGTCGATTTCGCTAACTTCATCCCCTTTTGTTGCAAATAGTTGTTGCGGAACTTCCGTCGGGCTCTCGGAATCTTTTTTGAGTCTGGGGTCTGGATAGTGCCGACCAAGTAGGAGCTCGACCGTTCCATCGCATGTCTCACCATCGAATGTTTAGAAAAAAAGAGAAAGGAATAGTCCCGATGCCAAAGTATGTGATCACACTGATGCTTCTCTGCGCGAGTCTTTCGACACAGGTCACCCGTTGTAATGCCGCTGCGCTCCATGATGAGCCACAGAATTCGCAAGAGTCCGCGGCCAACTCGGTCAATCCGGTTGTCCAATGGAACAGAACGCTTCTCGTGATTGTTCGCACTCCCGGTGCCCAGCCGGCAACCGTGCATCCCACGCGCAGCTTTGCGATCCTGCACGCCGCTGTCTATGACGCCGTAAACGCCATCGACAGGAGTCATAAACCTTATTTTCTTCACCTCACTTCCGTATCCCAGTTTGCCTCCGAAGATGCTGCTGCAGCTTCGGCAGCACACGAGGTACTCCTAACCCTGTATCCGAACTTTCAACCGATGCTTGACGCGCAACTCCAGCAATCTTTGGCTTTGATTCCTGAGGGAGCGGATAAGACGGAAGGTATCACTATAGGAAGAACCGTGGCGGATCAGATCCTCGCATTGCGCAGCAACGACGGATCCAATGCTTCGCCAATCCCATTTGTTTTCACAAATCCTCCCGTCCCCGGGGACTACCAGTCCACGCCGCCTAATTTCCCGAAGCAACCGCAGTTCACCCACTGGTCCCACGTCACGCCTTTTGCCCTGGAGCGCGCGAACCAGTTCCGCCCGGGCCCTCCTCCGGTGTTGACCAGCGATACATACAGCGATGTCTTCAATGAAGTGAAATCACTGGGGATCGTCAACAGTACTACCGCCACGCCCGATCAGGTGCTGACTGGACGCTTCTGGAATGGCGCCATTCAAAACTACTGGAACGAGATTGCTCAAACCGCGACTCTTCGGCATGAGTTGACCACTGCGCAAAGCGCGCGGCTCTTCGCTCTGCTAAACCTGAGTTTTGCTGATGGCGTGATTGCATTCTACGACGCCAAATACACCTACAATTTCTGGCGCCCGGTGACTGCGATTCGGGAGGCTGCGACCAGCGGCAATCCGAAAACGGTCCCCGACCCGAATTGGCTTCCTGGGGTTGGCAACACAACGCCCGATCCCTCGTATCCGGGCGCACATGCCATTATCAGCGCTGCCGGAGCATCTATCCTGATTTCCTTCTTCCGCGAGAACCATTTCGATTTCAGCGTTACCTCTGAAGTTCTGCCGGGAGTGGAACGTTCCTTTGACAGCTTTTCGGCTGCAGGTGAAGAAGCGACGCTCAGTCGAATTTTCGCAGGAGTACATTTCCGCCCGGACTTGACGAGCGGCCAAAGGCTGGGCCGAGAGGTTGCCGATTTCGTCGTCGATAACTTCCTTACTCCTCTTCACGAAAGAGAGGATGATAAATAAAGCGAAGAAGGTGACCGCAGTGCAAGACTTCAGGTCTTTCTGGTGAAACGGTCATCAGCGAGCGACTTTTGCTGGAAATTGTGCCTTGCGATTTCAACCCGGCGGGAACCGGATGGTGAAAGGACAGGTGTCTCGGACGATCAAATTCGGGGACCGAGCCCGGTTTTAGATTGGGCCCGGCATCTGAGCTGGGTCGTCCCAACAGGGACAGGATGCGGTGTAACATCCACGATCCCGCCAAACGCCGAAGAATTGGGTAACCAACGACCATAGGAGTTGACGATGCCGAAACCCGGAGGACTCGTTGACAGCAAACACTATTTCGATACGTTTGCCGACGAAGCAGTCTACGAATCCCGCTACCACTTCCCAGGTTGGCCTGTGACGATTCGGGGACGAGCCAGTCTGATGGCTAGCTTATCTGGATACGGCAAGTCGATCAAACTTCACACCGGCGATGGACTGGTTGTGCATCGTTCCCAGGACAGTCGCGTCGTGATCCTTGAATACGAAGTGCATGGCGAGATTCTTTCGAGTGGCGCACCCTATAACAACAGGTTCATCTCAGTTATTACGATTGAGAACAGAAAGATCATCAATTGGAGAGATTACATGGATTCTTTAGCTGCATGGACCGCGCTAAACAGCGCCTCTTAAGCAGCGACGGGCTTCTTCCCGTTGCGCTTTGAAGTCAATTTCTGAGCGAAAGACAGCAGGAGCTTCCTTAGCTCTCGACTTCAGGGTAGGCTTCCACGTAATCCTCGCCGTTGCAGCCGTAGTACGCAAGGCGCGCGCCGTGAAATCGACATCGTATCGGACCGCGGCTCGCCAAGCCCGGTTCAGGAACTCTGGGAACGTGCCCGGATCTATGAGGCGGACATAGTGTTCTTTGACGGTCTAGCCCCGAGGTGAGCAAGAAAGGCTTCGGTTGCCCGGGGCAAGGACCTTCCGTTCAACGTGACTGCGCCAATTGTGCGCAGCGCACCCTCGTCTTGAATTGGAATGAACGAGCAATCGCGCCGCCTTTCGATGGCCATTGCCGGAACAATCGAAATACCGAGCCCGGCTCCGACCATGCTCAGAATGCTGCTGAACTGTCCGCTTTCGAAAACGATATTCGGATTGAGCCTGGCCCGGTTGCAGGCCGCCACGGCCGCTTCCCTAAAACAGTGGCCATCGCGCAAAAGCAGAAAGGGATCGTCGCGCAATTTGCCAAGCGAAACAGTGCGCCGCTTTGCGAGCGGATGGCGCTTGGGGAGCACCGCGTAAAGCCTTTCCGTCGTCAGGGGAAACGATTCGAATTCGTGATTTCGGACGTGCAATGGCAGCGCAACAATCGCCACATCAACCGTGCCCCCGCGAAGTTTCTCGAGAAGCAATGGAGTGATCTCTTCGGCGATGGTGATCCGCGCCTGTGGATACTTCCGAGAAAAAGAGGCAAGCACAGGTGGGAGGAAGTAGGGTCCGATGGTTGGGATCACACCCACGCAGAGCAAGCCCGCAATCGAGGTCTTTCGCTCAACGACATCGCTGCGGGCCGCTTCCAGGTCGCGAAGAACCGCCCGTGCGCGCGGAAGAAATGCTGCTCCAAGTTCCGTCAGCCGAACTGTTCGGCCGAGACGATCGAAAAGCCGCGCTCCTAATTCATCTTCCAGTTTCCCGATCTGCTGCGAAAGCGACGGCTGCGAGACATGTGATTGCTGCGCCGCGCGGCTGAAGCTGCCGGTTTCCGCGATGGCGCAGAAGTAGCGAAGCTGGTGAAGTTCCATAGGTTATGCCTATCCATTGTATCGGAACTATATATTGGAAGTATAGCTCGCGCGCACCTACACTTTTCCTTGCAATGGCAAGGGGTTCGCTTCACGCGGCCGCCATTCGAACTGAGGAGGAATCATGCCGGATGACAAGAACAAAATTATGACCACAGATGCGGGACGTCCTGTGGGCGACAACCAGAATTCGCTCACGGTCGGGCCGCGCGGCCCTGTGGTCTTCGAAGATTTTCTGCTGTTCGAAAAGATGGCTCACTTCAATCGCGAAAGGATTCCGGAACGCGTCGTGCACGCCAAGGGCTCCGGTGCCTACGGGCATTTTGTGTGCACCAGCGCCGAAATCACCAAGTACACGACGGCGAAGCTGTTCAGTGCCGTAGGCAAGAAAACGCCGACGTTTATCCGGTTCTCTACGGTCGGAGGTGAGAAAGGTTCTGCGGACACAGAACGCGATCCGCGCGGGTTCGCTTTGAAGTTCTACACCGAAGAAGGTAACTGGGACATGGTGGGGAACAACACGCCAATTTTCTTCATCCGCGACCCGCTGAAGTTCGGTGATTTTATACACACGCAGAAGCGCGACCCGGAAACCAACCTGAAATCACCCACAATGATGTGGGACTTTTGGTCGCTGTCGCCGGAATCCTTGCATCAAGTCACTATTCTTTTTTCGGACCGCGGCACTCCCGACGGCTACCGTCACATGAATGGGTACAGCAGCCACACGTTCAGCCTCATCAATGCCAAAAACGAGCTGTTCTACGTGAAGTGGCACTTCAAGACGAAGCAAGGCGTCAAGAATCTCACACGTGAGCAAGCGGACGAGATGCGAGGGAAGGATCCTGACTATGCCCAGCGCGATCTTTTCGACGCTATCGCCAAGGGCGACTTTCCCAAATGGCGAGTCTGTGTACAGATCATGCCGGAGAAAGCGGCCGAGACCTATAGCATCAACCCATTCGACTTGACAAAGGTCTGGCCACATGGGGATTGTCCGCTCGTAGAAGTGGGTGAGCTCGTTCTCGACCGGAATCCGGTAAATTACTTTGCCGAAGTCGAGCAGGCCGCCTTCGAGCCTAAAAACATTGTACTGGGCATGGGTTTCTCACCCGACAAAATGCTCCAGGCTCGTCTGATTTCCTATCCGGACGCACACCGCTACCGCTTAGGTGTGAACTACGACACGCTGCCCGTCAACAAACCGCAGTGCCCGGTCCATACCTACCACCGCGATGGTGCCATGCGCTTCGATGGGAACTCTGGCGCGGCGGTGAATTACGAACCCAATAGCTTCAATGGCCCAACTCAGGAGCCGGCTTTCCGCGAACGTCCGCGGACTGTTTCAGGGGCAGTAGACCGCCACAATCACCGTCTTGACAGCGACTATTACACGCAGCCCGGAAACCTGTTCCGCTTGATGAAGCCTGACGCGCGCGAGCGCTTGATCGGCAACATCGTAGCCAGCATGAAATCGGTTCCCCGGCGCATCCAGGAGCTGCAAGTCCAGCACTTCTACAAGGCCGATCCAGCGTACGGAACGGGGGTGGCAAAGGGGCTGGGACTGAATATCGAAGCGATCGTCGCCAGGGCGAAGGAAGCCGCGGCAGATTGAGAATCCGCAAGTAGGGCGTCTTCGTGATTTTGCTAACTTCGTCGTAAATCTCGAGACAATAAGGAGTTACGCTGACACCTTGGCGCCCTAACCAACAGAGGCTTGCTAACCAAGCATGATCTTCGATAAACCAACGATGGGTCCTGTTGCCATTGCCCGCCTTCGACCGGAAGGAGGATTCATTGAGTTCTTATTAGCCATCTCGACGGCAGCCCCTTTCTCTCCGGCCACGGCGCTGTTATTCCGTTAGAATTGAGCCTGCGAACTAAGGCTCATCTCAAAGGAGCATAGAGAGAAAGAATGCTCGAGCTGTATGCAATCAATGTGGCCAAAAGCGAATTTCGGGAGGTTTTAACCTTGGGGACACGTCCCGCATACTGGCCGTTGCTGACCCCGACCTTGTGAACTTCTCCGACGCCCAGCCGAGCGAATTCGGCGAAAGCGGATTGGACGCATGGAAGGCACGACTCCAAAATCTCTTCGAACGCTTTACAGCAAAGCTCGTCGTGATCGTGATCGAGATTCGCCTGCAAGGAGACATTGCCTACGATTACGGCTGGCATGACTTAACGCTGACGCCCAAAGATGGCGGGCAATCCATACACCGGAGAGATCGCTATGTAGATATTTGGCGGAGACACAAAGAAGGCAATTGGAAGCTCTGGATGTACATGGATAACCAGGACGTAGCTGATCCCTTCCGATCCGAGCAAGGTTTCCCGGCTTTGGCGCAGTCTCAAGGAAGTTTGTGAATCTTTTTGTACAGCCGCTTGCTGAACCCGTCGGGTATTTGAAATACCTTTCCGTCTCCGACCAGTTCGACGACGTTTCTGGTACCGTCGAGTATGGCAGTGCAGTGCGCGCACGCCTTGAAATGAGCTTCCATTCTCTCACGCAACTCCACGGAGATCTCGTTATCAAGGTAATTCGAGATTTCCCGCCATACCTCTACGCAACTAATCTCGATCGTCGGCATCTTAGCCTTCTTCTTCACCATGGTCGAACTTTCTTATAACGTTGCCCTTTAATCCAGCAACCATCGATTCCGGGCGCAAGACTATCACGGAGCAGCAATCTGGCCCGATGAAGTCGCGTTTTTACGTTTGCTTCCGAGATTCCAAGAATGGCTGTTGTTTCTTTGATGCTCAAATTCTGAATGTCCCTGAGAACCAGAACCTCACGGTAACTTGGGTTGAGTGAATTGATTGCGTCCTGCACAGCCTTACAAACCTCGTTCTGTTCCAGCAATTCGGAAGGTATCGGTCGCCAGTCGGCATAGTCCCTGGGCCAAAAGTCTCCTTCTTCGTTGGGTGGTTGCCCGTCAAGGGACTCGTAGAGGTGTGAACGGGCCTTCCTCAATTTCATTTTGGCTTCGTTGTAGGTAATTCGTAAAAGCCATGTGCTGAACTTTGCTTCACCACGAAAACGAGAGAGGCCGGAGAATGCTTTTAGTACGGCTTCCTGTGCCACTTCTTCCGCATCGGCAGTATTTTTGACAACGGAAATCGCGGTTGCGTAAACCATGCGCTCATATGGGCGCACTAACTCGTAGAACGCCTCGCGGTCTCCAGCGCGCACACTTTCTATGAGCTCAGCCTCGTTAGGCGGCAATTGCGACTGTGTCATGCTCATCTTCGCAAACGGATCGATACAGTTCGTCGGAGAGTTTGATTCCCGAGTGATCGAAAAGTTTCAACCACCGGCGTAATGAATGAAAAAAGTCATCCGAAGTTGGATTTGCCTATCGAGAACGGGCCGCTGTTCGTCCCGTGCTGCGTCGCGATAAAACTGTCGTTGACACCACGTCACCGCTGGACTGGCAATCCGACCTCCATAGTGGATTTTGGAAACCTTTATGCGCCTTGCGACTCTCACTCAGCGGACGAAGCACTTTCGTGGACGCTCAGGGCGATCTTAAGACCATCTAGCCGTAGTTGTTTGGTCCGGGCAGCGAGATTTTTGTTCGAAAAATCCCATGAATATCCGGAGCGTGTTTCGCACATCATTCTAATGATCGGAGAATTCTGAAAATGACGAAGACGACAAAGGCTATCTTGGCGGGCGCGGCGTTCGCGGGACTGTTTGCCGGAACGACGGGGACCGTTCGTGCCTCAAACCTGTTCCCTTCGCTGAAGACTTCTTACAGCACGCAGGATCAGGGCCAGAGCGACGACCAGAAGGCCGATAAGAAGGTAAAGGAAAAGCACGCCTGTAAGGGTCAGAACTCGTGCAAGGGCAAGGGCGGTTGCAAAACCGGCGACAATGGCTGCAAGGGCAAGAACTCTTGCAAGGGCAAGGGTGGTTGCCGGACCGATGGAAAGAAAATGGGTGACGATAAGGCCCCTTCGGCCTGATCTCGATCTAACCACGTTCTCCTGGGGCAAGGGCAGGTTAAAGTGCTCGATCTTTTCCCGCTGGAGCGGACGGAGTCTCACATGCCCGCGAATCGATTCAACAACTTCACCAACTACGGTATAGGAATTGGGCTTCGCGCCCCCCACTACGACCACATCCTGACGCGAAAGCCGGTCGTGGACTGGTTCGAAATTATCTCCGAGAATTTCATGATTGGCGGCGGCCGACCGCTGCGCATCCTTGATCAAATCTTGGAGCAGTATCGTGTGGTGCAGCACGGAGTTTCGATGTACTTCGGGTCGGCAAACCGGCCCGACAGGGAGCATCTGCGCCGCCTCAAAAGTCTCGTCAAGCGTACAGGGACGCCTTGGGTGTCTGACCATCTCTGCTGGGGCAGTGTGGACGGAACCTATACCCATGACTTGCTCCCGATGCCCTACACGTTTGAAGCGGCCAAGATCACAGCCCAGAAGCTCCGGTATGTGCGTGATTTTCTCGAAGTCCCGATAGCGGTCGAGAACGTTAGCAGCTATGCCGAATACCATGTGTCCGAGATGACCGAATGGGAGTTTCTGAACGAAGTCGTGGAGCGAGCCGATTGTGGAATTCTTTTGGACGTCAACAATATCTACGTTTCTTCCCAAAACCACAATTTTAATCCCTTAACTTATATCAATAGCGTACCGGCAGACCGCGTGGCCCAGATTCATATCGCCGGCCACTCAAAATTTGAGAAGTTCATTCTGGATACGCACGACCATCCGGTTCTTGACCCCGTCTGGAAACTCTATGACCGCGCCATCCAGCGCGCGGGGCATACGGCAACGCTGCTCGAGTGGGATGACAGGATTCCCTCTTTTCAGGAAGTTCATGACGAGGCGCTCAGAGCCGATCGATTTCTTGCTGATACACAGCTAAAGGTTGCCGTATGAGCCTCGCGAACCTGCAGAAGGCCGTGGCCCGTGCGGTCATGCAACCGTTGACCCGGAACGAGCACATGCGAGTGGTTGGCCCAGGTGGCGAAAGAATGCGTCGCTACGCCGCCCGTTACATTAAGCCGAACGACCGTCTGACTTCCTTCGAACGGCTTGAAATCTACAACCGACAATATTGGTTCCGTGTTCTCGGAAGTATGGCCGAAGATTTCCCGGGCTTGCGCAAGATTCTTGGCGAGCGCCGGTTTGATGATATGTGCCGTGCTTACTTGACCGAATGTCCCTCACGGTCGTTCACGCTAAGAAATCTCGGGTCGCGATTGGAAGCCTGGTTGCGCCATAATCCGCAATGGGTACGCGGCAAGGAAGTTCTGGCCCTCGACATGGTTCGTCTCGAGTGGGCCGATATCGAAGCGTTTGATGGGGAAGCGGAACCGGTGCTGCGTCCAGAGGAACTCGATGCCGATTCCGTGTCCAAGCTCAGATTACGGGTCCAGCCTTACGTGCAACTCTTAGAGCTCCACTATCCCGTGGACGACCTGGTGCTGCAAGCGAAGGACGATGAAGGGACGAACTTCGCGAGCAATGCCGTGGGTGAGCTGCGCAGACGTATGAAGGTTCGGGCCGTGGTGGCCCTCAAGCCGCAAAAAATCTTTCTTGTTGTTCACCGTTTAGATTTCTCCGTGTATTTCCGCCGCATCGAACGCGAGGAATACTCAATGCTTAAAGCCCTACATGGGGGGGATCGATCGCTGGCGCCATAGAGTCCGCTTTTCAGGCGAGTTCGATTCCGATCTGTGATCGCGAGGGGTACGTGCGGCACTGTTTTGAGAGGTGGGGTGCTTTGGGTTGGTTTTGCCAGCCCGGCGCACGACAAATTGGGAATCATGAAATCGGAAAGGTAAAGGTGTGAATCACGGCTATGAATGGACTGCTTACAAAAGCTAGGCAATTACACGACCTGCTTTTTGCATTGGTCTCCTACGCCCAGACGCCTTTCCTTTTGTTCGTTAGGCTTTATTGGGGCTGGCAACTGGCGCAAAGCGGTTGGGGCAAGCTGCATAATCTGGACAAAGTGGCAGAGTTCTTCACCAGCCTAAACCTACCAGCGCCTGGCGAGATGGCTGTGTTTATTGCGTGCGTGGAACTCTTTGGAGCAATCTTTTTCGCGATCGGCGCCTTTTCGAGAATCACCTCTTTGGTTCTCACCGTGAACTTGACCATGGCTTATGTAATCGCGGACCGCGAGGCTCTTTTGTCGATCTTTTCCGATCCGGACAAATTCACAGCGGCGGCCCCCTACAACTTCCTTTTTGCTGTGCTGCTTGTGCTGATTTTTGGAGCCGGCAAGGTATCGGCCGATAGGGCGCTCGGGTACCTTGTAGAAGGGCGAGGAAGAGAAACGTCCATTGCCGCGTGACGTTTCCTTCCCGGTGAGTACCTCATGGGACGCCCCGCTGTTTTGCGAAGGTTTGTTCGCTGTGCTGCCTTCGCGGTCTGTTCATGTGTTTTCGGATCGTCGGCTGGTTCGACGTTTGAAATGACTTCGACCCTGTTAGTCGGCGGCGCACGAATCGAGGTCGTGAGTGACCGCGGAAGCGTGCAGCTACCGATGGAAGATGTTCTTGGCTGGGTGAAGTCCGCGGCGGAGTCCGTCCGCATTTATTACGGGCACTACCAGATTTCTCGTGTCTCCATCCGTGTCTCGCCCTTTGCCGGAAAGGGCATCCGCGACGGAATGACGTTCGGAGGCGACGAAGGAGGCCGAATCACCATCCGAGTCGGAACCGAAACTTCTGCCACGGAGTTTGCCTCGGACCGGACATTAACTCACGAGATGGTTCATCTGGCTTTCCCCTCGGTCGAGGAAACCACCATTGGATCGAGGAAGGGATTGCTACATACGTTGAGCCGATCGCAAGGATTCGCGCCGGGTACCTAGCCCCCAGGAGAATGTGGGTCGACTTGGTTCGGGACATGCCGCAGGGTTTGCCGCAAAAAGGAGATCGGGGACTGGACCGGACCCATACTTGGGAAGAACGTATTGGGGCGGTGCGATTTTCTGCGTGTTCGCCGACGTCAAGATTCGGCGGCAAACAAGGAACACAAAAGGCTTGGAGCACGCGCTTCGCGCTATCCTTGAGGCGGGGGGAGACATTCGCAGCAACTGGGACCTTTTGGAGGCGTTGCAGATTGGCGACCGGGCCACGGGAACGAGGGTGCTTCTGAACCTCTACGAAGAGATGAAGGACAAGCCGGTTCTCGTTGATCTGGACGCTCTTTGGGCGGACCTTGGTGTGCGCGTCGCTGGGCAAAAGGTGCGGTTCGACGAGGGTGCTCCCTTCGCTGCCATCCGGCATGCTATCACCGGAGATTCAGGATGGGCCACTGCGAGTATTTCGCGTGAGCAGTCGAAGACTCTTTTTGCCGGCCGTACCGCCCGGCGGCCTCGGCTGTCGAAATGACCCGAGACGATCCCTGAGGAAAGAGCGGTGATGAACCGGTGGATTCCTTACAATCAAGTCTCTCTGGAAACCAGCTATGTCAGGCACAACTCGTCGAGGCAGAGGATTTCAGTGGACGCACCCACCTTTGAACCAGAGCTTCCAATTCTTCAAGCTGGGAATACGGCACCAAGGTGCAGTTTGGATGCGTATTCCCCGTGATCAAAAGTGAGATCCTTTGCTCCACAGCTCGCTCGTAGAAAAGAATCGTTTTCTTTTGCGTTGCTCCAAGCAGATAGCCGGTCTCAAAGCCCAAGCCAAACGACGAGCCCGAGACTTCGGCAATGAAGATATCGCACTCTGCGAGCCACTTCATGTCGCGCGCAAAAATCTCCTGAGGAGGCACGCGGCGGTCCGCGCCCCAAGCATCTCCCTGGACCAGGTGGCTGGTGAGGACTTGATGTCCCATGGCTTGGAGAATGCTTAGGAGTCTCTTTGCTGCCTGCACAGACGAGCGGTTCCCCGCCACGGTAAACCCCAGATAAACCCTCATTGGCTAGACGCGGCCCCTCGCGCGCTTGAGACGAAAAGGTACCTGTAGAATTCGCGCTGCGCAACAGCGGTGACTTCGCCAGATGCGCAACCCTGGATTAGTTTAGATGCAAGCGTCAAAAGACTCACAACACAAAGAGTTCAAGAAGCCGCGAGCTCGAAAGATGAACTGAGCTGTATGGCCCTGTGTAGGGTGCGATAGAGCGGGCAGCGCATGGCGTAAACGCCATGCGTACGTTCGACTGTCTCCCTGACGCTTTCGGGCGCCACCAAGCGCATCGCCACATGGATGCGGCGGATGACTAGCACGCCGTCCTCCGTTTCCACCTCGCCGGTCACTTCGGCCGTCAATTTCCCATTGCAGGCATCAATTTGGCGTGCTTCCAGCGCACCTCCGAAAGTGCCCATCATTCAACCGGCAGTTGCGGAAACGACGTAATCAATCGTCGAGGAGTGCGACTCCTGCAACTTTGCGGGGTCAATTTTGTAATGTTCGGCGATGGCCCCGTGGACGCTATAAATCACGGGCTTGGACTCGCCGGGCAGGTGCGCAATGCGGAGCGGGCCCTCGCGGCGTTCTATGCGCGATTTCGAAACATAAACGACGTTACTCATGGTCTTCACCCTTCCGATCAATCTTCCCTCGTTCAATCAACCCTAGAATCTATTTGTGTTGAATCGCCTTGGGAGATCGCTTCAGGTCAAGAGGTCGAATCTGCAACTCCCATTTTACCGGGACTGACGCAGGCGGATAGCAAATCGTCTTATCGCAGGCTTGATATCGCAGTTCTCCTCCAATCGAAACCGTCTTGCTGGCTGATAACAGCGCCCGTAGGCCATCCCCGAGACTTTAGACGCACCAACCGTTACATCCTGTGTAATCCTGAAGCTGCCGTCGAATACCGGGACTTGTTCCTTGATGGCTTCCAAGTAAAGGGTTTTAGGGGTGGGGTAAATCACGGGCGCCGGCTCAATTCCGCCGGGCGCCTGCAAGATCAACTGGATAGGCTTGTATCCCCGCACTCCCGGAGAATACACGTGAACATCTGGCGGAAGTTTAATTTCTGCCGTTAACGTGACGCGGCTGCCTGCGACTACGGTCCGATCCGATTGGGAAAGAGTGAGTTGAAGGTGGGGCGCCTCAACAGCTTGGCTAACTTCCTCGTTTAGTTCAGGGAAAAGCTTCCCAAAGACATTGTTCGCCGTGAAACGGTTGGTGTATTTGGCTTCGAAAAACTTCTCACGAACAACCCCGCCTGAATCGATATAAAAGAATCCGGGATAGGCCATTCCCTTGGTCATGCCTTGGGCTTCGGCGTTGAGCACCTTAAAACTTCGGATGATTTCAGAGTCAGGGTCAGCCAATAAAGGAAATTCGATCTTGTGCCGCTCAGCGAAATCCTTCAGGATCGCGGGGCTATCGTAGCTGATGGCGGCAAGTTTGAGGCCTTCGGCTTCAAATCTTCTCTTCGCGTTTTGCAACTGCACGAGCTGCGCTTTGCAGAAGGGTCACCAATCCGCAGAGCGGAAGAAAAGAAGAATTGTGCCCTTCGTACCCTTCAGAGTCTCGTTGGACTGTCCTCTGCCGAATTGATCGGGCTGGCCAAACGCAGGAGCGTGCTGGCCGATTTCCAAGCCAATAGACGGAGCAAGGGGAGGTTTGTCCGGTGGCATTTCCTGTTCGGTAGGAACAGAAAAGGCAACCAGAACCAGCAAAAGAAAGACACTCCCGACCTTCACATTTCGCTCCGGATTCGATTTTGCCTTCTTCCAGAGCCGTCCACGTTAATCACGAAACCCTTTGGTCTAGTTGATAAAACGCGCAAATCCTGCCCCCAAGACTCTTCCCACCTCTGCCTCCTGAACAATCACCACGATCCTGAGATTTTTTGGATTCCTGGAATTGAGATCTACCTTCACGTCGCGGGAAAACGCAGCGGTTTCATCCACTACGCCGATGCGGATGAGGTTTCGCAGAACTGCCACATGCTGAAGCGTCCTTCCCGCATTCTCTCCACGACTCACCTGCGACTCGTCACTGTTGTCTGCGATAGCCAGAAAGACGCCAGCGGGGTGCACGGCGACGGAGGAAGGTAACGGCCCGGCTTCGATATGAACCGTAGCAGCTTCACGGTCGCCAGAGGCAAAAGAGATGCTCACTGGAGCCTTCCGAGACTTCCCTGCGCCCTTAATCGCCTCGTTCGCTCGGCGTTCATCGCTGCCCACGAATTCGAACCGCCCGTCGACGACCATCTGCGGCGTATAGACACTTCCCAAGCCAAACTGGGCCGCGTAGGCGCTTTGCCGTTCACTGTACTCGTGCGAAGAGAAGGGGTCCTTCCATCCGATGTCGTTCCAGTAATCGACATGCTCACTCAGAACGATCAGTTCCACGCCGCTTACCGGCTGAGATCGTTCCAGCCTTTGCAACAGAGCATCGGCTGGAGGGCAACTGGAACAACCCTCGGATGTAAACAATTCGACCAGCACAGGTATACGAGTACCGCCGTCGCCCGTTGATCCCGTTAGTGTTCGCGCAGCGCGAAGGAAGCACACTGACCCCACAAACGGAATCGAGATTGCCAGTAAAGCGGAGATGGGATGCCTGAGACTCATGTCTTCTTCCTAAGAGCTTCTCGTTTAAGCGAAGGTGAACGTCTCTTCTTCCGCAACTAAGAAAATGGGCGCTCCACCTGTAGAAATCTTCACGGCGTGCGCCAGTGCTTCTTTGCCCCCTTCCGACGCAGCGCACGCTTCCAGGGCCTGCATCGATGGGAAGTAAACCTCCGCAAAGCGGTAAAAGAGAGGAACGCCTTGCGGAGAACCGAGCACCTTGGTAGCAACAATCTTCGTTTTGCCAGCAAGCTTCGAGACCGCAAGCGGCACGTGCTCGTTCTGATAGACTTTCTCAAAAGCATCAACGTCTATCGGACGTGCGTACACAACTACTAGCTTTACATCTGCCATTTCGAAGCTCCTAGCCAAGCAAGACCTGGAATAACCGGGTGTGTCGTCTCACTGGACCAGGCCTTGAGAGGCTGCACAGCCGTTCCTTCTGCAACTTCTGAAAAGCGGCTCCAATCAGATTTCCGAGCAACGCAAAAGTTACATATTTCCACGAAAAATCATTGAGGCTCGGTCCATTCCATCAGGACAGTAGTTGTACAAGGTCGGACGGTCCCGTGACCATGAACAGATCTTTTTGCCGACAGGCCGAAACTATTCGAAATCTCAAGAATCGAATTTGTCGCGTCGATTTGCATGGCGAATCGGACCATATGGGGACAACCGTCAGAGAAGCGTTTTGCGCTTCGTAGTACTGACTCTTCGAGCCTCGGGGACATTGGTCAGGGTGAGCAGACACGCCACGATGTAGGGGAGTCGCATCACAAAACCCCAAACGCGCGGGCGGCCCAGAAAGTCGACCTCAGATCCACTGCGGACAGTGCCTTTAGCGGCGTGTTGCCAGGATCAACTGCACAAGACGCGTTGGATGGGAGCTTAGTCTCCCCGAGCCAAGAAACCTTGGCCCAAGTCGCGGAAGGCGATTTGATCGACCGGATCATCTCGGGACACAAAGAGCTGTTCATGGATCTCATCCGCCCCCATCAAAGGACGGTCTATGCAACTGTGTTCTCTTTACTTGCAAATAAGGAAGAAGCCGAGGACGTCACCCAAGAGACATTGTTGAAGGGGCTGGTACGGTTGAAGCAATTCCGCCGAGAATCAACATTCGGTACTTGGCTGATTCAGATAGCCATCAATGAGGCGCGAATGAGGAATCGAAAACAGTGGCGCGTCCCGATGCTGTCGCTGACCCACAACAAGAAAGATGACGAAAAACCATACACTCCGAGGGACTTCGAAGACTGGCGTGAGATTCCCTCGACAGCCCTGGAGCGCGCAGAAATAAGGGAGGTCCTGGTCAGGGCCTTAGGTTCGCTGGCGCAGCACTACCGGGAGGCATTCGTACTGCGCGATATTCACGAGCTGAGCATTGCCGAGACGTCGGCCATCCTGGGGATATCGCCGGGAGCGGTGAAGACCCGGCTTCGCCGCGCCCGTTTGATGCTGAGGGACGTCCTGGCCCCGGGACTCGCGCAGGATGGACGGCTGGGATGGGTCTCGAAAGAAGTGAGGAAGCCATGGGAATAAGCTGCGAAGAAGTCTGGAGAGATATCTCTGATTATATCGACGGAGATCTCAGTTTTATTCAACGAGCAGCAATCGATCAGCATCTTGGCGAGTGCCGTCATTGCACCGCAGTCCTTGAGGGAACCCGCAACGTGATTGCTCTTTATCGCGACGAACGCGTTCTGGTTCCGCCAGAAGGTTTCCATGACCGTCTATATCAGAGACTTGAAGAAGACATGAAAAGTTCGCGCCGCACCTTTTTGACTTGGACGCTAACCGCTGCTGCGGCCGTGCCACTGGCTCTGGCGGCGCTCTCGGTCAGGAGGCTGGTAGTACGGGCGCGCGACCATCAAAGCCCCGTTAGCGGATCTGATGGGCACCAAGTTCCCGAGACAGTCGCGGTATCTCAGGATCACGATGACAAGGTTTATCACGTTGCAGGCTGTTCGCATCTGTATGGCGAGCCGAAGTTCCTCCCTCGGGAGGAGGCCATTCGTGACGGATACACTCCGTGTGTCTACTGCATCGGAAGGGCGTCCAAGAAAAATGGCTGAGGAACAGAATCTTAGCAAGGGAGCGAGCTACGGATTGTCCGCGGCCGCAATGGAAAGACTGGGCATTCACTTTTCACGGTACGGCTTGGTGCTCACGCTTCTGCTTATCGGGGCTCTGAAATTCACTGCTGGCGAGGCCCAGGGAATTCAGCCTCTGGTGGCAAACAGTCCGCTGATGTTTTGGATGTATCGAATCTTCAGTCTTCAGGGTGTTTCCGATCTAATCGGTGTAACTGAGATCGTCGTGGCCTTGCTGATGGCGTCGCGTCCCTTCTCCGCAAGACTCTCGTTCATTGGCAGCATCGGAGCAATCATCACATTCCTATTCACGGTTAGCTTCCTCTTCTCAACGCCCGGGGCCCTCCACTTCTGGTATTGGTTCCCGATGTTGGACGACGCAGGACAGTTCCTAATCAAGGACGTCGTTCTCTTGGGTGTATCGGTCTGGACTGCTGCAGAGGCTTGCTTAGGCGATTAGTCTGTCCTGGTGCCGTTCTGAATCATTGTGTCTCGTGTCGGGATTTGAGAACCAGGCTTGAGTGTTTTTTTCTTTGCTTCAGTGCATAGGGAGAAGGAAATGCCAATGCAAACCGCCGGAGTCCATCACGTGGGCCTAAGCGTCACCAATGTAAAGCGGTCCAAGGACTTCTATATGGATCTCTTTGGTTGGAAGGAGGTCGGCGCAGATCAAAAGCTCGGGTATGTTTTTCTAAGTGATGGAAAGAATACCATCACACCCTGGCACCAAAGCCAGTCCGGATACAACAGGACTCATGCTGGCCTTCATCACCTCGCCTTAGCCGTGAACGGTATCGAAGAGTTGATGCGCGCCGAGCGGATGCTGCGAAAGAAGAAGATTCGCATTCATTATGACCGTATTGTTCCGATCACAGAGGGGACGCAGGCAGCAGAATTGTACTTTTTTGATCCAGACGGCATCTGTGTGGAGCTCTTCAGCGATGCCGGAGACGAAGGACTCCAGCCGCCCGTGCAGCACGGGCCATCTTGCCTTTTGGGTGAGTAGGAAAACTTTATGGCATTCAACAGGAGACACAACGAGCCGAATACTGGCGAGATTACAGTGCAGGCCCGAGCCGGGATTCGCCTGGTGGGGCAGCGCCTTATTGAACAAGTACGCGATGTCCTCGGAGTGGATTTTAAGGAGTTTATTGAAGCGCAGTGGATGTTCATCATGGCGACGTCCGATGACGAGGCACGGATAGCTTGCAGTTATCGGGGCGGGATGCCAGGGTTTGTCCGCGTCGTTGACAGTAAGACTCTTCTTTTTCCGGACTACAACGGGAACGGTTCATTTATGAGTCTGGGAAATCTTACGGTCAACCCCCACATCGGAATGTTATTCATTGACTTCGAAAAACAGCGACGGTTACGCGTAAACGGTCATGCAGAAATCGTGGAGGATCCTGCATTTGTATCGCAGTTTCCAGGTGCCGATCGTGTTGTGAAGGTCACGGTCGATCAGGCCTTTCCAAACTGCTCTCGTTACATTCACAAGATGGTTCGTGTTGCCGAAGTGCCGGATGATCTTGGGCCACTGCACCTGCCGGAGAGTAATCGAACGGGGGCGAATCAAAAATAGCCAGGAGATCAACACGTACGAGCAAAAGATTGGGCGCTCGCGAAACTTTTCAAACTGGCTGATTGTTGCCGTAAATCCGTGTCGGTTATGAGGTAAACCGACTGTATCTCGCGTGCTTGGCGGGGCTGGTTTTCGGGGGCACGGGCCCCTTCGCCCTTGATGCACTTCTTCGAGATCGAGAAACAAGGCTGGAACCCCGAAACAGTCTAGAGCCTCAGCCCAACTGTCTTTGAAGTGCCGAATGACTTATGGGATCGAACAACGGCGAATCAAAATTGCTTGGGGTCAGAGCTTACCAATAAAAAAGATCAAGCAGGCGCGAAACTTTTCGGACCTCGCTGAATCCGATTGTTGCAGTAAATCCGCAAACGAGAAAAGGAGAATCTAAGTGCGACAAATAATACGGGGACGTTTGCTTGCGAAGTACATACAAGCGGTTTTCGCCCTTGCATTTTTAGGATTTCTAGGTTTCTACCAGCTTCCATCCAGGGCCCAGGAGAAGGAGAACCAGGCGTCTCCGCAGCAACAGAGCGTCGAGCGTGACCAAGCCTACGTACGCCAACTCTTACAGAGAGGGACTTCGGACGCGAAGGTAGAAAGCTTTCTCAAACTGAGTAGTGAGTTCGCTAGTTTCAACCCGTCAAGCGACTTTCATGCGTATGCCCTCAAGCTCATTGCCAAAGAAAAGACCGCTCTGAAGCAGCTCAAGAACAAACAGCAATCTACCACTGCTGCGCAAACAGAGCCTACCGTCGCTGTCTCTGAGACTCCTTCTGTTGTTGTGAGTGGGAATGTGACCGCCCCATCCAATCCGGTGGGCATCGCAAATATCAAGGCTTCTCAAGAAAGCAGTCGGGACAGCAGCCAAGACACTGGCGCGACGAGCACTTCCGATAATAGTCAGCTGGTGGCTTCTAACCCTTCTCCATCTGCTCCGGTTTTCGGAGGCGGCGAATTTCTTCCCCCTGTTTCAGTTCCTTCGAATGGAGTAGGGTCTGTTCCGGTCACTTCTTCAGGAACTAGTTCTAGCTCTGCTGTCACAGCGACTTCTGGAGGTTCTTCCTCGACCGAATCGTCGAGTTCGGGTACCTTCAACTCTGACCAAGGCCCTGGGCCGGGGCCGATCGGTCCGGGACCTGGGTGCAACTTGCTCCCCGCGCCGCCATCGGTCGGTGCCACCGTTCCGCTGTCGTACTTCGGTCCATCGCCCTCGGAAACGAATCCGAGCTTGGTTGGGCCCGTTCAACTACTCAAGTCCGGGACCGTCGACGCAGCACACGGCACAATTACCTTGCCGCTTTATTTGGGCCACATGAAGGGTAGCGGAAAGAACGTCTGGTACATCTTGACGGACGTAGACGATCCGAACGTGGCTGCCGAGTTGGGCTTGAATTTCTCAGCGAAACTTACTTTCACGTCCAACGCGGCAAGAACCGCAAACCTTGCGGCGGATGGAACTCTCGTGTTCGACAAAGGTACAGTTGATTTCTCGCCTGTCCGCAATATCGTTCCCGGACCGCCGGGAGCGGAATTTCCACCGGTTTCTGCTCAGCCTGGAGCCGTTGGCGATGCAGGCTACAGTCCCTTCGTCCAAGTCGTTAACGCGGCCGGGGTCATCTACAACGCGCCCATCGTGGCTTTCGGTGTGGACGCCAATCAAATCAATTTCCCCAACGGAAACGTCGATTACAGCAAGGTTCACGACGAAGTAACGGCGATTGATCCGTTCGCTCAGACGGTGACCATAAATCTGATCAATGGATTTAGTTTTGGCAGGCCTGTCTGGTACATCTCGATGGACACCAGCATTCCGCTGGGCGCGGCCATCGAACACAACACTTTCGCTCCCTTGATGCAGCAACTGCATCTTGGCACGGATGACAGCTTCGCCAGCCCTGTGGAACGAATTTTCATTTCCACGAACGGCGCAGAGGCCGGCGGATGCAGTAATCCTCAACGGCAAGGTCTGTCGGCCGATTTGGCTGATGGTCGCCGTCCCAACAACGTGCTCGGTGGAATCCCGACGATTGCGCTGGACTACAGCCCGGCATGGGACGCTCAATTGTTTGAGTGGACCAAAGATGCTATCGAGAACGGTTTCCGCGGGCAGGTGCGCGAAGAGTTTCAGATTCTTACCTTCGTGCAAGACGGCCTAATCACTGGCCCGGGCGGAAAGCCGTTCGGGAGCTCGGGTTTCAGCATCAACTGCCCGATCGCTCAGCGCCTCGACTGATCTACTCAAGGCTATCAATAGGAAGGCCCGCCGCTCTTTCGTCGAGACGCGGCGGGCATTTTTGTAGGCACCTTCGACCAGAGTGCGTAGGCTTTCCTGGGCATGATCTCTCCGGGTTCTATTCTGACTAATCGCAAACTCCCACCGAAACTCTCTCACCGATGTGTTCAAAAACACCCTAATTTTGGCTGATGTTGTCTAACGTAAGTTGTTGAACAACATGGTTTTGGTAGGAAATCTGAACATCCTAACTCTTGCGCGTCTGCCAGTTCCGCCACTCCCGCACAATGCTTCTATTCTATCGATTGCAGACGTGGCGTTCCATCAGGATTTTACGAGGCAAAGGGGTGCAGACGGGAAAAGGGCAGCTGGCCATCGCGTGCGCGTCTGTCGTTTGACGATACTTCTGGATTCTGCAAGGCGGTAGAGTCATAATGTTTCTATTCAGCCGTAGAGCGCTTGACAAGTCCCCCATCAAGCCAGGATGTCTTACCCTTAGGCACGCTCATCATCGGTCGCTGCGTAAGAGGGCAGCGTCATGATCATTCAAGAACAGGGCGACCAGCTTGTCTTAATTCGACAAACGGATCATGCGGTGCTCGCGGGCCATTTTGCCCGCGAACTGGGGAACGACACGTTTGCCCTGCCGCAGCCGCAGGAATCTTTCGTCCTGGCCGCTACCGAACACGATAACGGATGGAACGAGTGGGAACTACTGCCGGAAATCGATTCGGTAACGTATTTGCCGTACAGCTTCATGTCCGTTCCGACGCGGGAGCACATCGAGCTTTACCAGCGGGGAATTGAGCGCGTCGTGAAAGTGGACCGCTATGCCGGCCTGCTGGTGAGCGTGCATTGCCTGGGGCTGTATGACCGCACACGGGCGACGATCCCGGGATTTTCCGCGAAATACGTGAAGTCGCATGAATCGCAAACGGTGAATGATTTTTTGCAGTCGCTGCGTCTGCAACAGTTGCGATTGAAAGTGGATTTGCGCGCGGACCCCAAGATGAAAGATTTTGCGGAAGAAAAATGGGTGCAGGCGAATTCATCGCGGCTGGAAGCGCTGGACCGGCTTTCGCTCTATTTCTGCATGGGGCCGCTGGAGGCTGCGACGATCGACGCGGTTCCGGCCGATTATCACGGCAACGAAGTGGACTGGAATTTGCAGCCCGAAGGAAACAATGCCGTGGCGCTCGAGCCCTATCCTTTCCGGCGCGATCCGCTGGAGGTCAGCATTCTGGCGCGCCGCATCCCGCGGCGCCGCTACTCCGATGAAGGGGAATTTCAGAAACTGCTGGGCCAGGCGCCGTATTTTGCTCAGAAGTACACGCTGCGTGCCGGCAGCGCACGCATGCGCGTACACGGCGCAGGAATTTAGTTAGGCCTGGATCCCAAAGCAAAGCAGTCCCTCTGCCTCAGAGGGCGGAAGACCGCAGCCTGAGGGTCAAGAATGACACTGCTTGTGGAAACGAAATGTGGTTCGCTTCGGAATCCAAGTCAGGTCAGTTCGCGGCCGCGCGTTTCCGGAAGCAACAGCGCAAGCAAGGCCGCCGCAAGAAAAGCTCCCGCCAGTAGAAAGAACGCAGGAAGAAAACCGAATTGCGACGCCATTGCTCCAACGGCGAAGGGCGCCGCCGCGGACAACCCGCGGCCGAGGTTGTAACTGAGGCCCATCGCGGCCGCGCGAATTTCGCCAGGAAAAAGTTCACTGGCGATGGCAGCATAGCCGGAGAAGAAGCCCGTGCCGAAAAAGGCGACGAAAGGGCCAAGAAGCAAGAGCAAGACCGGGCTTCCGATAACGGCGTACAGCGGAACGAGAATCGCAGCGACGAGCAAGTAGGTGAAGTAGGGTTTGCGACGGCCGAACGCATCCGCAAAAAATCCGAACGAGGCATAGCCAAGCCACTTGCCGGGAGAGAGCACCAAATAAAAGGTTGTGCCGACGACGAGGCTCAGGCCGCGGCCACCTTTCGAGACAGGAAGAGATAAGAAGCTCGGAATCCAGGTAAACAGCCCCCAGTAGCCGAACATGCTGAAGGCGTTCATGGTGGTGGCCAGGAGCCCATTTCGAAGGACATCCCTTTGTAGAAGCTTGCCAAGCACCCGGGAGTCTTTTTCTTTCGTCCGGTTTTTCCACAATTCCGGTTCGGGGACCCCGTGGTAAATCCACAGGACCAGAAGCGCAGGTAAGACGCCTGCGAAGAAAACGGCGCGCCAGCCAAAATGGGGAAACACGATCAAAACGATAACGGCCGCCAAGGCTTCACCGATAGCGTAGGTGGACTGCATGAGGCCGAGGGCCCTGCCGCGATGTTTGGCGCGCCAGGTTTCCGCGATGAGCGCGGCGCCGCTGCTCCACTCGCCTCCCATGCCTAAGCCGAGCAAAAAGCGAAAGGCCGCGAGCTGGCGGATGGAATGGGAAAAACCGCAGGCAGCACTGGAAATGGAATAAACGAGGATGGAGGCCATAAGGGCGCGGGTACGGCCGACGCGGTCGGCGAGAACGCCGAAGAAAAGTCCGCCAATCGCGGAAGCGATCAGCGTGAGGGAATTCAAAAGGCCGCCTGTCGACTTGCTCATACCGAACTCGGTCATCAGATAAGCGAGCACGAAGGAGTAGAGCATGACGTCCATGGCGTCGAGCATCCAGCCGAGGCCGCCGGCGATGAGCGATTTGCGTTCTGCGGGAGAAATGTCGCGCGGCCATTGGAAGGGTGAGGCCGAACGCAAGGATGCGGATGCTGGGGCAGAAGAGTCGCCGGATGCCATTTCGTCTCGCTATCGGCCGGTCAGTGTGTGGCGCGCTCAATGCTTTCAGCGATGCGCTGAACCAGAAGGGCCAGCTCTAACAAGCCCCGCCAAAGGAGGACGCCCACGAAGAAAGACACGATTCCCGCGACAAGAGAGATGAGTCCCTCGGCGGGTGAGTTCTGGAAGCCCAGGACCACGTACGTGATGACCGAGATGCCTCCGGCAAGAATGCCAACTATGTAGAGAACCTTAACGATGCGGCGCATGATCTGCTGCTGGAACGAGAAGTCAACGAGACCCGCAAAGAAGTTCTTTTCCTCGGGCATGTAGCCTCCTGGCAAGATTTGGATGACGAGCCGGGCAACGATTTAGGTAAGGCATTTCCGAGAGATAAGTCAAGGAAGTTTACGGGCTGCCTGACCGGCGGGGGTCTGACAGCTTCAAGTTTCACAGCGCACGGGTTCTCGTCTTGGCGCCAATCGTAGTTGTGCTTGTTGGTTTTGCCGCGTGTTATATGCCTGTGCGGAGGGCAATGCGCGTGGACCCGATCGTGGCGCTGCGATACGAATACGCTCCCTCTGTTAAAACCTCCCGGATAGAAGAAACAAGTAGGACAGTGATATAGTGCGCGCCGAGGTGAAGCGTCCGCAGCGTGCCAGCGGTAGGAAAATGGGGCGAAACGGATTCGCGGGGCGTAGCGTCTATCAGTCTGCGAATGACGGACAGGGTCGGTTGCGGTCTACCATTCTTCAAATCAATTCTTGGGGGGAGAAAGGCAATGAGCAGGCTAAAGAGATTGGCGGTTTACTCCGCGTTTTTGCTGGCGATGGGGTCTTTGGGGGCGGGGCAAAAAACGGTTCATGCGCAGACCTTGGATGACAAGGCGCTGAAGGGCATGAAATGGCGGCAGATTGGGCCATTTCGCGGCGGGCGCGCGCTGGCCGTGGCCGGCGTGGCGGGTGATCCGGGAACTTATTATTTCGGAGCCGTGGCGGGCGGCGTGTGGAAGACGGAAAACGGGGGGCTGACATGGATGCCGATGACAGACAAGACCGGAATCATGTCCATTGGCGCGATGGCCGTGGCGCCTTCCGATCCGAATGTGGTGTACGTGGGCACGGGCGAATCGTGCATTCGCGGAAATATTTCTTATGGCGACGGAATGTACAAGTCCGTGGACGGCGGAAAAACGTGGTCGCACATTCGCCTCGAGGATACGCAGCACATCGCCAAGATCGTGGTGCATCCGCAAAATCCCGACATTGTATACGTGGCGGCGCTGGGACACGCTTACGGACCGAATGAAATGCGCGGCGTGTTTCGTTCGAACGACGGCGGCGAGACGTGGTCGAAAGTTTTATTCAAGGACAACAAGACCGGCGCGATCGATCTGGTGTTCGACCCGAATAATCCGCACATTCTGTTTGCCGCTCTATGGGAAGCGCAACGCACGCCATGGAGCTTGACGAGCGGCGGGCCCGGAAGCGGGCTGTATCGCTCCGGCGACGATGGCGCAACGTGGAAGCGGCTTGAAGGGCATGGTCTGCCGAGCGGCGTGCTGGGGCGCATCGGGGTTTCGGTTTCGGGCGCTGACGGGACTCGCGTGTACGCGATCATCGAAGCGGAAAAGGGCGGAATTTACCGGAGCGACGATGGAGGGGAGAACTGGAAACTCATCAATCCGGATCACCGTTTCACGCAGCGCTCCTGGTATTTTCATCACATTTTTGCCGACCCGAAGAGCACCGATACGGTGTACGTGCTGAATACGGGAGTTTCGCGCTCGACAGACGGCGGAAAGAGCTTCGAGGCCATTCGTGCGCCGCACGGGGACAATCACGGGTTGTGGATTGATCCGACGCATCCGCAATGGATGATCCTTTCGAATGACGGCGGGGCCACGGTTTCGCACGATGCCGGGAAGAGCTGGACGACCGAGGCCAACCAGCCGACGGCGCAGTTTTATCACGTGGCTGCAGATAATTCCGTGCCATACAAGGTGTACGGCGCGCAACAGGATAATTCGACGGTGGCGATCGCGAGCCGCAGCGACAGCTTCGCGATTGACCGGCCGGACTGGTACGACGTTGGCGGAGGCGAGTCTGGATACGTGGTTCCGGACCCACGCAATCCTCAGGTGGTGTATGCCGGTTCATACGATGGTTTGATTACGCGCTTCGACAAATCCAATGGTCAGGAGCAGGACATTTCCTCGTGGCCTCTGAACCCGATGGGAGCGGGCGCCGCGGAACTGAAGCATCGCTTCCAGTGGACCGCGCCCATTCTGGTCTCGCCGAACGACCCTAGCGTGCTGTATCACGGTGGGGAAGCGGTCTTCAAAACAACCGATGGAGGAATGAGTTGGACCGCGATCAGCGGAGACTTGACGCGAAACGATAAGAGCAAGCAGCAATCTTCGGGCGGGCCTGTGACCCAGGACAACACCAGCGTCGAGTATTACGACACGGTGTTTACGATCGCGGAGTCGCCCGTGGAAAAAGGAGTGATCTGGGCAGGCACGGACGACGGGCTGGTGCAGGTCACGCGCGATGGAGGACAGCACTGGACGAACGTCACGTCGAAGGAATTTGGGGAATGGAGTCTGGTGAGTCTCATCGATGCATCTCCCCACGCCGCGGGGACAGCCTATGTGGCCATCGACCGACATAAGCATGACGATTACAAGCCGTATGCGTTCAAGACCACCGATTACGGGAAGACCTGGAACAAGATTACGGCAGGGCTGCCTGAAAACGGTTATGTGCACGCCGTGAAAGAAGATCCCAAACGGAAAGGAATGCTGTTCGCGGGCACGGAAAATGGCATTTACGTTTCGTTTGACGATGGTGGACGCTGGCAATCGCTAAAGCTGAATCTGCCCACGACTCCGATTCACGATTTGACGGTGAAGAACGACGACTTGATCGCGGCCACGCATGGGCGAGCCTTCTGGATCCTCGACGGCATTTCGCCCCTGCGGCAGATGAACGCGACAACGATGAGCGAGGACGCACATCTTTATCAGCCGGCCACCGCGACTCGCTATCGCGGCCCAGGGTTCTCATTGCCAGCGACGGTTCCAGTGGGAGCGAATCCGCCAAGCGGCGTCATCATTGATTATTTCCTGAAGACCAAGCCGAAAGATGCCGTGGATCTGGAGATTCTCGACGCCCAGGGCAAAGTGGTGCGGAAGCTTTCAAGCAAGAAAGCGGCGGAAGGCGCTTCGCCGGAGGAAGAAGAATTCGGCATCTCACGGCCCGGAGAGAAGTTGCCGGCGGAAGAAGGGCTCAACCGCTTTGTCTGGGATATGCGCGGCGAAGCTGCGGCGCGCGTACCCGGAGCCGTAAACTGGGGCGGCCGGGCGAGTGGGGTTCTACTGGTGCCAGGAACTTACCAGATCAAGCTGACGGCCGGAGGAAAGTCATTGACGGCTTCCGCGGAGATCCAAAAGGATCCTCGCGTGAACGTATCGCAAGCGGATCTGGAGAAGCAATACGAGCTGGCCACGCGGATTCGCGACCGCGTCGGTCGAGGAAACGAGGCGGTGAACCAGATGCGCAGCGTGCGCGAGCAGCTCGACGGACTGAAGAAGCGGCTGAGCGGGGACGCCGGTGCCACGGCGGTGTTGGATTCCGCGGAAGCGCTGAGAAAGAAAATCGACGCGGTGGAGGAGAAAATCATTCAGCCCAAGTCCAAGAGCGGAGAAGACCCTCTGAATTATCCGATCCAGGTGACGAACCAGCTGATGGACTTGCAGGACACGGTGGAAAGCGCAGATACCGTACCTACGGCGCAGTCCTACGTGGTTTTCGACGAGCTAAACGGGAGATTGGAGACACAATTGACCGCTTGGCGCGAGGTCCAAGCGAAAGATCTCATGGCCCTGAATGATCTGATAAGGAAGAACAACATAGAAGCCATCGCGCCGGCACGGGAAAAAACCAAGGTTGCGGCCGAATAAGATAAGAGATGGTCGTGCGCTGGTCAAGAACGCTTTGCGTATTTCCATTCCAACAGGAACGCTACGCCGATTCCGACGAAGAGCAGTGACCATACCAAACTTACGTGCACGTGCGCGAGGCCCAGGCTTCCAACCAAGAAGAGAGTCGCTGCGATGACGAACAGCGGTCCGGTGATGACACAGTGAAACGAGCGATTCCTCAGCCAGTTGGCTATGCAACCGATTCCTGCGGCTAAAAGAATGGTGGAGGCAGAGTACCAATGCAGAGGCGACCAATAGACGCCAGCTACACCCAAAACTCCCCACGCAATCAATGAAGTTGCGAACCAGTAGCACATCGCCGCCGGTGAACTGCAGCAGACTTCTCTGCTCTCAGCCATATTGGTCGGCTCCGCAGGAGTCCCCGGGCCTCTCATCCCTCCGCGCTATTTGGCCGCGAGTCATCAGGGCTGGTCGGCAAGAGCACAACCAGCTTGCGTCCTCGGCGGGCGCGGCAGCAGAGAACTGTGCTCATAGAAGCGAATGGCATCGACGCGCAAACCCATCTTTTTTGCAACCGCGCCGATTTGCATGGCTCGGCTCCTCTCCGAGGCTACACCCTGGAGCATTGTCTGGAGTCAAGTCTTTGTTTGGATGGAAAGAGGTCTATTTGCGTGCGCACACCGCCGCGCGATCAAGAAGCAATTCGCGCTCGCGGGCGTTCTGCGTCTGCGTGGCGGCACGTTCGAATTCCGCCCGGGCTTCAGTGAAGCGGCCGAGCTTGAACAGGAAGTCGCCACGAACGCTGGGCAAAAGGTGATAGGTCTTGAGAGACGGCTCGGAGGTCAAGGTGTCAATGAGTTCGAGTCCTGCGGCTGGACCAAAGGCCATGGCGACCGCAACGGCACGGTTCAGTTCCACGACCGGTGAGGCCGTGAGCTGTGCCAAGGCGTCGTAAAGAGCAGCGATGCGGTGCCAGTCCGTTTCTGCAGCGTTACGCGCGCGAGCGTGACATGCGGCGATCGAGGCCTGCAGGGTGAATGGCCCGAGGGCGCCACCAAGCTGTTCGGCGCGCTCCAGAGCAGCGAGACCGCGGCGGATGAGGAGTTGGTCCCACCGCGAGCGATCTTGATCGAGCAGCAAAACGGGCTCGCCGCGCGGCCCGGCACGCGCGTGTAGCCGCGAAGCCTGGATCTCCATCAGCGCGACGAGACCGTGCACCTCGGGCTCCTGAGGCGCAAGCTCCGCAAGGACACGGCCGAGGCGGAGGGCATCCTCGCAGAGCGCGGGACGCATCCAGTCGTCGCCGGCCGTGGCCGAGTAACCTTCGTTGAAAATGAGGTAAATCACTTCGAGAACCGACGACAACCGCGCCGCAAGATCCGGCCCGCGAGGAACTTCAAAAGGAACGCGCGCCTCGGTGAGAGTGCGCTTGGCGCGAACGATGCGCTGGGCGACGGTCGGCTCGGGAACGAGGAAAGCGCGGGCGATTTCCCGGGTCGTGAGGCCGCCGAGAAGACGAAGCGTGAGCGCGACGCGTGCTTCGGTGGAAAGCACGGGGTGACAGGAGACGAACACCAGACGGAGAAGGTCGTCGCTAATCTCGTGCCCCCAGGGAATGTCAAAATTTGCCACGGCCAGGTCTTGTTGGGTCTTGAGCTCGCGGGCAAGCTCCGCGTGCTTGCGATCGAGGAGCTTATTGCGGCGAAACAGATCGATGGCACGGTGCTTCGCGGTGGCCATCAGCCAGGCGCCGGGATTATCCGGAATGCCGGACTCCGGCCACCGCTCGAGCGCGACAACCAGAGCATCCTGCGCGAGCTCCTCGGCCAGGCCCACATCGCGGACGATGCGCGCAAGGCCGGCGATCAGCCTGGCCGACTCGATCTTCCAGACGGCGTCGATGACGCGATGGGTCTCGGGTATTGACACGACTATCCATCACACCATCTTCAATTCAGCCGTGCAAGCCGATGTCTGGGTTGCGTCCAAAGCCATAAAAGGCCGAGAACTAGTGTCGCATCAATCGTGGTCGTAAGCTCTCTTCAATTGGGCGATGTCAATTTTTTTCATCTGGAGCATGGCTTCCATGACTCGTTTGGCTTTTTGCGGATCCGGGTCGCTAAGCATTTCGCCGAGGAGGGTGGGAATGATTTGCCATGACAGACCGAATTTCTCTATTTTGAGTTCATCCCTCTGCTAAACGTTCTGAACGCTCGTGAATCTCCGCGCTACTTGTTACGACCAACAACGCTCTGCGAAATCGGCACGCTGCCTTTTCATTTTCTACTTCGCTCCCGCCTTCGGCGCGTCGAGAAACGGCAAGACCGTGGGCACCAGAGCCGGCGATGCGAAGATGTTGTAGTGCGTCAGGCCGGGCAAAATGGCCAGCCGCGCGCTGGAAATTCCTGACCCATCCCAGCCGCCATCCTTCTTCCCGCCGCCCAGGAGCTCGAAGAACTCCACCACATGCTCGGGAGGCATGGCGTCTGCGTCGCCGAATATGAGCATCGTTGGCGCTTTGATGGCGGCGATGTCTATCGACCAGTCGTAGTCCTTTCGAAGCAAATCGCCCATCTTGGTAACGAGCATCGGCCAATTCGCCGGGTTCGGTGCGATACGTGAATAGGTCTGATACAAGGGGCTCTGCTTCAACTGCTCGGCGACACCAGGCCCTAACTGCGCCATTGCGCTGAGAATTTCTGGATACCATCCGTTCCTCTTGAAGACCGTTGAGACGACAACGAGCTTTCTGACGGCTGCAGGATGCCGGATGGTCATTTGCAGCGCTGTGCCCGCGCCGAGCGAGTAGCCCATCACATCGGCCTTTTCGATCCCCAGGCTCTTCATTAGCGCAGCGACGTCGTCGGCGAGCACTTCATAGGTGATTGGCCGGTCGATATCTCCGCTGCGCCCGTGCCCTTGCAAATCCGTGGCAATCACCTTCCGCGTCCTCGAAAGCGCCGGCAAAAGCTCGCCAAACATTTCGATTGACCCCAATCCGCCATGAAGCAAGATCAGCGGTTCTCCGGTACCGTGAAGTTCGTAATATAACTTGAGGCCATTAACCGGGGCGTAGCCGGTTTTCACAGAACTGGTCATCCCGACCTGCCCTAATGTGTTGGACGATGCCGCCATGACACCCCCGGCGGCGGAAGCTGCGAGAAAACTTCTTCTAGACACCATGATTTTGGTCTCCCTTTTGTTTTTTTTTCTGCGGGATGGCCTGATTATGCCTGTGCTGTCTTCTTTTGCATCTCTGGTGGAAAGTCGGCATTTTCAAAGATCTGGCGAATTTCCATCAGGCCGTTCTCCGGCAAAGGGCAACGCTTGGCCCATTCGAGCGCTTCTTCGGTCGAGCTCACGTGGATGATCCAGAAGCCGGCAATTACTTCCTTTGCCTCCGTGAATGGCCCGTCGGTCACGATTTTCTTGCCGCCGGACACCTTTATGCGGAACCCTTTGGAAGTGGCGTGAAGCCCTTCGGCCAATACCAGGACTCCAGCTTTCTGCATTTCGTCGTTGTACTTCCTCATCGCCAGAACGATTTCCTTGTTGGGAACGGCTGCGAGCTTCTCCAGCGGTTCCGGCGGGCACGGCAACAACATCATGAATCGCACGGTGTCAGTCTCCTTTGGCTGAGGTTCGAGGCAGCTTCAAACGGCGGTCAATCCCAGCCCTCTATCGGGACGACGAACTACAAGGGCTGAAATCGACAGCCTTGCTACTTAATTCTTAGCAAGTTTCTTCCCCATTTCGCGGGCGCGGTTGACCGCCTCACTGGGCCCGAAGTCGTCCAACTCGAAGAACTGACGAACCTCAATTTCTCCTTCCTGGCCCTCGCCATAAGGGTTCGGAGCGCGCTTGGCCCACTCAAGAGCCTCTTCGCGCGACTTCACCTGGATGATCCAGTATCCGGCGATCAGTTCCTTTGATTCCGTGAAGGGGCCGTCAACCACTGTGCGCTTCCCCCCGGAGAACCTGATGCGGGCGCCCTTGGAGCTAGGTTGCAGGCCGGCAAGGTCGAGAAGCACGCCAGCTTTCAGCAGCTCTTCATTGTACTTCCCCATCGCGGATAGGAGCTCCTCGCTCGGCATTTTGCCTGCTTCCGAGTCCTTGTTTGCTTTCACAATCATCATGAATCGCATCAATGCCACTCCTGGGTTTTGGTCTGGAGCGGGTTTCCGGAGGGGTGGACCCTGGGGAACCTCGCTCTACTTCAACGTCGAACGAGTGCCAGTCAAATCGACATGGGATTTGTTGAACATAGCCTCTCACGAGGGGGCTTGGACTTTGCTCAAGCTTGCGCCCGCTAGGCCACTCGAGCGAGAGTCAGGACGATCTGCCAGCAGGACGCGGAACCTTTGAGGAGGCTCTCCAGGACCCTCAAGTGGCCTAGTAGATAAGGCTCGGATATCTGCCATGCTCCCAGGCAGATCGATGGCAGTGTCTCTATCCCCACACGTAGAGAAATGCACAAGAACTCGCTCCATGGACGCGCCAAATGGTCCAGGTGGCCCACCGAC
>Ga0137376_10000047_pt1 | contig 35272 bp, 33 predicted proteins | sample SagtaG_23_FD_104814 | JGI IMG/M metagenome (GOLD analysis project Ga0137376, IMG submission 104814) | Vadose zone soil microbial communities from Sagehorn Ranch, Mendocino, California, USA - Sage2_L_20_16 metaG | ecosystem: Environmental > Terrestrial > Soil > Vadose zone | place: USA...
CCCGCGCGTAGTCGTACCGCTTCTCCAACTCCACGAGCGGAATCTCATTGGGGGCATCGCCATAAACCTTGTTCGTGCTCAGAAATACGAACACCGCCTCGGGCGAATGCTGGCGCGTCGCTTCCAGAAGATTCACCGTGCCAAGAGCATTCACCTCGAAATCGAGCAGGGGAATCTCTCGCGCTTTATCGTGCGAAGGCTGCGCCGCGCAGTGGACGATCAAATCGAAGCGTTGCGTTCGAAAGAGTTCTTCGATGGCCGTTCGGTCGCGAATGTCCAGCGCCGCGTGGGTGAACCGCTTGGTTACGGACTTCAGCCGCTCCAGATTCCAGAGCGTGTCGCCCGCAGGGCCGAAGAAAACCCGCCGCATGTTGTTATCCACGCCCACAACTTCATGTCCCTGCCGGTCGAAATGTTCGACCGCTTCCGAACCAATCAGTCCGCTGCTGCCGGTGACCAGAACTTTCATCCGTTCGAATCCATTCCTCTCCCTTGGGGCGCTATTCATATAAACGCAGTGGATTTCCCGCGAACCGCATTCCTCAAATGGCTGAATTCGGGAAGAGAGGGCCACTCCCTCACTAAAAAGAGTACCAGCAGTCGAGCGGTTTTTTAACTGGGCCAAGACAAAATTGACCCACTCTTTACGATGTCCCAACGATTTCGAGTGGCATGCCCGCGGCACACAGGGGACATTGGGCGGGTGTCCATAAGTTATTCGGCATCCGCTCCAGGAGTTCGAGAGCGACGCAGTGCTCGGCCGCGAACTCGGCGATTGCATCGCACAGCGCGAGAAGCGCACCAACTGCAACGACGCCCGCGCCAAGAGCTTGCAAATCGGAGAACGTTCCCCGCACGGCCGATCCAGCACTAATGACATCGTTCACTATCGCGACGCGTTTACCTTTGACGGCTGGCTGCAGCGCTTTCGGGAGACGGTACTCGACCGGATATAACCCCTCGCGCGTTGTATCCGCGAAGCGTTCGGCGTATGCGAAATCGCAACCGAGTTCAAGAGAGACCAGCAATGCGACAAAGGCGCCCTCGACGAGCGGACCGCATACCACTTCAACTTTATACTGCGCGAGTTGTGCCGCGAGTTGAGCAGCAAACGGTCGTATGTCACGAGCGTGCAGGCATAACGTCTCGAGCTGGAACCACAGATCTCCATGATGACCGGACTCCAGCCTGAAATGTCCCTGCCGACCGCGCACCAAGGAGAGCAAACGATCTTTCATGAAACCACGCCCGTCGCGGATTCTGAGTTTGCGAACACAAGCAGGCGTTCGCAAGAACTTGAATTCTAACTGAACTCCACCTTCCCAAACCGGCTGTGCGGCGATTGGCCCGGAAAGTGCCGGCTGCGAAAGGCGCTTCTGCGCATAGCGCGTATCGCCGTCTTCGTGGCCACATCGGGGGTGGGGAACCGCCTCAAGTAACCCATCGAGCGAGCCGATCTAGATGACATCCGTGGCGGCATTCGAACGCGGGTACGAACAGGTTTTTGTGAAAGTTGCGATGACCGGCGGGAGTGCTGGAACGCGCCAGTTTAATCGCGGGCTGTTAGATGGTCTACTCCGGACAGGCTGCGCCGCCGTCAATCCAGACTTTTACCTGCGCCACGGTATCTGGCCGGGAGAGGGGCGGCAATGTGCGGCCTTCCCCTGGACTCCAACCCCATCCGACAAGATCGTCGTCGGCGATGTGGTGAAGCAGGTCCTTGAGAGATCGTCCGCCATTCTGCTTCGGATCTTTGATCTGCCTGCAAAGCTCGCCTGCTGAGCGTCCAACAAACACCATCTTGTGCTCGGGAGAAGGTAGACTCCACTTCGGATTGCCGGGCGGCATGTGCCCACCCGGAAGATTCGTTGTTTGATGGCAGGTATCGCATCGCATCCCGTACACGCCGTGGCCGTCCTTGCCCCGTGTTACGTTCTGAAGATGCACATGACTATCGTCCCCCTGGAGAGGTAAATCACCTGCGGGATGACAATTCTGGCAGCGGGGTGAGGTCAAGACACGATAGATCTGCAGAAAGGCCGCGAGAGAGGCACTTGCGTCCGGCTTGGCCGCGCGGGCTGTCCATGAAGTTACGAGGAAGGCCGCAGTTGCGCCGAACGCAAAGATTGCGAGCACGCGAGTTATTGCCGCTTCGCTTCTCCAGGGCCAGTGTTTTTCGTTCGCCGTGAATATAGTCATGATTTCGCTTCCTCCTGCGCGAGATCACTTGCGCGAATTGGCAGCCTGCGAATACGTTTGCCAGTCACCGCGAAGATTGCGTTCGCCAGTGCCGGAGCGACCGGAGGCACACCCGGTTCGCCCACTCCTGTGGGATTCTCGCTGCTCGGCACGATGTGCACTTCGATTTCGGGTGATTCGAAAATCCGCAGCATCTGGTAATCGTGAAAATTTTCCTGCTGCACTCTTCCGTCCTTAAGCGTGATCTCTGTTTTGAGCGCGGCAGTCAGCCCAAAGATGATGCCGCCTTCCATTTGCGCCTTGACCGTGTCCGGATTGATGACCGTCCCGCAATCGACAGCGCAAACGACGCGATGCACGCGCACCGCCCCATTTTTCTCCACGGACGCTTCGACCACCTGCGCAACGTAGCTATCGAAGGAAAAATGCGTTGCGATGCCGCGGCCCACTCCGGCTGGCAGCTTCGATCCCCAATTCGCCTGCTGCGCCGCCAGTTCGAGTACTGCCCGCATCCGCGGCTGCTTTGCCAGCAGCGTGCGCCTGAGCTCGTAGGGATCTTTTCCGCCGGCATGCGCCACTTCATCCAGGAATGCCTCGACGGAAAATCCGGTGTGCGAGTGTCCTACGGACCGCCACCATTGCACGGGCACTCCGATCTTGGGTGTGTGCAGGTCCACTTGCAAGTTGGGGATGCCGTAGAGCAGATCCGCGGCGCCTTCGACGGACGCGGCATCAACGCCGTCCTTGATTCCATAGGCTTCAAAGAGCGTGCCTTGCATTATGGATTGACCTACGATGGTGTGGGTCCAGACGACAGGATTGCCGCTCGCATCCAAGCCCGCGACGAAGCGGTCATGCCACATCGGCCGGTACCAACCTCCTTTCAAATCGTCTTCGCGCGTCCACACAACTTTCACTGGAGCTTTGGCGGCCTTGGCTACCTGAACTGCTTCCACAACAAAGTCCGAAGCGGGATTGGCGCGCCTGCCGAATCCTCCCCCCAGCAGTGTGGTATGCATCTGCACCTTCTCCGGTGGCAGACCCGCCACTTTTGCCGCGTTCGCACGGTCCACGGTTTCAAACTGAGTTCCCGTCCAGATTTCGCAGCCGTCGGCCCGTAAATCGACAACGCAGTTCAGCGGCTCCATCATCGCGTGCGCCAGATACGGAACGTCATACTCCGCGGTAATTGTTCTCGCCGCGGTTTTGAGAACGGCTTCAGGATCACCCGTCTTCTTGGCGATGGTTCCAGGGTTTTTCGCCATCTCTGTAAAATCGCGCAGCATTTGTTCTGTGGAGAGCGTGGCATTTGGCCCCAGATCCCAATCGACGATGAGTTTGTCCCGCCCAAGCTTCGCTGGCCAAAACCGCTCCGCAATTACAGCCACTCCGGACGGGACCTCCTTTACAGTCTTCACGCCAGGAACCTTCAGCGTTTCGCTCGCGTCAAACTTCGACACTTTTCCGCCAAAGATCGGCGGCCGCGCCACTACTGCCGTCAGCATTCCTGGCACGCTGACATCCAAGCCAAATTGCGCCGTGCCGTTCGTCTTCGATGGCGTATCGAGTCGCCGCGTCGGCTTGCCAATCAGTGTGAACGCCTTCGCGTCTTTCAGCGGCACATCCGCAGGCGCCGTCAACTGAGCTGCCGCGTTGGCGAGCGAGCCATACGTTGCATGCCGGCCCGTCGCGCTGTGAATGACCACGCCCTTGTCGACACGACAGCTCGCAGCCTCCACATTCCACTGACGCGCCGCCGCTTCGACCAGCATGGTGCGCGCGACCGCTCCCATCTTGCGATAGCGCTCCCATTCCGCCGGCGACGTCGTGCTTCCACCGGTCATCTGCATCCCAAACACGGGATGGTTATAGACCTTGTCCACCGGCGCTGCTTCGACGCGGATCTTCGACCAGTCCGCCTGCAACTCTTCGTTCAAAAGCATGGGCAGGGACGTGTAGATTCCTTGGCCCATTTCCGAGTGCGCGGAGATCACCGTCACGCTCTCGTCCGTCCCGATCCGCACAAACGCATTGAGTGCGAAATCCTTTTCCTCCACTGACACGGCATCACTCGTTCTGTCAGGTAGCGGCGCGTGCAAGCTCACCAGAAGCCCGCCGCCGATCGCCGCCCCGGTTCTAATAAATTCCCGCCGCCCTACCACTGCCGAAGCACTCATCTTGTCCTCCCTTCACCCGCCAGTTGCGCGGCTCTATGGATGGCTCTGCGAATTCTTGGGTAGGTCCCGCAGCGGCAGATATTCCCACCCATCGCTTCATCGATGTCCTTATCCGTAGGTTTGGGGTTTTCTGCCAGCAAGACTGCGGCGCTCATGATCTGTCCCGACTGGCAGTAACCGCATTGTGGTACATCTAGCTCAATCCAGGCTCTCTGCAGCGGGTGCGTGAGATTAGCTGATAACCCTTCGATGGTGGTCACGTGCTTGCCTTCCGCGCGGGACAGTGGCGCAACGCAAGACCGAATGGCCTTCCCGTCGAGGTGCACCGTACATGCACCGCACAGCGCCATCCCGCAGCCGAATTTTGTGCCTGTCATTTCGAGCGAATCCCGCAGCACCCACAGCAAGGGGGTCGCGGTGTCAACATCGACCTGCACTGGCTTTCCATTTACGAAGAAGCTTGTCATGTGGGGATTACCTCCGCTGTTCTTGAATACGGGCTTGGGGTTCTGATTTGGATGGAATTACAGCGCGCAATGTTACAACTTTTTTGAGAAGTCTGCAGCTCGACTGGGGGTCAACGGATCCCTCCACCGGTTACTTGAACTTCACAACGAAATGATACGCTCGGAGGGTGGCGACCCAATTGCCTGACCTCGGGTTGATACTGATGATCCGCGGTCGGCTCGTGATTGCCTCAGCGCTCGGCGGCCTGGTTGAAGTTGTCGGGAGCACCGGGAACTTTTGCCCTCCTAGCGGCGCTGGGGAACCATGCTTGAGAATGCGCGCTCAGCGCTTTGGGATATGCACCGATGTTAGAGAAACATGCGCAGTATTGTCGACGAGCACCGTCAACGCTCCGAGTTTGAAATCTGCCTCGAAGCTAGCGAGTTTTCCAAAAACTCGCGGGTCGCTGCGGCATTGTGATCCCAACTGACCGAAGCTTGCACGTACTTGGCTGAGGCGGCACCGACCTTCTGCGCCGCCGGTCTATCGCCGACAAGTCGGAGAATTATCTCCGCAAGTTCGGTGTGGTTCATGGGGTCTCGCAAGAGATATCCTGTTGTTCCATCAATGATGTTTTCGCTCGCTCCTGCTTGGACACTCGCGATCACGGGCAAGCCGCAAGCCATGGCTTCCAATATGGGCAGGCCGAAAGCGTCTTCGAGAGACGGCGCAACGTAGGCGTCGGCGGCGGCGTAGAACGAAAGCACATCAGCAGAGGGCGCCAGGAAACGCACACGGTTATCTAGCCGAAGTTGCCGGAGGGCGGACCAGTACAGTCCCGGATCATCCTCTCCGACCACCAAGAGCTGGATCGGAATCTCGATGGTGGCCAAAGCCCGGAGCAATTGGTTGAGTCCCTTATTCTTCCAGTCATTGCCAATCAGCAAAGCCACAAAGTCACTGTCGTCTAGCCTTAGGCTTTCGCGCGAAACTGACCTGCGGGCAAGGCGAGCCTCGGAGTTAAAAATCACGGTGTCGACGGCGTTGGGAATAACCACCGAATCTGTTCGTCCAAAGTATTTTTCGAGTTGAGTGGAGACAAGCTTTGACACGGCCGCCAAACGGACCTTAGGGTCTGTGTAGATGCGACGTTCCAAAGCCATGATCAGTTTGTAGTACAGTTTCCGGTGAAGCGTAACAGGCCATCTGCTGACAGGCACTTTGAGGAGTGCGAGTTCATCGCATACACGTGCATAGAATTCGTGGAAAACAATATGGACGGTAATGGCATTGGCATCCAGACAGTTGATTCCGGGCGAGTAGACGAGCAAGGGGCGGTCTTCAAGATGCTTTAGCGCGCTCTTCCTTACGGCTCGATTCGCAAAAAACCACCACAAGAATTTGAGAAGATGGGGACCGGGAATGTCAGAGACTCTGTACCAGCGGATGAACCCGGTCGCTGTACTTTTCGGATCTTCTATGAGCAGACCATTCACGTCTTCAATGTGCTGGGAAAACAAATGGATCCCCCAGCCGTATTTCGACGACAGTCTTTCGATCTGCTCGATGATGCAACGCTCAGTACCATGGCGACGATCTAGAAATGGCGAGACGACAACAATCTGCAAGCAGGCCCCCGTTTACTTATCTTTGGTATTGCCTAACCACTTACCATACAACAGATGGATCATCGCAGGGGGCAGCGGAATTGTCGCGAAGGAAAGTCCAAGGAAAAAAGAAGGATAATAGATGTGCATGAATTCTCTGATACTTGCCCAATAGTTCGACGCCCGAAAAAGAACCGCGACCGCATTCACAATCAGGCGACAAGACTGGGTTGCATCTTGCGCCGTGGTTGCGAGGAAAACTAAAGGTGCACGCTCGACCCCTCCCACGGCACCGTTTCCCTCTCAAAGGAAGGACGCCGAAGGAAGGAAAACTACCCACCCATGCCTTATAGCCCCCAGCGCGGTGTCCGTCAGGGCCTACCCGCGATTGTAATCTAGCCTCGTAAACCAGGAGACTCTTTTCACTTGTTCCCAAAACTTCGGACACTACAAGACCCGTCAATCAGTTAAGAGACAGCGGATTTGAAACCTCTGGATCTGATCTGAGCATTCGAAGGACAAATGGAAGCAGTCGCTGCTCTTAAAGTTAACCAAGTTCCGTAGATGCAACCATCTCCTGGCTCATCCTGCCGACGTCTGCGCCAACTGCCCACGTTGTGAGGCAATGATTTCTTCTAGAATAGTTTCCAGTCCGCGAGTAATTTTCCAGTTCGGATAATGGCTCTGGAATTTCCCAAGGTTCGAAATGTAACAAATGTGATCGCCCTTGCGCGCTTCGTTCACGTAACGCCAATCCAGCTTGCGTCCGGTCATCTGTTCGATCCACTCAATCGCTTCTAGCGTCGAAATACTGTTTGCGCGATAGTGTCCCGCACCTGCTTGCCTTATATCCAAAAACGGAATACTTACCGCCTGTGAGCGTCACCTTCACCAAATAAGACAAAAACCCATGCAACTCCACTCTGGAGTACCGCTTCTCCAACTCCGCAAGCGGCATCTCATTGCGCGCATCGCCGTAAACCTTGTTCGTGCTCAGAAATACGAAAGCCTAAATCCAATCCGGCGCGACGACGAACATTCCGCAAAAGCCATTTCATCGTTGCCTTTGGGGATGAACTGAAGATTTCTCTGTCACCCCTTGCGACGGGATACTCTCCTCATTCCTCGACCGGCGCAATCGTGCAACCGCGATTCGAATGCTCTCACATCGAGTAGCCGATTCCCACATCCAAGGTCACCGGCCGGTCTCCAGCACGAGAATATGGTTGTCCCCGAGAATGGAATCTCCCGGGAATGCAGCAGCGGCGATTCGAAACGTCCAAGCTATCGCCTTGCGCGACAGCTGGTAGCCGTTCGGAGGAAAGAGGAAATGCTCGCGCAAGCGTACTCCCGCCCGCGTAAGAAATTGGCGGCGAAGTAAATCCCAGAAAATGGGAGAAATGTGCGTCGGTTCGCTGAACTCGTCCATGGTGCGGATTTTCCCAGTGAGTAGAAACTTCGCGCGAGCGGGAAGCGAATCGACGTTTGGTGTGGTGATCACCGCAACTCCCCGAGGAGCGAGCAGACGCCCGATGTTGCGGAGGAAACCGATGGGGCTCTCGACGTGTTCGATGACCTCGATGGCTGTGACCAAGTCGAAGGAAGCTGGACCGAACTCGGAGGCAAAGTCATTCTGATTAAAATCGAGCGCGATGTGGGGCAGGTCGGCTTCGAATCCTTCGGGGCTTCGATCGACGGCCAGAACATCGCAGCCGAAGGAATGTAGCCGTGCGGCCATGGCGCCCGGGCCAGAACCCAAGTCGGCGGCGCGAATGCCAGGACCCGCGTATCTTGCGAGTACGCGTTCTGCCACGAACTCATGGAGCCCTTTGTTGGTTGTCGTATGGATCTGCATTAAGCTGCGGCACACAATTGTCGATAGGGCTGCATGCACTTCTATTATATGTCTATGCAGGTAGAGACCGAAAATGCGATGCGCCGCCGAGCGCCCTCTTGGCACTTCTTATATGCGATCTTGACAGCTGAATGCAATTCCCGCAGTTTAGCCGAGGTAGGTTCAAAGACGTTCGACATAGCCTCAAGGCGCACCTTACCGGGGGAAGGGAGAGACGCGATTTGAGTGAACCTCATTCTTCTTGAATTGGTGGTTTAAGCCCAAAACATTCCTTGAGCTTTCGCGCAAGACCGAAGAAGGGTGTAAACTGCGGCAGGGAGGACCTGACAGTGGAGGCCAGCCAGACCAGCGAGCAAGTAAAGAAGGACATGCGGGAGAAGTACGACGTCATCGGCAAAGGGATCCTGAGAAGCTATCCGGGCGGTTCACCTCAAGATGCCGGGAGGCGAACTGAAATCGTAAATCGGGCCGCGCAGTACTGGATGGAACACAAAATCCAGACGGCTTTCGCGCTGGGACGATTTTCCAAGGCGGATCGTTTGCTGGAGGTCGGTTGCACGGCCGGGCACTATACGCTGACGCTGGCGCGGGAAGGCTACCAGGTGATCGGCTTGGACATCTCAGCGGAGTCGATCAAAGCGGCGCAGCTTCAGGCTGGGAACTTGGGATTGACCGGCGCGGAGTTTGTGGCGGGCGACGCGGAAGACATGAAGGACATCCCCGACAATTCCTTTGACGGCGTCTACTCTTTTTCCACCTTGCGTTATGTTCCGAATCCGCTGCAAGCGCTGAGCGAAATCCGGCGCGTGCTGAAGCCCGCAGGCCGCGCCGTGGTCGATTTTCCTAACAAATACTGCCCGTGGTTTGAAATCTTGAAATTCCTGGTGGGAGGCGAGCGGCACGTCCACGACCACACGTACTCCCCGCGGCAGGTGAAGCGCATGATGGAGCAAGCGGGGTTTGCCAATGTCGAGGTGAAGCTCATCATCTTTTTCGCGAAACAGTTCCCGGGCTTTCTCACGCCCCTTTACAAAGCCGTGGACGCCGTCTGCGAGCACACGCCGGGCCTGAATTACTTTGCTGGCATCATCATGTGCAAAGGGGAAAAAGTGGGAGCATGAACAGTGGGGCCCAGCGCATTCCCACCCTGATTACACTGGATGTCCATGATGTGCCGCACATCGACCGCTACCTCGAGAGCTCGGTCGAGCTGCTGTGTGAAATGGGTATCCCGGCGACCTACTTCGTACCCGGACTCATCTTCGAGAAGTACCCGCAGCAGGTTAAGGGCATCCCGAGACCCCACCAAGTGGCCTGTCATGGGCTGTTTCATACCGGTGAGGAAGACTATAGTGGCATGGCCCCTGCGATGCAGCGGGATTACATTGAGCGGGCCACGGGAATCTTCTCCAGCGGTCTGGGCCGGCACCCAGGCGCTTTTCGTACTCCGGGGTTCCGAATCTCCGGCACCACCTTGAGCCTACTGGGAGATCAGGGGTATTATGCCGATGTTTCTGTGAACTCCGGGCGTCTCGGCATCACCAGTACCTACAGCAAGGAGAATGGCTGGTTTCTGGCCCCGCGTCTCCCTTATCACCCTGATCCACTAAACCCCTTCCGCGTTGGCAAGTTATCGATCTGGGAGATACCTGTTTCGGCCATGATCGTTCCCTTTACGAGCAATGCGATCGTAACCCTGGGGTCGGGTCTCAGCAGGGTGTTTGCCGCAAGCCTTCTAGCGGAATCCCGGATTCGACCTAAACCGATCGTCTACATGTCGCACCCTGAAGATCTCAACAGGGATGGGCCCGAGCACGCGCGTCCGAAGTTCAATTTCAAAATGCTACTTCCGACTGAGCGCGGCATTCCCTTCCGACAATATCTCAGCGCGAAAACACCCGAGCAGTTCTATTGGCTCAATCGCGCCATTCTTACGTACCTTCGTGAGAAATCCGTGATCCAGTTTCTGACGGTAGAGGACTACGTCAAGCAGTACCTGCAGGGCTCGGTTGTGAAGAATCGGATAACCTAATCACTCTCTGCATTGAGTGTCACGGCCACGGGCATGGAATCGACCGCTGAATCCTCGCCACCCCAAAGATTTTCGTACCGCTATAGCTAGCATGCTCCATGGCACAGGCGGTCTTTCTACGCGTAGAGAGTCTACTGTTTGTACTTTTTATGAGTTTCTATGAGGATGCTTTTGTGGTCGGCGAAGGTTAGGCTTTCGGAATGCACCCGACTCGGTAATAATCATAAGACTCGGCGCAAAGCCAAACTATGAGAATTGCATCTGCTTTGTCTTCAGGTCACTTCCGAAAAGGCCCGCTACTTACCATCGGCACGCTCGTCGTGGGCGCCTTAGCCGCTTACCTAGCTGCCGAATTCGTGATCAGCGATGATTTTACAGGCATGGCCTATGCTGGCATGGCTCTCGTGGGCGGCATGATTGTCATCGGGATTCTCAACAACTGGCGCAACGGCGTCTACTTTTTCCTGAGCTGGCTGTTGTTTGAGGACTTTGCACGGAAATTCCTTGGCAACAACATGGCGATCTATTTTGCCAAGGATTTTCTGGCACTCGTAGTGTTCATTTCTTTCCTGGCGGCATATCGGCGAAAGGAAATAACATCTTTCCGCCCTCCTTTCCTCGTGCCAGTGCTCGTCTTTATATGGTTCGGCCTCCTCCAGGTATTCAATCCAGCCTCCACGAGTATTTGGTACGGTCTTATGGGTTTCAAAATGTTCTTCTACTACGTCCCATTGGTTTTTTTGGGCTACGCACTTGTCAATTCCGAGGCTCAAGTACGCCGTTTTTTTACGGTCAACATGATTCTTGCCCTCATAATTATTTCACTCGGCATCGCTCAGTCCATTCTTGGTCCATCCTTTCTGAACCCGGCGCATCCCGCGGAGGACATTCGTTTGTTAAGCGGTCTCTATCGTATATCGCCCATCACTGGCCTTAGCGCTTACCGGCCCAATTCAGTGTTTGTCAGCACTGGCCGCTACGCGAATTTCATAACGGTGGCCTGGCTGCTGGTCCTGGGATTCAGCGGCTACCTTCTCCTCCGCCAGAGGCGAGGAAGAGCACTCGCCTTTATAGCCATCGCAGTGACCGCCACCGGAGCATTCTTAACTGCATCCAGGGGCTCGTTCATGTGGGGGGTGATCAATGCACTTGCAACCAGCGTTGCCTTTGTCTGGGGTGCCCCCTGGCGACAGGGCGAGGCATCGCGCGTCTTTCGCGCCATTCAGCGGGCCGCGCTGGGGATTGGGCTCGGAATTGTTTTGCTCTTCTATGCTTATCCTGATGCTCTCCTTACGCGGCTGGCTATTTATGAAGAATCGCTTATGCCCAACAGCCCAACGAGCGAATTGATGAATCGTAGCTGGGATTATCCCGTACGGAACTTTCTCGGCGCCTTCAGCTACGACCGCTGGCCCTACGGCTATGGCATCGGGACCGCTTCACTCGGCACACAATACGTCGCCCGCCTTCTTAACGCTAAGCCACTAGGCGTTGGAGTTGAAAGTGGATATGGAACCCTCGTCGTCGAGATGGGGATCTGCGGCCTGGTTCTCTGGATCGTTATGAGCTTGGCAATCACGATCTCCGCCTGGAAGGTCGTCAAGAAACTAAAGGGCTCTCCCTGGTTTCCTCTGGGTTTCGTCATTTTTTGGTATGCTTTGTTCTTGCTGTTCCCTCAGACCTTTGGCGGCATGCAGCCTTACGAAGATTTCCTTTTGAATGCCTATTTTTGGCTCTTGCTCGGGATGTTGTTCCGACTTCCCATCCTTGCGCTCTCGGCACAATTTGCGGCTAACGCCCCGGTCGTCCAACCTCGGCGCCGCTGGGTTCGCTAACTTGCGTCTTGCCGCCGTTTCGCCTTGTGTCGACCAACACGCCGCGGAGCGTGCTGTCAGCGAGCGGTTGAATACCTGCGCTGCCCTCGCAGCTATCGCTACCGTTACCTGGATGGGTGGCGTGAAAAAGAGACCCGGGCAGCGATGGTCTTCGGTCGCTGTTTCGAAAAAGCCCTTGGTGCGTACTTTTGCCAAGAGGATAGCGCTGCAGTGCTTTTCAAGGAATGGGAAGCATGCCGCGATGCTTCTTTTGAATTCCGCAAAGGCGAATCCTGGGATCGCCTTTTCCACCAGGGGGTCCATTTGCTCGAAACGTTTGCACGGGATAATCGCATTCGGATTCGCGATCCAAAGAAGAACCTGCAAATCAAAATGCTTCGGACACTGCCGGGAGGGAGCGAATTCGTGGCCTATCTTGATGCCCTCGGGGAGGTTGATGACCAGCACTCCGTGATCGACTGGAAGACAACAACCAGTCGCTATTCGACGGATCCCGAGAGATTGCTTTCCCTCGATCTGCAACTCATCTGTTACTCGTGGATCACCGAACTTTCTGACGTGGCATTCGTGGTGTTTGTGCGAAAACATGCCCCCGAGATCCGATATCTCAAGGCCTCGATTTCAGAAGAGCAGCGCCAAGAATTCGGCCGACTCGTCGAGACAACCATAAATCAGATCGAAACGGGTCACTTTGTTTCACACAGCGGCATCCGCTTTCCTCAGAACGGTTGCTTGACTTGCCCTCATCTGGAACTTTGTCTCGGCAACAAGGAACTGGTCAACATCAATCTCATCCGAAAGTCGGGGCGAGTGACCTTGATTGGCTTGACGAGCTTGTGGATGAACGGACGGTCGACTGTGCCTCTCGAAATCAACCGCCGCCGAGCGGTGTTCGTGTTAGGCAAGATCGACGAGATTCTGTCTTGGGAGAAGATCAAGGAGCAGGAAAAGGACACGCGGTTTGTTGAGCTCGGCGAATGTTTGTGTGAGGTTCGAGCGAATCAATATTGGAGGCTCGAGAAGTTAAGACGTTTCCCTGGATCGCGCCGGAAGGCCTATTACCTGATTGCGATCCACGAGAACTTGACCCGAATCCCGAAGCCACAGCTTTGAGAAGTTGGATGCAGTAAAGCAGTAGAGCTAGTCAAGGTGGCACGGCGAGAAGGAGAAGACTTTGATAGTGCAACCTGGTTGCACAAGGCCCAAGCGATGCCCAAGGAAGGATTCAAGGGCGAAGTCCAACAACATCTTACTGGCAAGGATACGGAACCCTGGGAAATCATTTAAGAGTCAGATACCGGTTGTCGAGCAAGCCCTTGCAACTGCAGCGCTGATGCTGGGGACTGACAAATCGCGTGGTTATTGTTTGGAGATGATCTGTGCCGATTTTCTTGCAGGGTCAAATCTGCAGGAAGAAGAGCCCGAAACCCTAATTTTGTCATTGCGTCGGCTCTTCAATTTGCTTCCGTACGCGCTGCTGTGTGACTTCCCAAAGGGCATCGAGGCAACTCCATGCCGAGATTGAGGTCAAAACAACCTCGCATACGCCTCAAAGCGGGATCGTATAAGAAGCTCCGCATGCGGGTTCTGAGGCGGGATGGATGGCGTTGTCAGGATTGTAGTGCGGCTAGCAATTTACAGGTTCATCATAAACAAACACGCGGCCGCTTTGGGCATGATTGCACCGAAAACCTGATCACGCTTTGCGCCGGATGCCATGAACGCCGGCACGAGAGAAAATTCTAATCATATTGTTGTAGAGCGCGAGACTTAAAACTCGAACCAAAGCCTGAAAGACGGCTACCTCACTATGTTGCGGAGCTGGCGTTTCCGCCGTGTCTGCGCAAAACAGCGACAGCGATGGCCTCGACGATGCCCGCCACGGATTCCCGCGGCGACCATGTGTTCATGCGTTCGCGGGCGTGGCGCGAGAACGCGGCAAGCTGCGAGGGACGGCTGAGCAGTTTCTGAAGACAACTGGCCAGCGCATCGGTGTCACCGACGGGATAAATATCGCCCGTGAAGCCGGGACGGACGAGATCGAAGCGGCCGCGGACTTGATCGCTCAGAATAACTGGACAACCGCAGAGCATAGCTTCGCAAACAACCACTGGACAAGGATCGTAATCCGAGGGCAGAACAAAGAGATCGGCGGAGGTGTAAACGGCAGGGAGGCCGCTCTGGTTGACGAAACCGAGAAAACGAACACGATCGCCGATGCCCAGCGCGATGGCTTCGGATTCGAGTTGCTGACGTTGCGGGCCCTCTCCAGCAAACGTGAGGATAGTATCCGGGACTCCGGCTTTGGCAAAAGCGCGAAGAAGGTCAAGTGGGCGCTTCCACGGTTGGAGTTTTGCGCAGAAGAGAACCACAGGCTGGTTGGAAGAGACGCCCCACGAGGAGCGCACGGCAGCGCGATCGACCTTTGCGGATTGCACGAGCCACCAATCGTTGTCGGCAGGGAACGGCGTGAGCGTCACGCGATCCTCAGGAATGCCGAGAGAGAGGATGAAGTCTCTGCCAACGGCGGAGGGTGCCATGACCTGGTCGGCGAGAGAAAAGAGATGGGGCCAGAGAATCTTTTTGACGCGAATCTTCCAGGCGCGGGCATCGCGCGGAGCAAGAGAGGTAGCATCGGTGCCAAAGAGAAATGTCGCGCCGGAGAGTCGCGCGGCGAAATAGGAGATCCAAAAGCTGGCCCGGACATAGCCGACGTGGGAGATTACGGCATCGAATCCACCTTTGCGGATCAAGCTCCAAAGACCGGGATTGCGGAGCCCGAAGAAAGATTCCTTGCCGGAACCACGATTGGGGACATGAGACCAAGGGTAACCGTCGAGAAGAGGAACATCCCACTGGACGGTGGCGCCAAATTCAGGATCGTAGGCAGCTTCGGCTCCGCCCAAATTGCAATACGCAACATGAATATCAACTTCAGAGCAGGCAGCGAGACGCCGGAAAACTGGCGCGCCGTATTGAACCGGCTGGGAAGCCACAAAAAGGACCTGCAGGCGTCGCTTAGGCATAAAGGAACTTTTTACATAGAAAGAAACGCACCTTTGCCCTACAGAAAACCTGCGAACGCTGAGAAGCGGCTCAGAGTTAAATACTCCTTATTAGTCTAACAGTGGGTGCCGGGCTACCGCCATCAAACCCTTTTGCAGCTAAAGATAATCCCGGCCGAAGAGCACGTCTACCTTGTATGGCCTACAATCGTTCGATGGTTAGGAGCGCAAGCACTACTTTATTGTTCTCTCGCGATAATGCAGAGGATTTTTAGCTCGGCGGCGTGGCGACAGCAGGCGTAAGCGGAGAGGAAATGTAGTCGAGCCGCGCCGGTGAGCTAAAAATGCATAGGACTAAACCGCTGCAAGGTGCGTGTCCTATGGGTTTTGCTTGGTGAGTGGGAGGCAACGTAGGGAGGATAGGCGGTAGGTAATGGCAGGGACGAGCATGGTGCGCTGTAATTCGGTGTCTTGTGCGGGACCGCGCAGGGCAAAATTTGGAGTTCTTGGCTGGCCTCACGGTGTTCTGAGGGCCATGAAGCAACACCACTCCGTTGACTCGAGAGTGTCGAGTTCGTGGAGGTAGCGATTTGGATTGGCAGACGATCGATAATGACGTGTCTTTGATGGTCGGCGAAGAACGAACGTGAGGCAGAGCCTCGACCGTGATCATGCGGCCTCGATGGCAAACGGGACATTCCCGCAGCGAGCGGCCCGTGAGCCTCTCATATCGATCACGATAGTCCTCTGGTGGCGCGGGCTCGGCAGAGCTTTCCTTTGGAGGCGCCATGCCGAGAAGTTGGCGGCAACGCTCCAACTTCTCCTTGCGGTGTCGATTGCCGAGGAACCCGTAGTAGCGAATGCGGTGGAACCCACTCGGTAAAACGTGAGGCAAAAACCGCCGGGTGAACTCGTCCGCCGAGAGGGGAAGGGTTTTCTGCTGATTGTTGTCGCGGTAGTCCCTCCATTTGAATTTCACTTGGCCATCTTCGATATCGACGATCCGATGATTGGAAATGGCGACCCGGTGGGTGTAGCGGCCGACATACTCCACCACTTGCTGTGGCCCGGCGAAAGGTGGCTTGGCGTAGACGACCCAATCCACATCGCGCACCAAATCGAGATGATCGGTGAAAGCCTGTGGATCTTGGAGTGCCTGAAGCGAAGAGAAGAACTGCAACTTGCCAGCGTCGAAGGTCTCCTGCAGATACTTCAAGAACGATCGGCGGAACAACCGGGAGAGTACCTTTACCGGCAAGAAACCATTGGGGCGGCAGGGGATCCACCGGGCACCATCCGGTGAAATTCCGCCGCCCGGTACGACACAATGCAGATGAGGATGGAAGCACCCACGCTCACAATACCCTGAGCGTGGAAAACACGTCCGTTCAAGTTTTCTATCCATTCCATCCTCTCCATCGTGCCACGCTTCAGGTGGTCCGCAGGCCGAAGCGGGGAGATGGCGCGGTCTCTTTCATCGACCCAACGGGGAGACGCCTGAAAATTCCGGTGTGGATGCTTTTGCTGGATTGCGCTGAGATCAAGATTACTGAGCGACCGCATGTAAGGAAGCTCTTCTCACTCTCGCATCGTTACTATCGCCACCCGACCCTGAAGACCACGTTCACGATAACCTTCTGCAGACAGTTGTTGATGGATGCAAGGGAGGTGAGCGCTGCAACTACAACTTCTGGTTCTGAAGGTCCCAACGGAAGACGTCGCCGTGCCGATGGACGCAACGGCACGAACCGAACTGATCGATCTCATGGCTCGCATTCTGGTGGTGGTCTTTCAAACGGAAGGAGGAACAGTTGATGCTAGAGATCCAATGCAATCCCAAGATTAAGGCGGAGCACCTGGCTCGCAAAGCCATCGTCTACCTACGACAATTCAGCAATAAACAGGTACGGCAGAACAAGGAGAGCCAGCGTCTTCAGTATGACGTGGCCGAGCGGATCCGTGCCCTGGGCTGGAAGGAGGTGGAAATCATCAATAGCGATCTTGGATCCAGCGCGGCTATTGCTTCCGCGCGCCGCGAAGGATTTGAGCGCGTGCTCAGTTCGGTAGCGTTAGGGGAAGTGGGAATCGTCGGCAGTAGAGAGGCCTCGCGACTGTCCCGCACGGACAAAGACTGGTGTCGTTTGTTGCGGGTGTGCCAGATTTTTGGAACCCTAATCGCCGACGAGCAACAGGTCTATGACTTGAGCTATCTCGAGGACCAATTGGTCCTCGGATCAAGGGGACACTCAGCGTCGTCGAGCTTAAGGTCCTTCGGCAACGATTGCAGGCGGGCCAAGAATCCAAAGCACGCCGCGGTGAGCTGTTCAAGAGGCTTCCGGTGGCTTATGTCCGGGACCCCATGGGCAAGATCGTGTTTCATCCCGATCAACGGGTTTGCGAAGTCATTCAAACGGCTCTCTTGACTGAAACGGAATAAAATCCTTTCATCGCTATCGTGCGGGTTCATAATTTGGCTTTGTCATACAAAAGTATTTTCACACATTGGCTTCGCAACGTGAAAAACCACATCCTCGCTCGGCCCTGATGACGCACGTAAGTTGCAAGTCAAAATCGAGTGCGATCAACACCTTGCCGAACTTGCGGCAGTACTCTCCAACGGAGTAGGTCGGCTCGTCGCGTTTCCCGAGGAGCGCGACGCACTTCTGAATCACTACCGTAGCGCCAGAACGTGATGTTCATCGAGCGATTTGCACGCATAACCGAAACTGGCGAACATTTCGAGCAGCAGTCGACGATTTGCATCGCTGTGCATTTCGCAAAGGATGCCAGGGCGCTTCTCAGTCAGTAAACGTTGTGCGCCGCGAAAAACTTCCACTTCCGCGCCTTCCACATCGCACTTCAAAAAATCCGGCCCTGGCACAGTTTGTACATACTTATCCAGCGATACGGCGTTAACCTGGATCGTATCTCCCGCGCCGGTCGCGACGATATGGCCAAGTCCCCGGTCGGGTGACGTTGCAGGATCCGTGCGCGCAAAGAAAACCGTGCCGGGTTCAGACCACACGGCCTTTTCTTCAACAGAAATTGAGCGAAAATCGTTGCGTGTAACGTGTTCGCGGAGGCGCACAGCAATCTCTGGATCGGCTTCGAACGCTACGACACGACCATCTTTCCCGACGATTCGCGCGGCAAGAAGCGAGAAGAAACCAATATTCGCACCGATATCGTAAAAAATCATGCCAGGACGGAGACACTGCTGCAGAGCGTCTTGCACTTCGGGCTCGCCGGCGCCTTCGAAGTAAGTACGGCCGGTGCGCGGGTTCAGGTGCAGCCACAGTCCCTGCGCGGGACCGCGCTGGACTTGCACCCATGTCAGTGAATCGCGAGGCACGAGTCTTCGACTTGCCCAACTGAGGCAGGGACCCACGACGGGCAGTCGACGCAACCGCGTAAGGCGTGCAGCATATCGCAGAAAAAGCTGAGCGAGACGGCCGTTCGACGAGCTCACGCTATTTCTCCACGAGGAAGCTGCCAATCACAAGCGCGTCCATGCCGGAGCTGAAGAAAGTACGCACCGCGTCCGTCGGCGTGTTTACGATGGCCTCGCCGCGCAGGTTGAATGAAGTGTTCATGAGGACCGGCACGCCGGTGCGTTTGCCAAACTCGTCGATCAGGCGCCAGTAGAGGGGGTTGATCTCTTTCTCCACAGTTTGCGGCCGCGCGCTGCCGTCGACATGTGTAACGGATGGTATTACTCCGCGTTTTTCCGGGCGCACCTGCGCTGTCAGAATCATGAATGGTGAATCTGTTGCACTTTCCAGATATTCGCCCGCTGCTTCCTTCTTGAACGAAGGCGCAAATGGCCGCCACCACTCCCGGAATTTCACCGCATTGTTGACCTTGGCGTTCATTTCCGGATCGCGCGGATCAGCGAGAATCGAACGGCTTCCGAGAGCCCGCGGGCCAAACTCCATACGCCCCTGAAACCATCCCAGAATTGTCCCGTGCGAAAGTAATTCCGCCGCTGTTGAAGCCGGGTCCGGCAGCCTCGTGCATCGCAATTTATACATGCGCAGCGCGCTTTCGATCGCCTCGTCGTCAAAGCATGGCCCCCAATAGCCGTGCCGCATCGGCGTGTTCGGCAATTTTCTGTTGTCGTCGAGATATGGAGCGAGCGCCGCACCAAGCGCGACTCCGTCATCCGAGGCCGCGGGCTGCACGAACAGTTTTTCCAGGAGGCCAGATGCGACAATTTTCCCATTTGCTTTCGAATTCAGCGCCACGCCTCCGGCGAGGCAAACGTTCCGGCAGCGCGTTTTCTCGATAGCCATCCGCACCACGCTCATCATCGCTGTTTCACAAGCATCCTGGACGGCGTAAGCGATGTCTTTGTGCCGGTCGTCGATTTCGCTCTCCGCGATGCGGGCCGGTCCGAGGAGCGTCGTCATGCCAGCAAATGGCGTCGCGCTGCTGCCGACGAGTTGCTTCGTGTGAATGCGATACGGCGTCGCCTTCAAATCGATGAAAGCGGACAAATCCACGCCTGGCTTCCCGTAAGGCGCCAGCCCCATCACCTTCCACTCGTCACTATTGCGCTGAAAGCCAAGAAACTGTGTGAATTCGCTGTAGAAATATCCCACCGAATCTGGAAACGGAATCATCAACACCGGGTCGAGCCTGCCGCTCTGCCCGTGCCAGATTGTCGTCGCTTCCCACGCGCCGCGGCCGTCCATGACCACGACAGCGGCATCATCAAACCCCGAGTACGCATATGCGCTGATAGCGTGCGCGAGATGATGATCGACAAATCGCATTTTCGCTTTCGTCGGCCCGAATAGCTGTGCGAATTTCTTTGCTCCGCTTTCCTGATGCCACATGCTCAGGAAGTGCAGCGTAGAATACAGCCCGCTGAGATAGGTCAGCGGCATTTTCCCTGTGGCGTAACACTTCAAATCGTGCCGGAAGACCGGTCCCGCCGTCTGCCAGCCGAAACACACTTCGTCCAACTGCTCCGCTCTCAAACTGGAGAAATCCAGACACGCTCGAATGGCGTTTTTCGGAAAGCCGGCATCATGCTTCAGACGACTGATACGCTCTTCGGCCACGGCAAACAGCAGTTCGCCGTCCCGCACTATGCACGCGGATGAATCATGCATCTGCGAATAGTTAATTCCCAGGGTCACCATCGTGGCTCAAGCACGAACCTTCTTGACACCGCAGCACCACGCGAGAGGCGTTCCCTCACCTGGAATCTCCCGTACGTCTCCTCCGTTGGCTTCTACCAACGCATCCACCATACTCCAAGCCAAACGCCCTCGTAAATTCATGATCGGTTTCTGACTGCCATTGAATTCGTATAGGAATGCTCCACCAGGCCGCGGTAGGCGTAACTTTTCGCGAATGTAGGAAAACACTAGCTCCTCACTCGGAAGATGTTGAAGCACGAGATAGCTGAGGAGAAAGTCCGCAGAGTTACTCGCGAGGCAAGCGAGATCCGCGCCTTCCTCACGCAGCCATAGAATGTTCCTGGTTTGTGAGTGAATCTCCCGCGCGCGCTGATGCACTTCGAATGAAAAATCAAGAGCCAGCACGCGGTCATATCGCCGTGCAAAATTTGGAGTCATTTTCCCGGCACCGCAACTGAGTTCCACCATAACTCGACCAGTCGTCGGAATACTGCAACATTCTAGAACTGAAGGAACAAACTTGCTGTAATCTTTATCGCTCGATGCTATGAACGATGCCAGGTTCCATTCTTCTCGCCATGAAGTAATGTATTGAAATGCGTTTTTCCGGGCGCGGTAGTCCCAGTCCCGCCGCATGGTGTCTGTTTTGTTCATGATGACATTCCCATCTCAACTCATATTTTCCACATGCGCCGTCTTGGAAAATCATAGCCGGAATCCATGCCTCTCAAGCAATCTTAGAAGCTGTCCCGCACTTTCTTCAGGCAAACAGACGCAATCTGCGAACGAGAAATCAATGAAAGCTGGTATCCGCAAGAGTTTGCCCGCCGCGATCTCGTAAATTTGATAAGAATGTCTACGAAGCTCGTTCAGAACCTCGTCTCCCGAAGTTTTCGCTTGTCTCAGAAGAACATCATTGACTTCTAACAATAGGCACGGGCGACATTCCGACAACACGCGCTTGGCGCCCCGCAAAATACCCAGTTCGGATCCTTCCGCATCCACTTTGATCGCCCGGATAAAGGCTGTACCCGAATCTCTCTTCCATCCATCAAGAGAGGTGGCACGCACAGTAACCTGTTCTCCCGCACCCGGGCTGCGAACGACGGTAATCGTGCCCCATCCGGATTCCTGCGCCACCGAAGAACGTTCAAAAGTAAGTTTTCCCTCGCGATCCCAAACTGCATAGTTCAGCGTATGCGCCTGCGGAAATCCATTTAGATTACTTTCCAGGCGCACGTATGCACCGGGGTCTGGTTCAAACGAAAAGACCTTTCCATGTTTCCCGACCATGCCAGCGGCAAAGAAGGAGTGATAACCGATGTTGGCACCAACATCCACAAACACATCACCCTGCCCGAGAATGGCCTTCAAGCAACGCGTTACATGCACTTCGTAGCTACCGCACCACATCCGGCGCTGAATGCGATCTCGGAGATCGACCCGAAAGCTTGCATCTGGCCACAAAAGAACGGCGCGTTCTTTGCTCCCAAATCTGCAGAGCAAGCTGGCTGCGGCATCAACGAGTCGAAAGTATCCAGGAAACCGCCCTAGAGAAGATAATTTTCCGCCGAAGGGTCCGAAGGAACTGTATTCGACCGAACTCACAAGTCCTTTGCCTTCCTCAGAGAAAGCGAGGGAATTGGCGTGGCGCCCCCGACAACCTTTCGTACACGTGCCAAACCGCGCTCGGCATACCAACTCCGAAGTTTGTAAAAAGTCTTCGGCGACAGCACGCCCGCCACGCCGAAAACGGCCAGGTGAAACAGGCGATAACCAAACGTGCTTTGCGCATAAGCTTGCCTGCGGGACTCGCGTTCGACGCGAACGGACTCCCAGGACCATCCTCCACGGAAAGATAGTCTCAGACGCTCTGCAGGGGTGCCCGTCGCCATAAACCCCTGCCTTCTCGGCGTACAACGTGAGACTCTCATGGGTGAAGTCCCACAATGCCAGGGACATCGTCGATAGGACACTACGGCTGCCGCATGATGCTGCTTTTTGTTTTTACCATTCGCTGTAGTAGTCCTTTCACTTTTGGCGTTACCAACACTAATTGTGAATCAGGAACTCCGCATCTCGGACAATTCATATTCTTAGCTAGTGTGCTCTATTCATAAAACCTCTTCAGATTCTTGAAGAGCTCATGCCTATGCGTGCGAGTATCCGCCGGTACGGTTTGGCCCTCAAAGTTACGGTATCGTGCCAGACCTCGCGGGACGCACCGATGACGCAGCCGTTAAACACGCTTGGTATCGGTGACAATGCCACGCCAAGAATCACAAAGTAGAACTGTTGTATTCATGGTGTAAAGCTGCGCGCGATGCCGCACCTCTTCATTCGTTCTATGTCACTGGTATTCAAATCACTATAAGTGAGCGCTGCCTAGACAGTTTGAGATTCCTATGAATCGAACATGACTCCGTGTTTGAGAAGTTTAGAGACTTTTGTCATTTATCTTTTGGTCGCTGTTCAATGATTGGTGCAGCACCGGTCGGTTTGCCGACCAAATCCCGAAACCGGTGAAATTCATTCGACCCATACCATTGGTGAACTTTGTAAAAACTGCGCGGAGGCAGGACCAGAGTTGCACCCAGGACAAGGGCTTTGAATAAACGGTATCCGATCGGCCGGTCACTGTAGCTGTAGTGATAGGCAGCCTTCTCAATACGATAAGTCTCCCAAGGCATCCCGCCGTCGAGCCCCAGGCGCATGCGACCCGCATCGACCCAAAGAGGCTCCAGGACAATAGCAATGATGTCGGCGCGAATACCTAGCGCATGAAGGCGCGGGGGCAAACACTGCAGTAAAACTTCCAGAACTCTCTGTTTACGCCTTGTCTTTTTATCGTCCCTCTCGGAATATTGGAAGAGATTTCCCTCGTGAAAGCGGTAATAGAACAGCGGCTTGTCCAACACGAGCGCAGGAGCCAGTGCGGGAGCAAGTGTAAACATGTATTCGTCGGCCTCGATGACCAATTCCTCGGGGAACGGGAGGATCTGATCGAGAAGTTTCTTGCGAATTGTGATCTTCGTGGTCCCGAGGAAACAACGCAAGTGAGTGAAGAGACGAGCGGTCGGTAGGTCCTGCAAATGGAGCAAAGTATTTCTTTCCGGGACGACAACACCGAGGGGACGGCCGTCAGGATACACCTCATAGTGACCGTGGCCGACGCACCCTAGTTCCGGGTTCTTCTCGAGTTCGCCTACAGCGAGTTGGAGTTTGTTGGGAACCCACCAATCGTCGCCGTCAAGAAATGAAACAATTTCACCCTTGCATTCGGGAATCCCGGCGTTAAACGCCGATGCTTGTCCTCCATTCGGCTTGTGGATCAGGCGCACATGCGGCTCAAATTTACGCGTGATCTCCGCCGTGGAATCCGTCGAACCGTCATCAACCACGATGATCTCCCGCTCCCCGGACGGAAAATCCTGCTCCAGCACGCTCACGATCGCCTGTTCGATGAAGCACTCGTGGTTATACGTATCAATCAGTACGCTAACAAAACTTCTTGTCAAATTTCAGCTCCTCGAAAACCCTCAATCGCACTTCCGTGCCAGGCAATACACATACGTCCCTTTGAAACCGCGCATTCGAATGTACGGATATGCCGCCGCTGCCAGGGGAGAACATGCTACAAATTTCATCCGCCCGAGCGCTTGCATCAGACGCTGCCGCGCTCTCAGCATTGCCCGCAGAGCCGCCTGAGCCTGATCGGGGACGAGAGAACGATTCACTCATTAGAAGAGTACCAGCAATTGAGCGGTTTTCGAGTTTCTGCAGGGTTTTTTCGACTCCTTTGGGATGGAAACCAAACGGGCCCCGCCCGGACTTGTAAGCCACGCGGCCATCGCGGTCAGTCAAGTAGAACCGGTCGAGCAAGCGCGTGTACGCCAGCTCGGCAAGGAGCAGTCCCCCGTTGCCGATACACACAGCGGCGCAAAAGAGCCGAGTGAGCAAGATGAAAAGGATGACGAGAGCCGCATACTAGGCGAGATTCTAGCAGCCCAAGCGTCGGTTTAGAAATTAACAGGCCGCCCGCCTCCCCGACGAGGCCGACGCTCGTTCCGCGGTGAGCTACGGACGGGGACGGAGGCGGAGAGCACTACGTAACGGGCGCGTGTGACGTATCAGTTTATGAATTTGAAAGTCGGAGACTCTAAACGTTGGAATGCCAAAACGATGGGGAGACGAATAGTGAAGCAGGCGCTCCGTTAGTCAGCGCTGGATGAGACGCTGACGGGCTTCTCCGCCGCGCCGCCAAATCCCAATTTGACGTAGCGAAGCCCTTCGATGCCATCCAGGTGATTCAGTGCGCGCCAGCAATCAATGACCACGCGTGGCTCGGAATAGCCGGGACGAGCCCACAGCGCGGCTCGCAAATCGCGGAACTCCTGCCAGGGAGTCGCGAGGACAACAACCCTGGACTCCGCGATGCATTCTTGCGCAGACGAGGCGACGCGAATGCTCTTGTAGTTGTTCAAGGCGCGGGCGGCGTCCGCGGACGGGTCGTAAACAATTATCGGAAGATTTGCAGAAGAGAGCTCCTGCGCGAGCAAGAGGCCGAAGGATTCTTCGACGACATCAGTATTGGGTTTGTACGTAAGCCCGAGGATGCCGATAGCGTCGGATTCGCTGCGATGGCTCTTCACTATGTCTGCAAGGGACTTGATTTGCGCACGATTGAAAATGTCGGTTGCTTCCGCAAGGCCGGAGGAAGCGCCGACGCGAGAGGCCAAGGCGGCGAGCGCACGGTTATCGCGGGGGAAGCATGGCCCTCCGTAACTCACGGCGCCTTTCAAATACTTGGCGCCAATGCGCGTATCGAGGCCAAGGGCATCGGTGACGACATTCACATCCGCCTCGGGCAATTTCTCGCAGAGTCGCGCAAGCATGTTGGCGTAGCTAATTTTGGTGGTGATGTACGTGTTGACGGAGAGCTTGGTGATTTCCGCGTTAATCCAATTCATGCGCGCAATCGCGGGAGAATTTTTGCAGGCGCGCTTGTAGATTTCGGCCAAAACATCGCCGGCGCGAGGATCGGATTCGCCAATGAGGAGAAAATCGGGATTATAGAAATCGCGGATGACGGTGCCGAGCGCGATGAATTCCGGGTTGTAGCACAGGCCGAAGTCGATGCCGCAACGCTTGCCGCTGGCGCGTTCGAGCGCGGATTTGATCTGCCCGCCAGTGGAACCAGGCATGACGGTGCTGGTGACGACGACGAGGTGATACGCGGATTTGGTGCGCAGGGCGCGGCCAATGGATTCGCAAGTGGGAATGGCATAGCGCAGAGAAAAACCACCATCAGGTTCGCTGGGAGTGGCAACGACGACGAACGTGGCGTCAGAGGCACAGACGGCGGCTTCAATGTCACGCATGGCGGAAATGCGGCCACCGGATTCGGCAAGCAGCTCGGCGAGGCCGGGTTCGTGGACGGGTGGCACACCGCGGCTCATGGCGTCCACCTTCTGTGGATTCAGATCGACGGCGTGAACGGTAAAGCCGCGCGCAGCGAAACAAGCGGCCATGGGGGCGCCGAGTTTGCCCAAACCAATGACCGAAACTGACGAGAGCATACGCCTCCTGAGAGAGAACCCCTAGTCTAACGTGAGAAGCTGTCAGCAGGAAGCGGTGCGAACGCCGAAAATCAGGCTTTCTCGGTAGGGGCTGTACGGGTTTGGCCTACGTGAATCCAGCGGCTCGGGGGATAGGCAAGTTGCGAACTGCGTTCCTAGAAATTAAACTCGCCTTCATTCGATTGGAAACGAACCCCAGCCAGAAGGCATCCTGGCTACGGAGCGTAACCTTGATTTTTTTCAGAATTTTCGCCGCAAGCCAAGGGACTGGCGAAGGCCCGCTGTCCGGTGAATGAAGAGTTCCCAGGCAACATTCTTGACCTTGAAAATGGGCTTGCGGAAACGGACTTTGCGGATGGAGCCGCCGGGGGTGAGCTCGTGCGTCACATCCAACAGCGTATAAGCGTGCTCCACGCCGCCATACAGCTGAAGATTGCGGTCCGCTTCCTGCCCCCGCCAGATCTCTTCTTTGCCGCCGCTCACATGATTGTAATCATGATTCTGGTGAAGCACCGGCGCCACCCGCGACACGTCCACCACCGGCATATTCTGCTCGCGCACCGCCTTGATCAGCCAATGATCAAACCACAGCCGCCCAATCGCGAAATCCGGCACGTGGGCGTACGTCCCTTTCGGGAAAACGAAAACATCTATGGCTGTGTAGGGCCCATCGACGCCGGTAGAATCCCTGCGCGTTTTCATGGACGATTCCCAGCCAGGTTCAAACGCCAGCGCCTTGGGAATATTTAGATTGATACGCTTGGAGATCAGGAGGAATTTTGGGACTTGCCGCCGCACCTCCTCATACGCCGCCGCAAAATCGCTCAAAAGCATAATGTCCGCGTTGACGTAGTAGAGCCAATCGGAGGTGGCGCGGGCTTCGGCCTGGCGGAAGATATCGCTGAGCAGCGGCGTGCCGTGGTCATTGGTGGCGACGTTGGCCAGGTGCTGCAGTCCAAATTCGCGGGCCACCTCCGCGGTGCCTTCGTCATTGCCCAAAAGGATCACTTCAGGGCGTGGGCGCAACAAGGTCCAGCTTTGAATGGCGTTTCGCTGAATCGTACCGATGTGACCCTTGAACGCCTTGGGAATCGAGAAAATCGTTGGCAAATCGGCTCCTTCGGGCTGGTAAAAGATCTTCTCCTGGGCGAACATTCTTTGCCCGCCCAATGTCAGAATAGCGGAGAGAAATTCAGCTCCACAAGTGGTATCACGTAGTTTACGTAGTCCATGAATATATATGTGCAGTTAATTCGGCCACGAAAAATCCCGGCAACAACCTGGAGACCATGCTAAAAAGAGTTCGCGCGTCTCACCCGGATGACTCCCGCCGATGAGAGATGCGCTGGAGAAAATCCACGCCACCAATAAAAGGCCGGCCCTAGATGCTCATCCTTATCAACGCTGGAAGTTTTTTTTACCTGGATAGTGGTCGCCATCACGCTAATCGGCGTCGGCTCACTTCTCCTCTCGCGATTCGCCAAAGACTTCCTCCCCACGGACGCCTTCTGGATGGGACTCGCCGTCTCTGTTGCCGTTCTCAATATTTGGAATCTCCTTCTCCCCATAACCGCTTCGATTACGCTCTTTCTCTTTTGCGCGGCATTTTGGGGCTCGCGTTAAAACGCTCCTCCCTGCGGAACAGCCTGCGCGCCGCCTTGCAAAGCTCTCGCTGGATGCTCCTCCTCGGCATGGTGTTTACACTCCTCCTCGCTCCTCGCTCCTCGCTCCTGCGGCCCCTGCCAGTATTACGACAGCGGCCTGTACGGCGCCCCGCCGGTCCGGGCCTCTCCATTCTCCACGGAAGACTCGGCTTCAACAGTTCCGTCTTTCTTTGCATTGCCGCGCTGGGGCAAGGAATGTGGAAGGATTTAGGCTTTCATTTGTTTACCGGCTTCTTGCTCTCCGCCCTATGGGCCACTCTACTGCCTGCCTGCGCCCGCATCGTCGGCAGGACTGCAACCCCTCCCGCAGACTGGTTTCACTGCATCCTCGCGGTCCCCGCTTTCTTCTGAACCACGCGTTCCCGCATCGTCAGCACCCAAACCGACGACCCCGCCGCCATCATCTGCCTCATCGCCGCTGGAATCCTCTTCAAAGACCTCTGCCAAACTCATCGCGAAAACCACCCCCGTCTATGTCCCCGCCCAAGGAAAACAGTGCTGGGATGCTCCCTTGCCCTGCACCCCCTATTTCGACGATTCGCTTCGCCTCCGCAACGAATCCTCCCTGCGCTGGTGTTTCACCTCCGAAGGCCGCGGCGCCGAACTCCAAAAATTCTGGTAGCACACGATAAATTCCCCATGGAAGTCCCGGGCGCTGTGACTAACGCCGCCGAACTCGTCCCCCGAGCGTTCACATGCAGCAATAAAAGATTATCAGACGGATTGGGCGGTGAGGAGAAGGTGCCAGCCGAACCGCCGTTCCATGAATCGGAATATAGGCCGGGGCATCCAGCGAAAATACCACTCTTTGACATACCGATACTTGACGTAGTCAGGAATGCGGTAAGGAAAGATGTGCTCGACCTGGACGTCCGACACGCGGAAGCCGTGTCGTTCTAGCAGCCGGCACCCTTCGCGGCGTGTGTAGGTGTATGTCACCGGGCAGCCGGTTTGGGCTTCAGAGTTTTTCGCCACCACGTCCTGCAGTCTCCAAACCTGACCCTTACCCTCCCTTGCCAGTATCCAAGCGACCTTCCAAGACCGGCGGTGATAGACCATGATTTTGACGGTCGTGCCTGGGCGGGTGTACTGGCGAAGCTGCTCGAGTACTGCGTCCGGATGTGGCGTATGGTGGATTACGCCGAAGGAGTAAATCAAATCATAGGGCTCCGGTGGAACGAAGGCGCTGAGCTGTTCGGCATTGCCCGGACAGAAACGGATGCGATCTTCCAGTCCGAACACGGCCGCGCGCCTGCGGGCCAGCTCCATCGATTTATCGGAAAGGTCCACCGTCGTGACCTGGGCGCCGGCGCGGGCAAAGTTGATCATGTCAGTGCCGATGCCGCACCCTATTTCGAGGACTTTTTTGCCGCGCCAACATTCGAACTCGGCAAACCTCGGAATGTGATGTTCCACGAAGTATTTGCGCGCCTCAACATCGTCGAAGTATTCCTTCGAGCCCACGGGCGCGGTCGAGTGGCGGATGTTACAGGGACGGCCGTTCCAATAATCCTTGACGCGGGCGATTTCCACTTCGGCAGAACGCATTGGCACAGTATATAGCTCTAATCATCCAGCAGCGACCCCGACTCCGCGGGACACGCCACAAAATTGCCGTCGTAAGTTTCCGCCCGAACGTCCAGAGGCATTAGCGACCCCTCGGCCGACAGCGAAAACCATTTGTAACCCTTGTCCGATAGGTAGCGGATGATTTCGCTCGCGCGATAGCCCCATGGCTGTGTGCGAATATCCTGTACTTCCGCCAGAATCACTGGCCGCGGACGTCGTTCGAGAAGCTTTTGCGCTCCCTGCAGCACCGAAAGTTCGCCCCCCTCCACATCCAGCTTGATGAAATCCACCGTTTTCACTTTGTGCGTCTCCAGCCACTGGTCCAGCGAACTCACACGCACCGCAACCGGCGACGTCGCGCCGGGCAACGCTGGCGGCTTGAGGCTATTGCAACCGGTTTCGTGACCATCCACAACATAGAGACTGCCTTCGCCCTCCTCGTTCCCCAACGCCAAGCCTTCAACCACCACGTTCTTGCAGCGATTCAGCCCCACGTTCCATCGCAGTGCTTTTCGTTCGCGCGGTGAAGGTTCGAACGCGTAGACTCGTCCCTTCGGACCGACCAGCTTCGAAGTAAGAAGCGTGTAGAGACCGTGATGCGCGCCAATATCCAGCGCCGTCATTCCTGCGTGCAGAAAACGGCTGACGAAGGCGCGCTCCGCGAGCTCGAATCCCCCGCGCATCTCGGCTCCTCCCACATAGTCGTTTCGCGCCAGAAACCACGCGTCGAAGGGTAGGCGGATCGGTAGAGGCAATCCGGGAAGAAATCGCCGCACACGCAGGCCAACCGCAAGATATTTTTCCCGGGCGGACATCGAAAGGAATCTGTTGCCCCGGCGGATCACCTGCCGGCCCAAATTCGGCCTTTTCTCCCAGGGGCTTGTCATTTCGTTTGGTTCCGGAAACGGGACGAGAAGTACAGACCCGGCAGGCTCGACGCAAGCAAATAGCACCGTCCGCCGCCGTGCGAGCTCCGCCGTTTCCCGGAACTCATCGTGGTCCGGTAAAACAGCCAGCCGGTACACCGCGGGGAACCCTGCACGATACAGCATTTTCACCAGACAACTTTCGCTGGGATAAAAGGCCACGTCGGTCAAGCTCTGGTTCTCCAGCCGGGGCTCATTCAGCAAGAGCATCGAGGCTCTCGCATCCGGAATACACATGCTCTCGAGCAGAAGGCCCTTCTTTGTCAGCGCACGGAGATGACGAATCGCGAGTAGCGGATTTTCAAGATGGTAGAGCAAGCCAAAACAGAAAACTAAGTCGAATGTTCCCTGCCGGACCATCGCCTCGTCTTCGACGTTGGCCTGATGGAATTCGATGTCGGGGTAACGGCGCCGGGCCTCCAGCACGTTTTCCTCCCGGCCCTCGATGCCGGTCACTTCAAATCCCGATTGTTGCAGAAAGGAAGAAAAACGCCCGATGCCGCAGCCGGCGTCCGCGACCGTTCTCATTCCCAGTTTTTGACGCAACTCCTCTAACAGTGGCCGTACCGCTGACTTTCTCGCTTCAACGATCCGCAGGGCATCCGGGGTGTCAAACACCGTCTCGCGCGTCAAACACCAGCCTCCGAATGAATCTGGAATTCACATGGCACGTTGAGGATTCCGTTCCAGCTATCGTCCTGGTGCTGATGGCCCTCTGTGGCCACTACCATCTCGGGCACGCCGTCCCACGCATCAAGCTGATTTCCGTCATCGTACAAACTGACCACCCAGTAGTACGGCCCGGGCCGGAGCGGCAGCATGGGAAAAGTGTAACAGAGGTCGTGCTCGCCGATTCCCAGGTTCAAGCCGTCTTTCGCCCATGCCCAGATGAGTTGGCGGTCACGGTCAAAGAGTGCGATGCCGTGATGACCTTTGTTGATAGGTTTGTTGAGTCCCACGACGAATTTGATGGTTGTCGGGGCGATCTGCGTCAGCATGTAGGGATTGTCCCCTCGCGGCTCGGTAACTTCCCATTTAAGAAAACGCGCTGTCGAGTTTGCCGGGCGATTTCGTTGCGTTTCATTCTGATCCCCTCGGGCCATCGCGGATTCGTAGGCCGATGCCACTTCGTGCGTCGGACCGTCCTGGCGCACGGCGCCCGCGTCAATCCATACCACGCGGTGGCACAGCCGCCGGATCTGGTTGAGCTGGTGGGAGACCAGAACCACCGTGCGGCCGGCCCGGGCCACGTCGCCCATCTTTCCTAGGCATTTCTTTTGGAAATTGATGTCCCCCACGGCCAGGACCTCGTCCACGAGGAGAATTTCTGGCTCGAGATGCGCGGCCACGGCAAAAGCGAGACGGACGTACATCCCGGAGGAGTAGTGCTTCACGGGCGTGTCCATGAATTTTTCGAGCTCGGCGAAGGCCACGATTTCATCGAACTTGCGCTCGATTTCGCGCTTGCCCATGCCGAGGATGGCGCCGGAGAGAAACGTGTTTTCGTGGCCGGTCAGCTCGGGATGAAAGCCGGTGCCGACTTCGAGGAGCGAGCCGACGCGGCCGTGAATCTCCGCCCAACCAGTGGTGGGGCGGGTGATGCGAGAGAGGATTTTCAGAAGAGTGGTTTTGCCAGCGCCGTTGCGGCCGATGAGGCCGAGGACTTCGCCTTCGCGGACTTCGAGCGAAACATCTTTCAAGGCCCAGAAGGTCTCTTCCTTCTTTCGGCGCAGCGAAGCCACCGGCGACCTTAGAAATGCCTCCAGCGAGTGTCGCAGTCCGTCGTCCACCTGCAAGCCGCGGCGGTACAGCTTGCTGAGGCCTTCGGCTTGGATGACAGTGTTATTCATCGCTCAAACGATCCTCACACCCGATCGGCAACGGAGGACTCCATCCGATTGAAGAAGAAGAGGCCGCCGAGGACGATGAGGGCGACGACGGCGCTGGAAGCAAGCAGGAGCAGGCCGGGGGAGTGGCCGCGGCCGGTGATGGTCCAGCGGAAACCGTCAATGACGCCGGCCATAGGGTTGAGGCCGTATAGCCAGCGCCAGCGAGGGGGAACGAGAGAGGACGGGTAGGCGACGGGAGAGGCGAACATCCAGAACTGGATGAGGAAGGGGATGACGTATTTCACGTCGCGATAAAGGGCGTTGAGCGCGGAGAGCCACAAGCCGACTCCAAGGGCGGTGAAGACGGCGAGAAGCAGAAGCGCGGGCAGCCAGAGCGCGGCAAGAGTGGGGCGGATGCCGTAAGTGACGGTGAAAATGGCGAGGACAACGAAGCCGATGGAGAAGTCCACCAGGCCGGAAAGCGCGGCGGAAATGGGAAGAATGAGGCGCGGGAAATAAACCTTGGTGATGAGCCGCTGGTTGTCGACGACGACGTTGGTGGTCATCTGGAGCGCGTAGGAGAAGTAGGTCCAGGGAACGAGGGCTGCGAAGTAGAACACGGGATAAGGGAGGCCGTCGGAGGGGAGTTTAGCGAGGCGGCCGAAAAAGAGAGTGAAGACGAGCATGTTGAGAAGGGGTTGCAAGACGACCCAGAGGACGCCGATGGCGGTCTGCTTGTAGCGGATCTTGACGTCGCGCCAGACGAAGAAGTAAAGCAGTTCGCGGTAGGCCCAGACTTCGCGGAGGCGAAGCTCGAAAAGGCCGCTGGGAGGCTCAATGCGAATGGTGGCGGAGGCGCCGGAGCGGAGCGGAAGAGCAACGCTGGATTGCGTGACGGAAGCCATGCGTGTTTGAGCGAAACTCCTGAGAACAGGACGAAGCCCTGATTAGAGTACCAAAGAAAAGAGGAGAAGAGGCGGGGACGGAAGTTAAAAGTTCAAAGTTCAAAGTTCAAAGTTGAAGGAAAAAAATTGGGGAAGGGCGCAATGAATTGCGCGCTTGGAAAAGAAATAGGGCTCAGGGAGGCGGAGGATTTTTTTTCAGCTGCTGGATGTCGCGGTCCTCGATCTGCTGCATGAAGGCTTTGCGCTTGAAGAGATAGCGCTGGAAATCGGCTGAGAGCTGGCGGGGGACGGCGAAAAATTGGTTGTGGGCCATTTCGGAAAAAGAGATGGGGCCGCGCGCGGGAATGAGATGGGAACCCCATTGGAAAATGAGGCCGGCGTTCCATGCGACCAAGAGAAAAATGAGCGCGGACGCGGACGCGAAGGCGCGGCGCGGCGAGCGGAAGAGTTGAGCGAACCTCTGGAACAAGAGCGCCAAGCCAAAGACAAAGACGGGAGTTAAAGAGATAAAAAAACGATTGCCGAAGGAGGCCATCCCGTGCCAGTAGGGATAACTGGAAATGGTGTAATAAAAAGGAGCGGCGGCAACTGCGAGATATCGTGTGATGGACGTTGCATGGCGTGGGGCGAAAAAGAGACCGAGGACGGCTAGAAGCAGCATTGGCGTCCAACTCAGGAGCCCGTGTTGGGAGGAGAAGAGGACCATCCGCCAATTCGGCGCGCGCCAGTCCCAGGGGAGCGCGGTGTAGGAACCGAAGCGGAAAAGTCCTCCAAAGATGATCGAGCGAGTGACGAGAGTGGGCAGGAACGCGAGTACCGCGGCAATCGTGAAGGACAGATTTGCGGCAAAGAGCGGACCGACGGCACGGACGTTCCTTGCACGCCAGGAATTCCAATACGCATGTATGGATTCGATCAGAGGGAGGAGAAGAAAGGCGCCATTTGGAAAATAAACATCGACCATCAAGCCGCCAAGGAAGCCCAGAAGAGTCCATTGAAGAAAGGTTCGGCGATCGCGCGTGCGATCCCAATACCAGAGAAACAGGGCCACGGCAAAGGCTGAGTGTGCATGGGACCAGGCGGGATTAAAATACATATAAACGGGAAGCGAACTGGCGCCCCAGATGGCAAGAGTCGAAAGAAAGGCCCAGCGGTCGTCGACGTATTTCCTGGCAAGGGAATAAGAAAAAAGCAGACCGAGGAAACCGTAAATGGCGGTACCAAGGGCCATGGCCAGGATGTAAGGAGTGGAGAAACCATTGGCAGGAATGTGCGCGCCAAGAGCATCAGCGAAAAGCACGCTGGCGTGCGCGGCAAGTAAGAAGGGAGTCCAAAGCATGGCGGGACCGATGGAGAAGAGGTTACTGACGTATCCGGTTTCCGTGTACTCACTTGGAATAAGTTGCCCGTCGGGAAGTGTTCGCGCTTGGGAAAAGTAAAGATTCGCGTGGCGCCAATCTTCTTCGAATCGCAGATTGTGTTGTATGAGAGGCGCGCGAACATAAGCGTAGTATCCGACGCCGTCCCCATGAACGATGGGATTCACGAGAGGCAATGACAACAAAAACAGAGCGAGGAGAATTCTTGCAAACGTGACGGAACTACGCCCGCTAGCAGGCAAATTCACGGACTCGTTCGATATAGACTCGCTCATTCGCTTGCCCGAACTCTTAGGCAGGCCCGACAGGCGCCAAAGACGAACGCACCGGCATCTCAGCCATCTCGAAGACGGGCTTGCTCAACACGGCGATGAGGGACAGCGGAGGTAGTGGTAAGAAATTATCCAGCACACGAAAGAGCGGCGTCAGCAGATTCAAAATCTTGATCTGCCACAGGCCGAAGGTACGTCTCCGCAGGAGGCGCCCGTTCAACCACCAAGCGATCACACCGATGCGATTAAACTCCAGCACATTCTCCAGATGGAAGCCGGCTTTGTCCGCTAACTCCATCAATTGTTTTCGCGTATAGCGCCGCTGGTGGCCAAGAACTTCATCAAGGGAGCCGAAGAGCCACGGGCCACACGGAACGAGCACGATGGCGCGCCCGCCGTCATCGAGTACGCCACGAATATTATTCAGTGCAGTCAAATCGTCCGCCAAGTGTTCCACCACGTTCAAACAGATAACGGTGTCAAATTTCTGTTCCTTTGGATAGGATTCACCTTTTTCCCCGTCCGTGTAACCCACACGCATGTAAGGGCGGTTCAGGCCGACATTCTCAAGATAGGTCAGATACAGCGGATTGATGTCGCTGGCCCAATACAACCTGCGTGGAATTAACTGTGCCGTTAGATTACCTGTTCCTGCACCTATTTCCAATACATTTTCGCCGACATAGGGGCGAATGACGTCCGCCATCCACTTGGTGAAGCGTGGCGCGCGGTTCAGTCGTCCAAGGACTTGGCTTCCATAAACATCGTCGGCGTAGATGTAGTCCGAATAGCTAAACCGAAGAATTGCGGCGATCGCGCGAATGCCGTCCTGCCAGCCAATCTTC
>Ga0137376_10000053_pt1 | contig 34165 bp, 36 predicted proteins | sample SagtaG_23_FD_104814 | JGI IMG/M metagenome (GOLD analysis project Ga0137376, IMG submission 104814) | Vadose zone soil microbial communities from Sagehorn Ranch, Mendocino, California, USA - Sage2_L_20_16 metaG | ecosystem: Environmental > Terrestrial > Soil > Vadose zone | place: USA...
CGGCCAGTGACCAGGACCGGACGAAAACCATGGATGTGCAGCGCGCGTAGAGCAAGTGCTCCCGCCGGGCTCACCGATGGAAAGCCCATTTGATCGCTCTCCAAAACACCGTCGATATCGATGGCGCACAGCGGACCGTGCGCGGGAACCTGGATGTCGAGAAAGAACCGGGCACGGTAATAGCGCTGCGCCGCTCGGGACGAACTTCGCTCGGAGGCGGTGAGTGCTTGTGCGATTTGGGGATCGCTCGCTCCCTTGCGATCCGCAAGCTCCTGCGTAATGAATATTTGATCGGTCACGTTGTGAACAAGTTGATGCAGCAGCCAGCGCTCCTCAGTCGTGGAAGATCCAAGGGCCCGCTCGTATTCGCACCTCAGAGATTCGACAAACTCATCACTTCGATCGCGCTCGCTGGTGCGTTGCTCGTATTCGACAACCGCGCTGGCCAGGTCATAGATCGCGTCATAGCAGTGAAGGTTCTTGATCAGATCCTGGTTGCAGAAAGCACGCTCGTCAAAGTCCACTTTTCGGATGCCGGCCTCGCCGGCCCCGGGTTGGGCAAACCACTCCTTGAGCGCCATGCTGCCGTCGATCACCGAGGGTTGGCTGGGTCTTAGAAGCCGCAGCGCCACGTGATCGGCGATCGGTAACGCCAGCAGGCGGAGCATTCCAAAGCCGCGGCGAAGCAGGAGCGACGCTTGCTTCCACGAGGGGCCTTCACCGGCAAGCCGGTCAGTGATGTCCGAGCCCGTGGCGAGGGCATCGCGCCGGGCCAGGACGTAACGCGCTATCCGTCGGGTGAGGATCCGCAGGTCAAGGCCTTGGCCGCGGGCAACATTCCATTCGTCCGGAAGCCACTCCCGGAACATCAAACCTTCGCGGAGACCGTAGACGGCCGGGAGGTACTCGTGAAGGGGCGTACTGACAGAAAGCGAGTGGTCGCCCAGGTAGCCAAGCCCGGTTCCCTTGGCATAAATGAGATGCCGGTGGGCTACTTCGGCCTCATCGACCAGCTCGACGCTGAACAGCGCCCGAGCGTGACGGCGGGACACGGAACCCAAGCTCGGATCCATGGTCGGTGGCAGGTTGATGCGGGTCACAGACCGAATCCCCGTGACTCTCACCTGAGTTGTGCGACCATCAGTCGAACTGACGTCGATCGTCACCCCGGCAAGCAGTTCCGACAGCGTTTGGCGTATGGCGTCGTCCGAAAGCCGATCGTGGATCGCCCAGTGGCTGGCCGGCAGGACCGCGTGCCGATACTCCGCAAGCGACTCAGGCAACTGATCGCTCGTCGAAGCGACTGCGATCACAATGCGATCTCGGTCAACTCCCATCGCCTCCAGGTTGCGAGCGACCTCCCGGAGCGAGTTCCCCGTGCTCGGGGGGTCATCGCTCAACATGATCGTTGCGGAGGTCCTCACGGCCGTGCGGAGGCGTTCGACCTCACCCGGCAACCATCGCTGCCGGGGTCGGATCGTGATTGTGTCTACCGGCTGGTAGCCGGCGGCGCGAAGGTAGGCCGCGCACAGGGGAGCGGTATAACTGCCCGACGATCGCAGACCGACTGTCAGGACGGGACGGACGCGGTCAGGCTGGAGCTCGGCAAACCGATCGACCAGCCGGCCGAAGTCCCTCGGGTCTTGATCGAGGCTTCGAAAACAGGTCGGAAGGCGGATGACTCGAGACTGCACGTCCGCATGAAGCTCGCTCAGCCCCTGCAAGCGGTGAGCGAGAATCTCCCGGCAAGTGATGTTGGGCGTGCCAAAGGCTTCCACTCCACGCACCATGTCATCGGCGAGAGAATCGACCACAAGTGCGAGCTGGCGCTGGAGAGATCTGAGCTGACCGCCGTCCCGCCGGCGCTGCATCCATCGAGCTGTCCCGCCAAGAGGACGTGAAAGTCGATTGAGCCCTCGTGGGGCGCCGTCTCTGACCACCCGCGCCGCGGCAGCAAGCATGGCGCCGCCGTCACCCATGTAGTCCTCGAGGATCTGGTTCAGCCCGCAGGCGAGGAGAAAGGCATCGACCAGATCCGCCCTGGAGGCCCGCGACTCATCTTCGAGGATCAGGCTCAGCCGGTGGCGAAGCTCGCCAAAGTCGGCGAGGAGGTCGTGGGTCGGAAATGGCGGCACTCCTCCGACAATCGCCCCCCACCCATGCCACCGTCAATGGGATTGTCGTAGGCCGAGGTTGGAGTGGGCCTTCGCACCTAGGACGATCGCCCAAGCGCGGCTGGGACAGCGCGGGTGGGTCGCCGCCCGAGCCGATTTCGGAGCCCGGCCGCGTCAGGTGAAATGACAGAGGATGACAATCGACGAAGCGCTGGACCGGCTCCTCGAATTCGCCGGCTCGGACCTGCTGCTCAGCTGCGGCACCAAAGCGCGAATCCGTAAGGACGGCAACCTCGAGTCGCTCGAGGGCGAGGACTCCAAGGTCCTACAGCCCAGTGACACGCAGCGAATGATGCGCGACGTGCTGGACGTGAAACAGTGGCGGGAGCTCGAGAGAAAGCGCCACGTGGACTTTTCGTTCACCTGGCGCGAAAAGGCCCGCATCCGCGGCAATGCCTACTTCCAGCGCAACTCGATCGCGGCGGCGTTCCGCCTGCTGCCGCTCAAGATCCCGAGCTTCGACATGCTCGGCATTCCGGAGGCGGTGCATCGGCTGCTCGAGCGCCAGCACGGGCTGATCCTGGTGACCGGGCCTACCGGCTCCGGCAAGTCGACGACCCAGGCCGCGATGATCGATCACATCAACGCGACGCGGCCGTTTCACATCATCACCGTCGAGGACCCGATCGAATACGTCCACAAGCACCGGATGTCGATCGTCGACCAGCGCCAGGTCGGCGAGGACACGCCGTCCTTCGCGGAAGGCCTGCGGGCCGCATTCCGCGAGGATCCCGACGTCATCCTCATCGGGGAGATGCGCGACCTGGAGACGATCTCGGCCGCGGTCACGATCGCGGAGTCCGGTCACCTGGTGCTGGCGACCCTGCACACGAACGACGCTCCCCAGGCTCTGGACCGGATCATCGACAGCTACCTGGGGGCGCAGCAGCAGCAGGTCAGGATCCAGCTGGCGGGCTGCCTGGCGGGCGTCATCTACCAGCAGCTGGTGCCCGCCGTCGGCGGCGGTCGGGTGGCCGCCTTCGAGGTCCTCATCGCCAACACGGCGGTGCGCTCGATGATCAAGGAGGGTCGCACCGACCAGATCCGCAGCGTCCTGCAGACCGGGTTGCGGGAGGGATCTCAAACCCTCGAGCGCTCCCTGAACCAGCTGGTGCGAGCCGGCCTGATCAGCGAGCACCACGCGCGGACGAACTTGAGCAACCCGGCCGCGTTTCGGGCCTAGAGCTCCTCAGGTCGCCGCTGCCCATGGGCGCGGCCAACCGCCACCACGCCGACCGCGAGCACAAGCGCGGATCCGAGCAGGAATCCGCCCCCAAGCCCGAGCCGGAGCAGCGGCACCAACATCACCACCCCGCACGCCGCCTCGACGGCCAGGGAAGACACGCCGATGGCGGCGCCGCAGCTCGCGCAGCGACCCCGCCGAAGCAGGTAGCCGCCAACCGGAACCAGGTCGAGCAGGTCCAGCTGCCGGCCGCACGACCGGCAGTGCGATCGTGGATGCACCAATGACTCACCGCGGGGCAAGCGGTCGGCAGCCAGGTTGATGAAGCTGCCAAACAGCAGCGCGACGACCACCAAGTAGACCCCGACCGCGAGCTCGATCATGGTTGCCGGGTTCAAGCGTTCACGCCTCCAAAAAGAAAAGGGCGCCGACGTGCGGCGCCCTCCTCTTGGCTCTCCGTCCTATCCGCCCGAGACTGTGCATCCTGGCGGAACCGCGGGTCCGCCCGAGGCCTGATTTATCGCCGTGATCCTACCGGTGCCATCCCAGGCATACGCCCAATGCGTCGGCGAGTTGCGGACGTATGTTGGCGATGTAGCGCTCGGCGTCTTGTTGTAGAGCACCACCGGGTTGGTCATGTCGGCGGTGCCGGCTACGCCGGTCCCCGTCACCGAGTCCACATTGTTGTTCGCCATGTAGGCGTCGAGACCCGCCTGCACAGTCTTGTATTCCTGCTCGCAGGCCTTGGCCTGAGCGTTGGTGGTCAGCCCGACCAGGCTCAGGGTCACGATGGCTGCAAGCACCCCCAGGATCGTGACCACGACCAGGAGCTCGATCAGGGTGAATCCTGACTGCCCCTTCTTGCCGCGCATGTTCCTGGCGAAATAACGGTAAAGACTCTGCATACGCCCTTCACTCCTTAATTGCTGCGCTCTCACCGGTGTGCGTCTCGCCTTTGACTCGTCCGGTTGTGCCTACCCACAGTAGGCACGGGGTGTACAAACCTAAATAGAGGGTTTGGCCCAACCCTCTGGGCGTCAGTCCGGGGCCGGGTTGGGCACACGGCCCAGGATCTCCTGTCAGCCCAGGTGCAGGTTCAGGAGGTGGAGCGAGCCGGCGAGGAGGACTATGCCCGTGAAGGGCAGGACGCATCCGCGGCGGGTCTTCCCGGGCCCGCTCCGCCCCGCTTCGACTTCCGCCAGCAGGTTCATCTCGACCCTGTCCCGGCGGCGCTCGTCGCGGCGGGAGTCGGACTTCGTCTTCATGGGCGCCGCCTCATGACCAGCCCGATGCAGGTCAGGAACGGCACAAAGCGGACCTCGGGCCGGACGCGCGGGGGTTGGGGCAGGGGTCCGACCGGGTGGCCGATCATGCCTTCGAGGCGGGTGGCCGTCAGCGTGGGCAGCATCTGGTCGGCGCGGACCAAGATCGGCGATTCAGCGGGGAACTCGGCGCCGGTCGACTGCCGGTAGAAGGTCAGGACCGGCCTCAGTCCGGCGGCAAGCTCCGTCGGGAGGTCGCTGCCCGATCCGATCGTAAAGACGTGCGAGACCCGCGGGACGTGCTCGTCGATCAGCACCGCCTCGCACGGCTCGCCGGTCATGTCGAGGAGGATGCAGGACGGCGCTGCGATGGCGCGTGCAACGCATAGCGACTTCAGCTCGACGACCGCCGGCTCGAGTCCCGCGTGACGCGCCGTTTCCGCCATCGCCTGGACCTGGCCGCGGTCCCAGATCACGGCGTAGATGGTGCGCAGGCCGCGACCGGGAAGCACGTCGGTGCGGCGAAGGGACATCCGGTCCGACTGCTGCGGAAGCTGACGCTTGAGCTCGGCCTCGATGTCCTCGTCCGCGGTGCCCGTTGAAAAGTTCAGGACCCTGAAGCTGGCGATGGCATCGCTCGCCGCGATCAGGGCGCGGTTGCCGCTGATCTCCGTCCGGGCCACCAGCTGGCGCAGCGCCTGCCCCAGCAGGGTGGGATCAACGACCCGGCCGTGATCCATCGATCCTGGCGGCGGGGCGCCCTCCCCACAACGCATCACGCCGCCGGGCGTGCCTTCGAGGACGCGCAGGGTGGTTCCGGACAGATCGACGGCGAGCCGGGAGGCGGGCACTGGTTATGGAGGAGAGTAATACGACCAGCCCTGTACTGAGATTCCCATGCCGCCAACGACCGAAGGTGGGCCGACGGTAACCCGCGCCCAGAGTCGCGGGTTGGGAGCGCCTGCGCAGTCGGGAGTCGCGCTGATGCAGGCGCGCAGGTCGCTCACGCGCGTCTTGCCGAGCAGGACGAAGTAAGCCCCCGACGTCGAGGACCCAAAGTACATACACGGTCCTGTGCTGCAGCCCGCCTCGACAGGTGAGCTCTGGATTTGACCGCCCGGCCCAAACTTGGCCGCCTGGAACAGCTGCGATCCAGAGGCGGGCATCTCGACGTCGTGCACATAGCCGTCGTCGGCCCCGAAATACCAATCCCCGTTGCTGTCCGCAACCGGCGTTGTGTTGATTGGCGCCTGGCCGGGATAGGTCCATTGCACGCTAAGTGAACTATTGAGCAGTTTCAATGCGCCGCTGGTGCTCCCAACGCCAATCAGATCGCCGCCGGGGCAAACGCACCAGAAGGGAGCCCGGGTGACGTTAGAGGGCGCGGTCCCGGTTGGTCCGAGCGCCACCGTATATGTCGGGCTGTTCTTGCTGGCGTTGATCGTGACGATCTCCAGTGCGCCGGAGCGCCCGGCCACGACCTGGGAGATCTTTGTGTTGAGGTTGAGTACAGGCAGGTTTGGCCGCGAGACCACGGCGGTGCCGCCGACCACGAGCGGCAGGTTCGAGATCGCGGCGAGGAAGCCGGAGCTGCCGTCCGTCTCGGTGTACTTCCAGTGCTCGAGCCAGGTGTTCACGGCGTTCGAGGTCACCACGAAGATGTCGGCGACAGACGTCGTGCTGCCTTGCTTGGTGGTGACGATGCCGGTGAAAACCAGCGGCTGCCCGACGATAGCCCCCCCCGAGAGGTCCGTCTGCTGAGCCAGCACCGGACAGTTCAGCGTCGTGTCGGCGTCGTATACGGAAATGAGGCCACTCGAGTCGCCAAAAAAGGCATAGCCGGGAAAATTGGGTTGGTAGCCGGACGGCGAGAGCTCAGCCGCCGGCGTGGCAGTCACCGTTCCGCCCGCCGGCATATCGCACTGGTAGGAGGGAGTCCCGGCCGACTGGTCGTAAAGCGTGACGCAGTGCCCCCCGCATGTCGGCCTTGTGCCGGCGTTCGGCACGAGGAGGGACGCGTGTCCTGGGTTGTCCTCGTCGGGCCATGCGAAACCAGCCGCCGTGATCGCACCGCCGGCATTGATTGACCAGCGGAGGTTTGAAGTCCCGAAGGCGTACGCGCGGAGCCGGCCGCTCTGGTCGCCGACGACGAAATCGTTGATCCCCGAGAGGGTCTCATGCATGCCATCGACGGTGAAGCTCCCCGATACCAGGCTCGTCGCAAGGTCGGGGACGATGGCGTTGCACGTTTGGGTGACGGCGGCGGGTTTACCGTTGAGGGTCAAATACCAGGGACCGCGTCCGTCGCGAACGCAAACCGGCGGCACGCTGCTGTTCTGAAGGTTTTCGATTGCGAGCTCGACAGCGGAGTTCACCGTCGCCTCAGTCGCAACCCTCGTGGCGGCGATCCGCGATAGCTGGAAGGCACTTGAGAGCTGGGTCATCAGGGCGCCGATGAGGATGGCCAGCATCGCGACGATGATCAGCACGCCGCTCAGCACGCTGCCCCTCTGGCGTCGCCTGCGATCAGCGAGCACGTCGTGAATCCTGCTCACTGCGCGGCCGCCCTTGGCACGAACCGAAAGCTCTGGCTCTCGCTGTAGGAAGCGTTGTATGTGTTGACGGTCACCGTCATGCTGACCACGACTGCCGGGTGAGCACCGTTGCCGTCGATGTACCAGCTGTAAACGCTGACGTCCTGCGCAACCGTCCGACCGGCGCCGCCGGCCTGTCTGGTGACGATCTGCTGGGCAGGATCCCATGTGTAGGTCACGATGTACTGCGCCGGCGGCGTAGGCGTTGCCACATTCGGCATCCGCTGGCCTTGCAACACCATCGGCTGGGACGTGCACGGGTTGGCCTGCGTACCGCAGCCGGTAGGGGCCGGCACATTGCTGAGCGTCATGTCGTCATACGCCGTGAGCTGGAATGTGCGGATCTGGCCGCTGGCGTCGATGCGGCTGGTCGCCACGTTCGTTGTGAGCGCGGTTGTCAGCAGTATGGATGTGAGCGCGCCGAGGACCAGCGTCCCGATCGCGGTCGCCACGATCAGCTCCACCAGGGTGTAGCCGGCCTGACGCCGGCGCAGAGACGTGCTCATCGCTGGATCTTGTAGATGGAAACCGGCGAACCCACTGCCCCAGGCGCGGGATATGTCACAACCTGGACCGTCCACTGCTGCGCTCCTGGCGGTACGTCAGACTCAGTGACATCCGCACGCAGGCTCGTGCGTGCGGGACAACTAGCCTGATATGCGACCAACGTCGGAGCGATCGCGTTGTCGACCGCAAAGCATTCCGAATAGGGCTCGGGGGTGCTGTCGTACGTGGCGCCTGCGATCCGCTCGAGCTCGGATTCCATGGCGCTCTCAACGGCCGTGTTCCGCTTGACGAGCGTGGACTGGATCACGCCGGTGCTGAACGCGCCGACGAGCAGGGTCAGTGCAAGTCCGATGATCACGACACTCACAACAAGCTCCACCAGCGTGGTGCCGGCCTGCCCGCGATGCCGCAGCTTGCGGCCTACCATCAGTGGACGGCTTTGAGGAGACCGTACATGGGCAGGATCACTGACACCGCCACGAAGCCGACCGCGCCTCCCACGGCGATGATCAGAGACGGCTCCATGAGCGCGATCATGTTGCGCACCTTGTAGTCCATCTCCTCGGCGAGGAAATCTGCGATCTGCTCCAGGCTCTGGTCGAGCGTGCCGGTCTCCTCACCGACCCTGACCATGCGCAGCACCATCGGTGCGAATAGGCCGGTCGCTGCGAGCGGTTCCGAGAATCCGTCCCCCGTGACCATTCGCTGGCGCACCGCCTCGAGGCCACGCCGATAGCGAATGTTTCCAGCCGAGGCGATGGCGACATCGAAGGTCTGGCTGATCGGGATGCCGGCTTTCAACATGGTCGCCAGCGTTCGTGTGAATCGCTCGACGATGGCGAACACGACGATGGTGCCGAGCACCGGGAGCCGGATCAGCGTGTGGTCCCAGAAGACGCGTCCTCGCCGGGTCTGCAAGCCGAAGAATGCGGCCAGGACGATGAGGACCATTGCCGCGAGGATCTCCCAGCGCCACGCCTGCGCGAATGAACCGAGCACGATCAGGATCTTTGTCGGCAGCGGGAGCTGGGCGTGAAACTCATCGAACAAAGACACAAAGTTCGGCAGCACGACCACGATGAGCACGCCGCAGACCACGACGGCAAGCGTGAGGATCACCGCCGGGTAGATCATCGCGCTGCGGATCTTCTTCAGGGCCGTGTCCTGCCGCTGCAGGTAGCTCGCAATCTGGATAAGGACCTTGTCCAGGCTGCCGCTGTACTCCGCGGCGCGAACCATGTCGACATACAGCTGGTTGAACACCTTCGGGTGGTGCGAGATGGCGACGGAGAAGGACTCCCCCTCATCGAGATCATCGTTGACGTCGTCGAGGGCAGCCTTGAACGCACCGGAGCGGGCCCCGCTCCTGAGCAGCCGGATCGCGTCAGTGATCGGCACGCCGACCTTGAGGAAGGTCGAGAGCTGGCGTGAAAACAACACCAGGTCGGCGGTGCTGACGCCGAAAAACGTCGGCAGCTCGCGGTAAACCCAGCTCCAGCCGCCTCGGGCCGGCCGCAGCCCGACCACCCGATAGCCTCGCCGCGTCAGCTCGGCGTGCACCGCGGCGGCTGACTCGCCCTCGATCACCTTGTCTTCGAGCGCGCCCTTGGCGTTGTAGGCCCGGTACTGAAACTTGCTGATGTCTTGGCCTCCGGCTCAGATGATGTAGACGCTGCGCAGCACTTCGGCCACGGTGGTCACGCCGGCCGAGGCCTTTTCCCACGCATCGATCCGGAGCGGCACCACACCACCCGCGACGGCGGCGGCCATGATCTCGCGGTGGCTCGCCTTGGTGATGACCAGCCGCTTCAGCTCATCGCTCATGGTGAGCACCTCGAAAACGCCGAGCCGGTCGTAGTACCCGGTGTGGTTGCAGCGGCCGCAGCCGACTCCGTGGAAGAGCTGCGCCGGGACCGGCCGTCCCAGCGACGCCGCGAACTCGACCTCTTCAACCGTGGGCGCATGGGGGGTCTTGCAGCCATCGCAAACTTTCCGGACCAGGCGCTGGGCGACGATCGCGATCACCGACGACGCGATCAAAAAGCCCTCGATGCCCATGTCGATGAACCGCAGCAGGGCTCCGACGGCATCCGTCGCGTGCAGTGAGGAGAGCACCAGGTGGCCGGTCAACGCGGACTGCACCGCGATCTCGGCCGTCTCCCGGTCGCGGATCTCGCCGACCAGGATGATGTCCGGATCCTGGCGCAGGATCGCACGCAGGCCGTTCGCGAAACTGATGTCCGCCAGCTTGTTGATCTGGCTCTGGTTGATGTTGTCGAACGTGTACTCGACAGGGTCCTCGATCGTCATGATGTTGCGGACCTGCTGGTCGAGCTGGTGGATCGATGCGTAGAGGGTGGTGGTCTTGCCGCTGCCGGTCGGTCCCGAGACGATGATCATCCCGTAGGGCGAATGCAGCATCGTCTGAAACCGCTCGTAGGCGCTGCGCGAGAAGCCGAGCTGCTCGAGCGTGATCAACGACCGTCCGCGGTCCAGCAGCCGCATGACCAGCTTTTCACCCCAGATGGTTTCGATGGTGGCCACGCGGATGTCGAGCTCCCGGCCGTCGACGTTCAGGCTGATCTGTCCGTCCTGAGCCCGGCGACGCTCGACGATGTTCATGTCGGCCATGATCTTGATTCGCGAGGAGAGGGCCGCCCCGGTGGCGGTTGGCAGGTGCGCGACGTCCTGCAGCACGCCGTCGATCCGGAACCTGATGCGCAGGTACTCCTTTTGCGGCTCGATGTGGATGTCCGAGGCACGGTCGCGCAGGCCCTGGGTGATCATCATGTTGACGATGTCGATGGCAGGCGAGCTCGCCGTGATATTCGAGAGCTCGAAAATCGTTGGCCGCCCATTGGCCAGCCGCGGACGGCTCTCCTCCAGCGACCGCGCCGCCTCATGGATGCGCGGGCCCATGCTGTGGATGCGGCTGAGGTTGGCCAGAATGTCCGACCGGCCGGCGATGTGAGGGACGATCCCAAGCCCTGTGATCAGACGCAGGTCATTGATCAGGTGCAGGTTGGCGGGGTCCGCCATCGCCACGCCGAGGTCACCGTTCTCCCGGCTGATCGGTAGCACCACGTGACGGCGGGCGAACTCTTCAGGCACGAGGCGCGCAGCCTCGGCGTCGACCTCCTGGCGGCCCAGGTTCACGACAGGAACGTCGAGGTGTTCGCCCAGCACGGCGGTGAGCCTGTCTTCATCGAGCACGCCTAGCTCGACCAAAACCCTGCCGAGCGGCCGCGCGCTTTGTGGCTGGATCTGCAATGCGTGGCGCAGTTGCGCCTCGGTGATCACCCGCTTGGCAAGGAGGCGCTCGCCCAGCCGCGGCCCGGTTTCCTGTGCCGGCGAAGGCGCCTGCGCCTGGCTGGCGGTCATCGCTGCGATGGTGCCGTCATCCGGGCCGCCTGAGAATGGGAATTGCCCGACCGCCTGGGTCGTTTGTCCCGACTGGCGTGAGGATGCGGTGCGCTTAGCCGCTGGTCAGCCCCATTCGTGCCGCGACCAGCATGGCCTCGGTCCGGCTCCGCAGGTCGAGCTTGCGGTAGATGTTCGCGAGATGGTTGCGCACGGTCTTGTGGCTGATACCTCGGCTTGCGGCGATGGCCGGTATCGACTTGGCTTCCCCGATCATCGTCAGGATGTCGAGCTCCGTCACGGAGAGTTGGCTGGCGGTCCTGCGGTGGGGCGATGAATTCTGGTCGAGGCGCGCGATGACCCGGCCCATCAGGTTGGAACCCACGGCCCGATGGCCTGAAAGCACAGCCTTGACCCCGGCCAGGAACTCGTCGAGGCTCGCGTCCTTGGTGAACATGCCCGCCACGCACGTGTTCAGGGCCGAAGCCATCAGCTGCTCGTCGTCGGGCTCTCCAAGCAGGATCAAAGGCACCTTCGGCGTGCGCTCGGCAAGCCGCGCCGCAACCTCGACCGCAGGTATCGGTCCGGCCCTCACCTCGCAGAAGACAAGGTGAAGGTCGCCCGTTTGCGCCATCCCCAGGCCGGCCTCCGTGTCGTACGCAAATTGGATTCGCGCCCTGACCGGGGGCGGGCTCAGCAGGCGGCCGAGCGCGGCGAGGAACAGGGGCTGGCGATCGATCAGCAAGACGGATGGCCCTGTCCCCGCCTCGGCCTCGACAGATAACGCGGGCGTAGCGCCGCGACGGGGAACAACGACCAATATGTCCGGACTGTAGGTCTCGGTGATCAGTCATTTAATGGGATCGTCGTACTAGTTGGCTCAAGCGCATGGGCCCAGCGTCCCGGGACTAAAGCGTCAGATTTCCACCAAACCCTTCCGCACGGCGTAGAGAACGGCCTGGGCGCGGTCGAAGATGCCGAGCTTCTCGTACATGTTGCTCACGTGGTTCCGGACTGTCTTCTCGCTGATCTTCAGCTTGAAAGCGATCTGCTTGTTCGCCATCCCGGTGGCGAGCATCCGCAGGATCTCGACCTCCCGCACGGTGAGGCCGTCGTAGAACTCTTTGGGCGTGGTGGCCCCGGTGAGCATCTCGAGGACTCGGTTGGCCACAGCGCTTGCCATCACGCGCTCGCCGGCGACCACCGCCAGGATGCTGGACACGATCGCGCTCGCCTGCGAGTCCTTGAGGACATAGCCGCTGGCGCCCGCCTTGAGGGCCTGGATCACGTGGTTGTCGGCCTCGAAGGTAGTCAGCATCAGAACCTTGATCTTGGGATTCTCGGCCACGATCCTCCGGGTGGCTTCGATCCCGTCCACGTTCGGCATCTTGATGTCCATGAGCACGACGTCTGGCTTCAGGCTCAGCGCCAACTTCACAGCATCGGCGCCGTCAACCGCTTCTCCAATCACGGTCACGCGATCGTCGGAGTCGAGGAGGCGGCCGAGACCCGACCGGAAAAGCGTCTGGTCATCCGCGATGAGGACGCGAGCGGGGCGCGCGGGCGCGGAGACGTGGCCGGACGTTTGCGTGATAGTGCTCAAATCAATTGCTCCCTGGGCAGAATGGCCCTGACTATGGTTCCCTTTCCGTCCGCGCTCTTGACTTCGAGCTGGCCGCCGAGAAGAACCGCCCGTTCATACATTCCCATGACCCCAAGCCCGGGCTTGTTGCTTTGGCCATCGGCCGCCCCACCCCTGCCGTCGTCTCTGACCTCCACGGCCAGCTTTCCGCCCGAAATGGCGCCCAGCGCAACCTCGACCAGGCGCGCCCCACTGTGGAGCCTCACGTTGGTCAGCGCTTCTTCGATGATCCTGTAGATGTTGAGGGCCGCCGGCGCGCGAAGGCTCGTCGGCCAGGTCGGTGCGACCGAAAGCGACGCGATGACTTGGGTCCGCTCCTCGAATTTAGCCAGCAGGCCGCGCACTGATTCGATGAAGGCCTCTTCGATGCCTTCTTCGCCGCGCAGGTCATACAGGACCGTGCGCAGGTTGTTCAGCACTTCCCGCGTCGAGCCCTGGAGCCCGTCGAGCTGGCGGAGCACGCTCTGCCGGCCAGTTTGCTCGACCTTGAAGTTCTCGAGCTCGATCAGCATCGTGGTCAGGGTCTGGGTGACGCGATCATGCAGCTCGCGGGCGAGGTCCCGCCGTATGCCATCAGCGAGGCGTGTGTCGTCCTCGTACGACACGACACGCGACCTGGACACCGCCACCCTAGTTACCTCTCTCCCTTCAGAAACTGCTGCCGCAACGCCCACGGAGGGCTTGGAAAATCCCTGGTCGTTGCCCCATCATCCCGGGCCCTTTGCCTACAAAAGGCCGCACATGAACTTAAGTCGTTCCTGAAATCCCAAGTCAATGGGCAGAACTGACCATTTTTTGTAAGCAAGCGCTCAGAGCGGGACCAACGCCCAGGCCGCGGGCCATTGTCCCGGTCGCTCCCGGCGACCTCGCCCGAACTGGAATCGCCCCTCCGCCCCGAACATCGAGGAGCCGCAAGGCTCCGCTGCGGCCGCCAAGCCAGGTGCTCGGAGAGTCCGAGATGCCATGGCCGCTGGGACATTCGCCTCATTGGCTCGCGGCCCCGACTCGTGCCACGCTCCCGGCTGGACGCGAAATCCAATCACGCTCGCCCGAGGGAACATGAAATGTCATTGAGAGCGACGAGACGGCTGTTCTACATGGGCTTTTTGCCGGTAGCGGTCGGCATCAACCTGACCCTGGGCCTGGTGATCCTGAGCTATCTGAAACCCTACGACTGGCTGGGATGGCTCGAGATCGCCACCGGTGCGTTTTGCTGCGTGATCGCCGGCGTCCTGGCCGCGACAGCGTGGTCAAGGTCCTACTGGGGCCGCGCCATGAGCCGGCAGATCGTCGTGTGGCGGCAGATGGCCGACGCCATCTTTCGCTGGCTCGAGGAAATGCAGGTGTCGGCAGAATCCCTGCAGCGGTTGCAGAGATCCCTGGACGAGGTCGTGCCGAGCCAGGGACCCGGATAGGAGCCGCTCGCTTAACAAAGCCTTCCTGAAAATCAGGCGCCCTTAAACCGCTCTAAACCGTGTTTTGGCACCCTGGCGGGTGTATCTTCAGCCGCAGCATTCCGAGCGTTGACTCGGCATGAACCGGAGGGGCCCGCTGATCCGTCTTGCTGTCGTCGACGATCATCCAGTCTTCCGACTGGGATTGATCCGCCTCTTCGAGCGGGAAATCGACGTGTCGATACTGTGGGAGCTCGACTCGCTGGATCAGCTCGACGAAATGCTCGAAAAATATCCGGTCGACGTCATCCTGATCGACCTCATCCTCGGCCCGGACCAGGACGCTCTGGCCGCCACAAGGGCGATCAAAGAGAAGTACGAATCGGTCAAAGTGATCATCATCTCGGGCTCGCTCGACTTCGAATGGGCGGCCGCTTCGCGCGCCGCCGGGGCCAGCGGCTACCTGCCCAAAGACCTTCCAATCGCTGACATGCTGGCAGCCATCCGGGGCCTCTCGTCACCTTATTTCGGTCGCTTCGGGTTCAGCGACTTGCTGAGCAACGGCACCAGCCGCAAGGCCACGCAGATCGCCCTGGCACGGGGACTCACGCGCCGTGAGCAGCAGGTCCTCTCCGAGCTGCGGAGGGGCCGGACGAACAAGGAGATCGCGGCCCGGCTGGGGGTCTCTCTCACCACGATCAACAAACACGTCCAGCAGGTCCTTAAGAAACTCCACGTCCGGACCCGGGCCCAGGCCGTGGTCGCAGTCGACGCCCAGGCCAACGGCCGCCCGCACACGATCTCCGACCAGCGCCGCGCCTGAGCGCCACGCGTCCCTATTTAGTATGTTCGCCCGGGTGGGCGCGGCCCTCGCTTAACAAGATTCCCCCAGCTGGGAGGGCGAGCTGGTCGCGCCGCCGGGGCTCGCTTCGCCGGCCTGACCCAGGAATCGCGAACAAGGCGATCAGCCCGGCTGCGGCCACAACGGCGGTCGAGGCGAGGAACATGACCCGGGGCCCGAACGCTCCATAGAGAAGGCCGCCGGACAGGCTGCCGGCGATCGGCGCCAGCCCGAACAACACCGACTTGACCAGCGCCTGGCCGGTCGCCCGCAGCCGCGCCGGGGAGACATCGTTGGCGATCATCACCGCCGCGACATAGGTCAGCGCGAATCCCACTCCGGCGGCCAGCTTCAGCAAAGCCGCCGTCAGAGCATCGGACGCGAAAGCCCAGGCGACGAAGATGACGAGATAGACCCCGCATCCGATCGCGAAGAGCAGGCGATGGCTCAGGTATCTCCGCAGCACATGGGTGTAGCCCATGGTGGGAATCTCGGTCAGCGCCTGGAATGCAGCCGCCGCGCCGACGAGAACGGCGCCCCCGCCGAGGACGTTGATCTGCAGGGTCAGAAAGTTCTGGGTCGCAGCCAGTGAGGCGCCGAGAAGGAAGCAGCTCACAAGAAATCCCACCAGGCCAATTGGAATCGTCGCGCGTCGTCCCGAGGGGTCGCGTTCCGATCCAGACTCCGGGGGCTGTGACTCGGTTGCGGGCTTGAGCGCATGCCACACCCACAGGCCGGCCAACGCCGAAAGCGGCGCATAGACGAAAGGAATCAGGCGCAGGCCAAGGGTCTGAAAGACGGCTCCGGACCCAATCGCCGAGGCGGCCCAGCCGGCACTCATCCGCAGCCGGATGCGGGCGTAGTCGGTCCGCCGGGTGGTCAGCAGCCTCCGCAGCGCGATCGGGTCGAGCAGCATCATCGGAGATCGCGCCACCGATAGCGCCACGATCACCAGGGCCAGGGTGAGGGCACCGCTGGTCAGGGCCAGAAGCAAAGCTACGGCTGAGGCGGCGACGCTGGCTGCCACCACCATGCGTTCAGGGCTGAATCTGCGATCGGCGAGGTAAGCCCAGGCCAGGCCCAGGACCAGGGAGGCCGCGGCCGCGACAGCCAATACCAGCCCGATCCACGCCGCGGTCAGGCCTCGGTCGAAGAGGTAGAGAGGAATGAAGGGCAGGACCGTTCCGTCGGCCGTGCCGACCAGGACGTAGGCCCAATGGAGACCGCTGACGGTTCGGTTGGGCTTTGTGGGCCATTCAAAGGACGGAGCCACGGGAGTGGATAGCGTGTCAAATAAGACCGCGGTCGGAACCCGGTTACGACTGCGAGCTGGGGGCGGCATCGGGGTCGTACGCGGCCGCGACTGACTTTGGCACCACCATCCGCCACGCATCGACGACCAGCTCACGCATCTCCTTCTCCTCCAGGGCCGCCAGGCGCGCGAGGACCCAGTGGTAGCGGAGGTCGGAGCGGGATGGATGCAGGAACTTTTCGGGCGAGCCGCCGATCAGCCATTCCCGCTCTTCCTTGGGGAACGCAAAGCCCATCACGGTCTCGTCGCGCGAAAAGGAGAGATAGACAATGCGGCCGACGCGAAACTTCACCCGGCCACCGACCACGACCTCATAGCTCCGTGGCAGCGGGGCGGCAACAGCCCGGACGTCGTCGATCGTCACCAACTTGGTTGCTTCCTGGTCAAGCCTAGGCGCGAGCAAACCTGGCCAACCGGCAGCTACTTGAGCTGAAACCGGAGGATGCGGTCAGCACCCGCGAGCAGCCACACGGAGCCCGAACGGTCGACCGCGACGCCGGCCCCGACCGTATCGGAATCAGGCAGCGCGAAAAGGTCGATCGATCCATCAGCCTTCGCCCGCGCGAGTTGCTGACCCCCACCGGCCGCGCCGGGGAACTGCTTGCCGACAAGAAACCAGACACTGCCGCCGGAGCCGGCCGCCGCCGCGACCGGCGCTGCTCCCTCCGCGGCACCCGGGACCGAATGCTCGGTGATCCGCCCGGTCATCGTGACCTCCGCCAACTTGCCGGCTCTGGATTCGCAAGCGTAGATGCGGTCGCCTACCGCCACGATGCAGGTCGGGACCGCGTTCAGGGTGGGGATCTCGTACTCGGTCAGCTTGCCGTCGGTCGTCAGGCGGCCGATCCGGTTGCCTCCGCCCGGGCTGAGCTGCGACTCTGTAAACCACAGCGCACCGTCCGAAGCCGACGCGATGCCGTACGGGCACAGGTACCCGCACTGGGCGCCTTGCCGCTGCGGCAATTCGAATTCGGTTATGTCCCCTCTCACGGTCAGCCGGCCGATCTTGTTGCCGGCCAGCTCCGTGAACCACAAATTCCCGTCCCGGCCGGCGGTGATCGACTGCGGGATCGCGTTTGGAGTCGGGATCCTGAACTCGGTGATGTGGCCGTCGACCCCGATCCTGCCGATCTGGTTGGCGCCGGACTCGGTGAACCACAGCGCACCATCCGGGCCCGCGGCAATCGAGGTCGGCGCCGCATTTGGGTTCGACAGCGGGTATTCGCTCGCGGTCCCGCCTTCGTCAATGCGACCGATCCTGGCCACCGACGTTTCTGCGAACCACATCGCCCCATCCGGGCCGGCGACGATGGCCGCCGGCATCGAGCCTCGGCTAGGGGTGGTGAAGCTTGTGAAGGTCGGCGTCGAGGCGGGCTGACGGTTGGTCGATTGGCGGACCAGCATGAAAGTGGTGATCAGCAGGATGGCCACCACCGCCGCCGCGAGCGGCGCCCACCGCGCGGGCTCGCGGCGGCGCCCCCGGTTCTCGACCTGGGCCCCAACTCGCGCCCGCAACCCGGGATCGGGCCGCATCGCTCGCGCGTACTCAGCCATCACATGCCGCATTTCCTCACGCGCGTCAGCCAATGTCGGATTGCTCCAGGCCAGGTCTCAGGCGATGCGCCGCGCGGTGGATTCGGGATCGCGCCGCGGTCATCGACAGGCCCATACAGCGTCCGACTTCGTCGTAAGTGAGGTCGTAGTAGAAGTGGAGCAGCAGCACGGCGCGGTCTTCGGCCGGCAGGCGGTTCAAGGCCCGGGTCAGGTCAACGCCTCCGACGACAACGTTCTCCGGCGAGGATTTGACCGAAGCGACATCCGATAACAGCGGTCTGACCGACCACCAGCGTGCCCGGCGCAGGCTTCGGCACTGGTTGGCCACGATGGAAAGAAACCAGGACCTCAGGGAGTTCGTGTCGCGGACCGTGTGGATCCCGCGCCAGGCCTTGATGGAAGCCTCCTGGACCGCGTCTTCAGCCAAACTTCGATCTCCCAACATCGCGACGGCCAGAAGGTAGGCGGGCTCGAGAAGCGCCCCCAGCAACTCGTCGAAGCTCCCGGCCGGCGCCGCTTCCGCCGTCATCTGGTGATAGGACGCCAGTTCTGCCGCCTTTGTCGCATCGGGCCGCAACCGGCGCGACATTTCGCCTGGCGGGAGCGTCTGACCGATATGAGCTGCCTCTCCCGCGCCTTCTCGATCCTGTTCATGACCTGCCTTGCCGTGACGGCGGTTGCGGTTGGAGGCGCCTGGGGTCGGGTGAACGAGCCGGCCACGGAATCGGCGCCAGCCCCGACGCAACTCGCCATCTCCAGGCCTCCAGCCAGCGCGGACCCGTCCCCCTCCCCGATCCCAACTCCCCTTCCGGGTCCGATCTCCAGCTCGGCCTCGATGAGGAGCTCAGGCGTCGCTCGAGGCGCGGATCGAGAGATCGTCGTCAGCGTCTCGGAACAGCACTTGTGGGCTTACGAGCACGGTCGCCTCGTTGCTGAGTCAGTCGTGGTCACCGGCCGACCGGAGCTGCCAACGCCGACCGGAAGTTTCCATATCCGGACCAAATATTCGCCCTACAGGTTCGTCTCGCCATGGCCGAAAGGCAGTCCGTATTACTACGCACCCTTGTGGTCCACCTATGCGATGGAGTACCAATCAGATGGCTACTTCATCCACGACGCTCCGTGGCGCAGCGATTGGGCCTACGGCGCCAACGTCCGGGGCGGCAGTCATGGATGCGTCAACGTGCCGACGGCCGAGATGTCAACGGTTTATCACTGGGCTCGCATTGGCGACCTGGTTGTGGTGCAGAGCTGATGACAACCGCCCAGGTGGAGCAGCCGCTAGGTTCGGCGCGGCGTCTCCGCCGGGAGGTGCGTCAGCTCGGCGCTGATCAGCCAGAGGCGCCGGGCGGCGTCCTCGTCGTAGGAGATCTTGGCCGACTTGATTTCCACGCCGCTCTTGCTGAAGAACTTTCCGCTCACCCCATCGAGTGCAGGTGAGGTGGCGACGTGCACGGTCGGCAACGCCCCCTTCTCCACCGGGACCCTCATGAAGGAGAAGAAGCTGAAGGGGAACGGAACCTTCATGTTCGTCCTGACGAAACCCGGCTCGACCGCGTTTGCCGTCACGCCGGTCCCCTCCAGGCGGCGCGCAAGCTCGTACGTGAACATCAGATTGAGCAGCTTGGTCTGGTTGTACGCGGCGATCTCGCTGTAGCTCCGAGAGCTCTGAAGGTCGTCCAGATTGAGTCGTGCCATGGCCTGGCCCCCAGACGAGACGGTCACGATCCGGGACGGGGCGCTCGCCTTGAGCGTGGCGAGGAGGAGGTTGGTGACCAGAAACGGCGCCAGGTGATTGGTCGCGAGCACGGTTTCGATGCCGTCGACTGTTTCCGTCCTTCTCGGCAGGCTCACTCCAACGTTATTGACGAGCAGGTGCAGCTGTTGATGGTGGCTCTGGAACTCGCTGACTGCTGAGCGGATCGACTGCTGTGAGGAGAGGTCCGCGAGCAGCAGCTCGGGCCCCGCGTTGCCGCTGCGCTCCCTCACGTCGGCAACCGCGGCCTGGCCTCGCTCCCGGTCCCGGCAGACCATCACCACCGTGACACCCGCCCGCGCCAGCTCGAGCGAGATCTGCCGGCCCATCCCAGCGCTGGCTCCCGTGACGATCGCGATCTTGCCGTTCATGGGGCCTCCTTCAAACTGATGACCGACCGCCTCTACCTGTGGGGGCCCATCGCACGTTCGAGGTTGGCGCCAGGAGCGCGACTTGCCACCGCATATCCCAGGTCACTCCGACCCACTCAGGCCGGCTTGCGTGCCAGCACCAAGCCGGTTAGGTCCGGAATCAATTCGTCTGAATTGATGTCAGTGAACCCACGGTGGTCAAGTTGCTCCACCAGGTCACCCGCTGTGAATGATGAGCTATCGCTGCGCTGAACTGTGTAGAACAGAGCGACCTCAATCACGCTAGGGAAGTCGAGAATTATGGAACTCAGCCCTGGATACCGCCTGCACAGAACAATGGAAAAGGCGCCGCTGCCGCCAGCTACATCCAGTAGCGACGTGCATCCGGTTCTGCGTGGCCTGGCCTACGCGATCAGCAGCCGCGATCTTCAAGCACCCAGACATAACTGCGCTAGAATTGGTTGAAGTTTGACCACCGCGTTCTACAGCGCTCGCGTCGAGTACGCGCTTCACACGCTCTTGAACCTCAGCCTAGTCCATGCCGGGGCGGCACCGAGCGCAACCGAGCTTGCCGAGTTCCAGCATCTGCCCCTCATGTACGTCCGCAAGCTGTTGACACAGCTCGAGAAGTCTGGATTGGTCACAGCGACCGAGGGTGTGCGTGGCGGATGGCGCCTCGCGCGTGATCCAAACTCGATTTCGGTGCTCGAGATAGCTGAAGCAGCACGTGGCAACGAGGGTCCTCTGTTCCAGTGTCAAGAAATTCGGGCGCGCTGCGCACTGTGGCCAAGGAGCGACCCGCCGCGGCAGGCCGTGACCGGCGTTTGCTCGATCCACGCGGTCATGATTGCCGCCGGTGCGGCGATGCGGCGGGAACTCGCTTCGCACACGCTTGCGGACTTGAATGCTCGCGTGCGCGCGAAGTCTTCGCGCGCATGGCGAGCGGACGTGGAGTCGTGGTTCGCGGACCGTTACAAACGCCGGCGCCGCCGCTCGGCCTAGGCCGCCGCCTCCGGTTGATTTGACACCGACTGCGAGCGAGGTCGCCCCCCCTAACTAAGACGATTATAGACTTAGTTATGTGGAGGCGGAGCGGATCGTTGTCGTCGGGGGTGGCTTCGCGGGCTTTTGGGCAGCGGTCGCGGCACGGCGGATTGCGGGGGCAAAGCTCTCGATCACGCTCGTGTCGCGAGAACCGGCGCTGCAGATCCGTCCTCGCCTGTACGAGGCCGAACCGAAGGATCTGGCGGTTGACCTGTTGCCGCTCCTAGAGACAGTTGGCGTCGAATTCGTGGCCGGGGATGTCTCGACCGTGGACGTTTCCCATCGAAGGATCCGACTCCGCACGGGCAACGCCATTTTCTACGCACGGCTCGTGGTGGCCACCGGCAGCACGATGCGCCGCCCGAGAGTGCCCGGAGCCGAGTTGGCGCACTCGATCGATACTCAGCACGAGGCGATCGTTTTCGACGAGCGGTTGGCTCAGGTCGTGCGAACTTCCCCGCAACCGACGATCGCCGTCGTCGGCGCAGGCTTTACCGGCATCGAACTTGCCTTGGTGCTGAGGGACCGGATCGCTCGGCACGGCACAGCGGTGCAGGCCGAACACGCCCGCATCATCCTCATCGACCGCGCCGATGTCGTCGGTCGACAGCTTGGATCCGGTCCGCGACCTGCAATCGAGACCGCGCTCGCAAAGGATAGGGTCGAGCTGCTGCTTGCCAAGACAATAACTGCGCTAGGTCCGACCCGGGTGGCCTTTGCCGACGGCGGCCTTAACACGGACGCGGTTGTTTTGACCACCGGCATGGTCGCGGCGCCGTTCGCGGCAAGGGTTCCAGGCTTGCACGATGAACAGGGCCGGATCGTCGTCGATCAATCATTGCGCGCGGGATCTGCACGCGAGATTTTCGTCGCAGGCGACGCGGCGGCAGCGGACGGTGGGGACGGACGTCCTGTTCTGCAGTCGTGTCAGCACGCGCTCCAGCTCGGCCGGTTCGCCGGTGAAAACGCGGCGCGCGATCTTCTTGGGCTGCCACTGATCGATTACGTGCAGCCCCCATACATCACTTGTCTCGACTTGGGCCGGGCGGGTGCTGTCTACACCCGTGGCTGGGATCGGGTTGTAGAGCGGACCGGCTACAAAGCAAAGGCGATCAAGAGGTGGATCAATACCGAAGTCATCTATCCGCCAGTAGACGGGGCACGAGAAACACTGCTTGCACTCTCGGGCCTAGATCCCAAGGATCAGTACCCGGTCGCGATGCCTAAGGCTGAATCGATGGCCGCTGACACTGGCCGAATCAACGCTCGATAGTCGACTGCGAAGCGGCGCCTAGGTTCATGACGACAGTGAGCTCAAAAAGGCGTATCCCGCGTGGGTTCGAACCATGGTCCGTGACCTGGGACTATCAGGCGCGGAGCGAGGCCCAGGATACGGACGCGGCTCCTGCTCAGCGCTTCGGTGTCAGACGCATATGGGTCATGGGCCGGACCGGCGGCAGTCCACCACGCATGGGTGAAAACGACCAGCCCGTCCTCGGTCGACGCCAGTGTCGCGATGTCCTCGTTCGAGTGGCCTGGGACTCGGATCAAGCTGACATTCGCTGAAATCTTGAAGCCCTCTGCGTCACGGTCTTGCCACACGTCGTGGCGGTATGTTGCCCAGTGGTCGTGGAAGGCGGCATGCACAAATAAAGCTGCGCTGAGCGTGTGGTCCGGGTGATGGTGAGAAAAGACCACGTCGGTTACATCTTCGGCAGCCAGCCCCAGCGCCGATAGAGGGTCGAGGATTGCCGCTGGGCTCGGCACCATACCTGGATCCACGACAACGACGACACCCCGGTCACGGATGAGCCCAACCGTAGGAGCCACGCGATGATCTTTCCGGCCCGCGTAGCCCTCATACAGCAGGTCGACGATTGCCCTCTGGTGGTTCATGTGTTCATCGGATTCGCGGCAAGACGCCCTCAGCGGCGGCTTACGGTCACTTTCATCCGTCTGATTGCTTCCTGGACCAGGTCGAAAGAGGTTCCAAAATTCAGGCGCACATATCCGTCCCCTTCAGGGCCGAAGTCGGAGCCGCTGTAAAGCGCGACACGGCCACGGTCAAGAAATTCGTCAGCAGGATTACTTCCCAGGCCTAGAGCGCGGCAATCGAGCCACGCCAGGTACCCGGCATCGGGGATGTGATATCCGACGCCGGGTAATTCGGCCGCGAGTAACGCGCCCAGCCGCTGCCTGTTGCCGTCGAGGTACGCCACGAGTTGGTCCAGCCATTGGAGTCCGTCTTCGGCGAATGCGGCAACCGAAGCGACGATGCCAAGCTGACTTACCCGGTCGATCATGTCGTGCGGAAAGCGTTGGGCTGCCTGCCGGCCGACAACGTCCGAGCTGGGGACCAGCACCGCGCATTTCAATGCCGGAATGTTCCAACCCTTGCTTGTCGAGATGATCGTGAATGCCAATGATCGTTGCGCGTCTGAAGTCGAGACGTATGGCACATGCGATTTCTCGGGCATGACTAGTGGCCCGTGGACTTCGTCAGAGATCACCAGCACGTTGAAGTGCAGAGCAAGCCTCGCCACGGCCTCCAGCTCAGCACGGCTGAAGACGCGTCCCGTCGGATTGTGAGGGTTGCACAGCAGGTAGGCACGAGCTCCCTGCTCGAATGCCGCCTCGAGACCCTGCAGATCCAGTTGCCAACCGTCTGCCGCATCCTGCAACGGCACGGTCACAATCCGTCTTTCGGCACTGCGAATCGCGGTGTAGAAAGGTGGGTACACCGGGGGGTTGATGACGACGCCCTCACCCGCGGACGTGAACGCTCGAAGGACTTCTGCCACCCCCGACATGACGTCTGGCATGAGTACCAGAGCCTCTGAATTGACTCCCCAATCGAACTTCCGCCTTGCAAATCGAGCGAATGATTGGCGGATCTCGCCCTCATGTGCGTAACCGCAGTCGCCAAGTTCGATCGCCTCTTGGAGAGCTCGATGGACGCTGGGTGCAAGCGCAAAGTCCATCTCCGCCACCCACGCAGGCAGGACGTCGGTGCCGTACCTGGCCCACTTGGAGCCTCGCCGTTTGCGAAGCCGTTCCAGAGACAAATCATCGAAGTCGACCTTAACCATCAGATCTCATCGCCTTTGGTGCCAGCAGAAAATTAGGCTCAAATCTGCCGCTCAGGTCCTATGGTGCGCGAGTCACGAATTCGTGGACTTGCCGTCGCATCGATGCTCAGCGGGTTGCGGCCAGAGCCATGTACTCAGAGCGCGACTCGAAACCATGTCGTCGATACAGGGGCGCGCCGGCATCGGTCGCAAGCAGCCAAACATTCCCGGCCCCCGCAATTTTCGCCGCGTTCATGGTTGCGATCAGGATTGCCGTGCCAATCCCTTGCCGGCGAAACGCGGGCCTTACGAACATCGACATCAGGTATGCCTCGCGCCCCTCGTAGCGCGGATGCGGCGGGGAGGTGTAGATGGTAACGCCCGAGGTCGCTGCAGGGCTACCGGCAACTAGACCGATGAATCCGATGAACTGGGACCCGTTATCTCCTCCAACTTCGGCTAGCCAATTTGTCACCCTCGTTCGAAAAGAATCCACCTCACTTGCGCCAATAAGACCTATCTCGAGCATCATTTCGGCGCGCATCGCGGCCCACTCACCAAGTTCATGGGCGGATGTCTCTCGCACTTCGAGCCGTTGAATCATTCCATGGCCACCCTTGCCGGTCTGTGGCTTCTCCACCGTCATCTGGCTCCTCCAGCTGATGACCCTGAGATCGATGTCATTCCGGCATACAGTTCGACTCTACTGGCGGCCGTCTGGGTCTACGTCGAGGACGGACGAATCTTGCAGCGGAACGGGATGTGAGCTGTTCACCAACCACGGGTCGCCAGGCGCTCCTCCTTGGTGAGACTCGGGATTTCGATCCCTCGCATGGGGAGACCCAGCGCTTCGCTGGCTTTCGCTATTACGTCTGGCTGGTCGAAGTACGTAGTCGCTGCGACGATCGCTTTGGCTCGTTTCAAGGGGTCTTCGGACTTGAATATGCCCGACCCGACAAATATGCCTTCCGCGCATCAGTCCTCCTTGGATACGCCGGACGTGTGGTCCTGGATCCAAGCCAGGACATCGCGGGCGTGCTCGTTCGGGGGAAAGATCGGGTAGAAGACATGCTCGATCGTCGTTTTTCGGATCACCATCGTTAGGCGCTTATAGAACGTCGACGCACCAACTTCGAATGTCGGCAGGCCCAGGCTCTGTTCCAGCGCAAATGAACGGTCGGAGAGCATCGGATAAGGAAGGCGAAGCCTCTCCACAAGCTCGTGCTGATAACGCGATTGCTGACTCGAAAGGCCATAGATGGCATCCAGCCCCGCATCGAGCAGATCCGCGAAGTTGTCCCGAAAGCCGCACGCTTCAGGCGTACAGCCTCGCGCACCGGGGATTTGATCCCAACCCAGCGGCAAGTCTTGTCCCGGAATGCCGGTCGTGGGATAGACGAAGATCAACCATCGTGCATCACTGACCTGGTCCAGCTGGACCACCGTGCCGTCAGTGGCTGGGAGCGACAGCGCGGGCAGCGTTCGGCCGGCAAGGTGCTCGGCACTTCCATCGTCGACCGGCACCGGGAGGTTGTCTGGCAGTCCATAGCGCTCCACCACGGGCGTGATGCTCTCCTCTACTCCGGGTACAGGGAAGCCTCGCGAAGCGGCGGAAACAAGTCGCGCGTGCAACATCTGACGTCGCGAAGCCAACTCCATGACAAGGCCATCGAGTCGATTGATTTCGGCGTGATACGCCGCGAGCGATTCCGGGCAGTCGTCGCCATGCAGGTGACCTTGCCGGAGACATTCGATGAACGGCCTCGTTCCATTAACCGACAGCCCGACCGCCGTGAGTTCCTTGACCTGCTTGATGAGGTCGATGTCCTGAGCGGTAAAGTCCCGATACCCATTGGGGGACCGGGCCGGCTGAACCAGCCGGATTGACTCGTAATACTTCAGTGCTTTGACGGTCACGCCGGCCATGGCGGCAGCTTGCTTGACGTTCATATTTCCCTCGCTCAGACGATAAACCTGCACCTATGGGGTCAGGTCAAGTGCCTTGACATCACGTGTGGCTCTCATGTTGGCTGTAGGAGCGAGTTCGTTGGCGACCGCCATGATGGCCTCCTGTCGGTGTAAGTTCCAACACCCACAACCCGACTCGGAGGGCCTCCGGCTGCCAACAACCGTCTGCGAGCCTAGGCCTGGCTCTGCGCCCACTGATCATGCCTGCGTCCTGAGATTAAGAGTGCACCCGACAACGCTGAAGCACAATCATCCTTGGATGTGCCGACGGTGACTTCTTCTGACCTGAGGCTTGAAACTGAACGACTGGTTTTGCGGAGTTGGCAAAATGGAGATAGACAGCCCTTTGCCCGACTGAATGCTGATCCGGTCGTCATGGAGCACTTCCCTGGTGTCCTCAGCTGGGCTGAGTCCGATTCCTTCGCAGCCCGAATCGATGCTCACTTCAAGGATCACGGCTATGGGCTTTGGGCGGTGGAGGTTCCCGGGGAAGCTAACTTCATCGGCTTTGTCGGCCTTTCGGTTCCGAGCTTCGATGCACCTTTCATGCCTGCCGTAGAAGTTGGATGGCGCATCGACAAGGCGTATTGGGGGCGCGGGTTCGCAACGGAGGCAGGGCACGCGGCAGTCGCTGACGGCTTCGAACGCGTTGGGCTTGCCGAAATCGTTTCCTTCACGACGCCAGCAAACATGAGGTCGATTCGGGTGATGGAGCGACTAGGAATGACACGTAACTCAGCCGACGACTTCGATCATCCGCGCCTCCCTGAACATCACCGACTCCGCCGCCATGTTCTCTATCGGCTTAGTCGGGCCGCTTGGCTAAAGGCTCATCAACCGGCGTCAGCCGGATAGGGCCTCCCGTCACATAGGTAGGAGGCGCGCGCCGCGCCGGGGGTCGGCAAACGGTTTAGAAAACTGCTGCGTGGCGTCCGCCGCCATTCCCCAAGCGTGGCTGGAATTCAGTCATAACGACCTGTAATCCGTGTTCTTCGCTACGGTCCTCACTCGTCTGCCACCTTGGCTATCAAACTTGGCTGCCAGTGAACACGGTGAGGAAAGCGCTGTAACGATGTGATGTCACAGGTGGAAGCGGACGCGAATACGCTTCAAAGATGCGAATCGGAGTAAAGACGGGGCCCTGGGGATGGTCGTTCGCTGAACTCGAGCGGTCATGGGAGGCCGCAGAGGAGGTTGGGTTCAATATCCTCGCTTGCTTCGATCACGTGACCGCCGGCCCCAAGGAGGCAGCCAGCTGGGACGCTCCTGCACTGCTCGCGGCGATGGCTGCGCGAACCAGCCGGATCACGCTTGCCGCCAGAGTGCTAAATGTCTGCTTGCGTCATGTGTTTCTTCTTGCCGGTCAACTGGCTGTAGTTCAGGCCCTCAGTGGAGGTCGGCTTGACGTCGGCCTTGGTGCCGGCTCGTTTGGATTGGCGCGCCACGACCACATCGCTCTCACCATTCCGTTTCCGGGGATCGGAGATCGGATGGCTCGTCTTGACGCGGCGTGCAGGGTGCTGCCGGCGCTGTGGGGCGGTGAGCGCGTAACTGATCAGAGTCTGGGACTGTCTGGAGCCAGTCTTGGGCCAATCGGGGTGGCTTCGCCTCGACTGGTCGTTGGCGGTGCCAGCGAGCGTGCCGTTGCCATCGCGGCTCGATATTGCGAGGGTCTGAATCTGAGTACAGCCAACCCGGATGAAGTGACGGACGCTCGTCGGCTCGCGGAGCGATTCTGCTTCGACCTCGGCAGACCAGCACCCATTGCCGTCGAAGCGCAGTTGTGGGTCCGCGACCTGTGGCCGGACGCACGATCGCACCTCCAGGCCTTCGAAGCATCGGGTGCGGAGGCGGTGATCCTAGTGCTTGACGAACAGCGTGAGGCGAACGAAGTTCGCAGGCTCGCAGACAGGGTGTTGTGAAACTGGCAACCGCTTGTCGATGGCTTGTTGCTCATTCATGAAGTTTCTCTTGTTTGGCCGTGAGGTCATCGAATGAATCGAGTCGTCCGGCATTAACAGCACGCCGTATTGGTTCGATCGGGGACAGCCGCTCTGATTTCACGACATGAATATCCGACCCACATCCATCAAGCACTTCTGATTGCCGCCACAGAGACCGGCGGATCTCAGTTTTCTTGTAATCAACAACGCTGTCAACTTGGCCGTCTAACCGCACCTCAATTGACTCCCACCAGTGGGTAAGGCTGGACGCCGTCGTCGCCGTAATACAGGCGTTATGGGCGGCTTCGCGCGGGCCGGCTCCGTTCGCGTAACAACCACGCAACCACGACGAGGCCCACAGCAATCTCGCCGAGCCACAGTGAGCCTGGGCCTGGAAGGAATCCCCGATACATGCGCCAGAGCCACGGCTCGGCGGCAAAAGGCGCCACAACGGCCGCCGCCGCGACAAGTGAACGCGAGCGACCCCACCAGCAGCCCAGCAGACCATATACGAGGCCGGTTGCCATGGCGAGGACGACCCACGGAGCGATGAAGGTTGCCCAGTTCGAAATGCCCGTGAGCAGCCGGTCGGCGACGCCTGCCGAGGATGGCATGCCGAGTCTGGCTGGATCCATCGTGAGGAAGGCTGCATAGAAGCCGATGACGCAGGCCACGTCGGCAACAAGGCCGGCGCCTGCCGCCCATAGCCACGATCGCTGGGCCCGGCCGCTAAGAAAGGGCAGCATTACCCACGGCGCCGAGAAATTGCCGATCCAGAACAGAGCAGGGTCATCGGGCGACGGAATATGCGAGACGGCGGCACCAAACAAGGCACCACCTGTCGCGAAGGTCAAGAGAAGGGGAAGGCAGCATTCCCACAGGCGGGGTTTCCTCGGTCGGGAACGGGGGACGGTCATCTCTACGCATTGCCTGTGGGGGCTGCAGGAGTCTCGCCGCTGGAGTTCGTATGCCTGTCTTTATCAGCTGCCGTTGGGCCTAGCCGCCCGCTGCCTGTTTTTCTTTGCCTTGACCCGATTGCCACAAATGGCCATGCTGCACCACCTGCGACGATGAGTCCTGCTTCTGTCGACAAAAACCCAACCGCATCCATCACCTTCGCACTGCCGAACCCGAGCCAACTCTGGAGAAGTCAACAATTCCCACGCCGACTGAAGGATCGGACCCAGGATTTCTGACCCCTGCTCCCAGCTGATGGAATAGCCATCGGATGTGATGTCGAGACGCACAGCCGATGCTAGGTCCGTGGCTTCCCGGTTGACGACGTCGAGGTCGCGCCTCACGTCGGTCCCACGTCGAAACAGTGCGTATAAAGCCTCGCGGAGTTCAATCGCGCGGTGATGGATAGACGCCGCTTTCGATTTGTGGCTCCGTGCCCAAGCAGCGAGCCCGCGCGCTTGACCGTCGCTGATCAAGCCCACAAACCTGGCCCACTGTACTAGGCGGTCGTAGTCGTTCAGATATTCCTCCTTGGGTGGTTTAAGTCGCGGATCGATCGTGTTGACAAAGTCGAGACATAGAATTCCACCGAGTACGGGTAACGGTTTTCCCGTAACGCGCGACACCAGTGGCGCACCCGCTCGGGTCTTGGATCGGTGCCGAGTAGTTGTTTGCTTCGGAAACCCGTTGGCGGATCCGCCACGGGCTGTCACGTGTGACAACGGTGGGTAGACATTATTGAAAGTAACCGATATAGTACCGAATAACGGTTATGGTGGGCATCGACATCGAGGCAGTCCGCCGAGATACTCCGGGCTGCAGGCAACGAATCCACTTCAACAACGCGGGTGCGTCCCTCGTGCCGCTGCCAGTGCTCCGGACGATCATCGATCACCTCAACCTAGAATCACAGATCGGCGGCTATGAGGCCGCCGAGGCAGCGTCGGATCGGATCTCTGCTGTTTACGACTCGGCAGCGCGACTCTTGAACTGTGCGCCGGACGAAATAGCGCTTGTCGAGAACGCCACACGAGCATGGGACGCGGTCTTCTATTCGATCCCCTTTCATTCTGGCGACCGCATTGTTACGGGGTGTTCGGAGTACTGCAGTAACTACATGGCACTGCTACAGATTGCCCGAAAGACTGGAGTCGAGATAGTCGTCGTTGGCGACGATGACAGCGGCCAGATCGACCTCGAACAACTCTCAGACGTGGTCGACGAGCGAGTCAAGCTCGTCGCCTTGACACACGTACCGACAAGCGGTGGCCTTGTAAATCCGGCCGTAGAGGTAGGTGCCATCGCCCGCCAGGCTGGGGCCCTTTATCTCCTGGATGCCTGTCAGTCGGCCGGTCAGATGCCGATCGACGTTCGTGTGATCGGGTGCGACTTCCTCTCCACCACGGGTCGCAAGTTCCTGCGAGGGCCTCGTGGAACCGGTGTTCTTTTCGTCGACCGTGAACGAATCGATCGGCTCGAGCCCGCGATAGTCGAGGTAGGTTCGGCGAGATGGACCGAAAAGAATGCGTTTACCTGGAGACCTGGCGCGAAGCGATTCCAGACATGGGAAGTGAGCTATGCCTTGCAGCTTGGCCTTGGTCGCGCGATCGATTACGCCCTGGATCTTGGTTTGGCGAGCATTTGGGACCGAATCCGCGAACTAGCCGATGCCTTGCGCCAGTGCCTCGAAGCCATCGATGGCGTCCGCGTCCACGACATCGGCGTAACCAAATGCGGAATCATCACCTTCACCGTTCCAGGCATCAACTCGGACGCTGCCGCCGATTTCCTGCGGCTGAAGGGTGTCAACGTAGATGTCTCAACAATCGAAGACAGTCGCCTCGATTTCGAAGCCCGCGGACTTCCGTCGCTGGTGAGGGCGTCCGTCCACTACTTCAACACACTCGAAGAGGTACTTCGTTTCAGCGCTCACATCGGCTCGCTGTCGGCGGCCCACATTCACTGAAAATGACTTCGGCCAGGGTGCTAGTCATTGAGACTCAAGGGCTCGTTCCGCTCGGGAACCTCGAGTACCCACTGCGCGCCGCCGGCGTGGAGCTTGAGTACTGGAGACCAGCCGAGGAAAGACCGCCGACGACGCTTTCCGGGTTCAGTGGCCTCGTCGCTCTTGGCGGAGCAGCCAACCCCGATGAGGACGAAATCCATCCGTGGCTCGGTTCTGAGCGCAAGCTCCTTGTCGAGGTTCTTGATCGCGGGATTCCGACGGTTGGCATCTGTCTTGGGGCTGAGTTGCTCGCTCAAGTACTCCAGGCAACTGTCACACCGCTCCCTCGTCCCGAGATCGGATGGGTCGATCTTGAACCCGATCAAGCGAGCCAGATCGACCCACTCTGTGGTGGCTTGCCACGTCGTTTTTCAGCATTCCAATGGCACAGCTACGGATTTGACCAGCCACCCGGAACAACTCTCATCGCAGGTACCCGAGACGCGGCCCAGATATTCGGTTGGCAACGGTTCGCTTGGGGATTCCAGTTCCACCTTGAAGTGGACAAAACAATCATCTCGAGATGGATTCACCGCTACGGAGACTCGCTAAGGGCAAATGGTTTGGACTCGCGCTATCTGCGAGCTGAAACGGCACTCAGGGATCAGTCCTATGGTGCGCAGGCAAGAAGAATCGGCTTTGCATTCGCTGAGCTCGTCGTGGCGTTCAAACCTCGCAGAGCCCGAGTGATCCATGCGATCAGCTGACTCGAATATCGAAGCGTCTCTGGTTGATAGAAGACTGGCCGACGAACAGCAACTGTTCATACGGCAGCATCCCAAGTCTCAAGAATTGTTTGCCAGGAGCGAGAGGACGCTTCTCCGCGGTGTACCGATGAGCTGGATGTCCGAATGGCATGGTGGGTTTCCGGTCTTCCTCGCGGAAGCTCATGGTGCTGAGTTGACCGACGTCGATGGAATCACATATGCGGATTTCTGTATGGGCGACACCGCTGCGATGGCGGGACACACACCAGCGGCGACGGTCAAGGCGGTGAACGACCGGGTACGTCGAGGAAGCACGGCGATGTTGCCAACCGAAGACGCTGTGTGGGTCGGCAGTGAGCTCGCCCGTCGATTCGGACTTCCGATCTGGCAGTTCTCGCTATCGGCGACCGACGCCAACCGCTGGGTCCTGCGCCTGGCCCGAGCGTTGACCGGCAGGCAAAGGATCATGGTGTTCGACGGCTGCTATCACGGGACCGTCGACGAGACGGTTGTCGCGCTCGATCCGACTGGGCACCCGATCTCAAGAAAGGGAAACATCGGACACGCCTTTGACCCCGCAAGCACCACCGAGGTGGCAGAGTTCAATGACCTGGAGTCGGTGGAACGGATCCTCATCTGCCGGCAGGTTGCGTGTGTGCTGACCGAACCCGCCCTGACGAACGCCGAAGCTATAGTCCGGCCCAGTCCGGGTTTTCACGCAGGGCTACGCGAACTGACGCAGCAGACAGGAACGTATCTCGCCATCGACGAAACGCAGACGTTTCCCAACGGGCCGGGCGGCTGCACTCAGGAGATGGAGCTCAGGCCTGACTTCCTAACCATTGGCAAGGCGATCGCGGGCGGAATTCCCCTCGGTGCGTACGGAATGACTGAGGCTGTGGCTGATTTGATCCGAAGCCGGCGCCTGCACATGGGCGATGTTGGAGCCGTCGGCGGCACGTTGGCTGGAAACGCGTTGTCCATGGCCGCAGCTCGCGCCACCCTAGGCGAGGTGCTGACCGACGAAGTCCATCGACAAATGAACCTTCTCGGCGGGCGGTTGGCAGACGGCATTGAGGAGGTTATCCGGGCCCAAGGGCTGCCATGGCACGTCGTGCGCCTGGGCAGCCGGGTCGAGTTCAGATATCTTCCCGAGCCGCCCGTCAACGCTCGGCAGGCGATGGCTGCCGCCGACCCAGCACTGGACGCATATCTCCATCTTTCTCTACTCAACCGCGGCGTGGTCATGACGCCTTTCCACAACATGGCGCTGATCTCAGCGGCGACTAACGCAGCGCATGTTGATCGCTACCTTGGAGCGTTCGCCGAGGCGGTCGCTGCTCTCATCCCTCTCTCTGAAAATTAAACACCGCGATGCCAGCTCAAGGATTCAATAGGAGGCCTTCAACTTGACCAGCTCCTCAAGGGTCCTGCCAGCCACTATGTGTCTGCAACAGATCGCGGGATTCGCGACCTTCACGACGATGTATCAGCATAGAATGTTACGTAGTGGCAAGCTCAGTATTTGCAGGGGGCTGTGATATGTGCCTTACGTGTGGTTGCGAAGAACCTGGCCGGGCACGCAGAGCAACCGTGTTGCGGACTCCGGGCCATCCAGAACCTGATGAATTGATTCTCCAAGCGACTGAGGATGCGCTTGGTCTGGCTGAAAGCTGGATCGGCTGGAGCTCCGGAGCGGTGATGTCGCTGGGAAGCGCCTGGACGCCGCACAAAGCGCTACGCCGCATTGCCGACCATCTCATCGACCATCTTTGTCAGATCGAGATGCGCGTCGCGCTGGAGACGCCGGTGCCCGATCTGTGGCGAGGCCGATCTGTCACGCTCGAATCTGATTGGGCTCGATTCACTGAACTGGACTTGGACGAAGCGACAGCCCGAATCCGCCGTCTAGCTCAACTCATGGCCCTGCGGGTGCGCTCGCTGCGCGAGGACTGGGACACCGACGCGGGCGCGGAGTGGACGATCCGGGCGATCGCCGAACACGTCGCAGAAGCTAGCGCGGCGTACGCCAGCCGGCCGGTGCCCACCGCGGTCGTGCATCCGCCAAGGTAGTGCGGAGGACCCAAAAGATTCTTCAGGCGCTCGGCGATCCGTCGAGAATCCGCCTCCTCCAAGCGTTGATCGAGCCCTCGAGTGTCGCGGAGCTGGCTTCTCGCACTGGGCTACGACAGAACAACATCTCCAACCATCTTGCCCGGCTACGCGCTGGCGGCCTGGTCGGAGCAACGCGCCGGGGGCGAATTGTGGAATACCGGCTCGCCGACGCCACCGTGGCTCAGCTGGTCGAATCGTTATCGGTGTTGGCAGGACCGCCGCCGGCGCGCGAGCGCGTCCTGCTTATGGAAGCGCGGACATGCTACGACCACCTGGCCGGCCGCTTGGGCGTCGCACTGTTCGATGGCCTGGTCGCTTCCGGAGCGCTCCGCGAGAATCCGGACGCGTCGGGCTCGCTGCGTTTCGGGCCGCACGCGGTGCGGATCTTCGGAATACTCGGGATAGACC
>Ga0137376_10000063_pt1 | contig 33258 bp, 32 predicted proteins | sample SagtaG_23_FD_104814 | JGI IMG/M metagenome (GOLD analysis project Ga0137376, IMG submission 104814) | Vadose zone soil microbial communities from Sagehorn Ranch, Mendocino, California, USA - Sage2_L_20_16 metaG | ecosystem: Environmental > Terrestrial > Soil > Vadose zone | place: USA...
CGTTGGGCGATGCCGATGAGGCCGCTGACGAAGTCGGGCAATTCCTCCGCGAGAGCCGCGAACTCGTCGACAACGAGCACGAGTCTCGCCAATGTTGGCGTGTCATCGCGCTGCGAGGCTCGGTACGCGTCCAGATCCTTGGCGCCGTTCTTGGCGAAGAGCGCTTCACGGCGGTGCAGTTCGGTGTCGAGCGACTGCAAGGCCCGCCGAGTCAGATGGGGGTCGAGATCAGTCACGAGCCCGACCGTGTGAGGCAGTCGCGCGCAGTCGGCGAACGCGGCTCCACCCTTGTAGTCGATAAGCACGAACGTGATCGCGTCAGGCGGATTGGACGCAGCCAGGCTGGCGATCAGCGACTGCAGCAGTTCCGACTTGCCAGCACCGGTCGTGCCCGCGACGAGCGCATGTGGGCCGTCCCGTAGGAGGTCCAGCGCGAATGCGCCTTCCAGTGCAATGCCAAGTTCGGCCACTGGTCCCGCCGCGGCTTGCCAGCGGGCGATCACCGATTCCGGTGAGGCATCGGTCAGCGCGAGGAGGTCGAGCAGGCGGCAGGAGTCGGGTATCGCAGACGTGGCTTCAGCACCCGCGTCAGTCAACGGTGCGAGTGCGCGTGCCACTCGCTCGGCCCAACGTGTACTCACGCGGTCGCTGATCAGGTCGTGCAGGTTGATCGCTCCGTTAGCGTCGTCGACCGCCAAGCGCGTTCCGGTTTCCCCGCAGATACGGGCAACGGCTGCGCATGCGGTCGGCAACCGGCGCTCTTCGTCGTCGAGGCAGACTGCTGTGATGCCGACGGCAGGACCGGCGGCGAGGACGTGGGCCAAGCCCGGGACGCCCGCGAGGGCGCCGGATCGGTCGACGACCAGAACGGTCCACCGTCCCGACCAGCCTTTCGGATCGAGTTGCCGATCGGTCCGGCGTTCGTCGATGAGGCGCAGCAGCCCGGCTATCAAGGTCGCCCGATCGTCAGTTGTGCACGCCACTCGTCCCTGCAGGTGTGGAAGCCAGCGTGCCCAGGTCCATGCCGGTGCGGCGTCGTCGGACAGGAGCAGCGCAAGGTCGAGATCGGCTGGCGAGTGCAGCGCCGCGAGCTGAGCCATCGCCCACCGCGCAGTGCCGAGTGCGATGCCTCTTGGCCCGGTGATGCCCAGCGGACCGCGCCGCAGGTTCAGCGTGACCGGGACGAGCTGCAACACTCCGGCGGAGTCGATGTCAGAGCCGCGCCGCGCGCGGAGGTCGGCGGGCAGATCGGCAAGCCCGACACGAACATCGAGCATGTCGGCATCACCCCGGCGGCGCTCCCACAGTCGGCAGTCGGGAATCGTCGCTGTGCGCAGGACCGCGGCAGCATCTGGATGACAGCGTCGACGATGGGCTGCCTCGGCGGTGAGTAGTTCAGCCTGCTTTGCGCTCGCCTCTGCGGCCCGCTGGTGAAATCCGATTGCCGCGCGCCTGCGATCACGCCTCCAATGCAGGCGGTCTCCTGCGGCGGTGCCGGTCATCATCACCGGCGAGAGCAGCGCGAACGCGAGGAACTCGATGTTGTGCATCGCGAGCGCCAGGACGCCGCCCGCGACAGCTGGTAGGAGCGCGGCAAACCACTGCACGCGCTGCGGGCGAGCCGGATTCGCGCGGGTCGGCCATACAACTTCGCGGGCCGGGAGACTCGGCGACAGGCGTGGTGGGCGGTTGACGCTTCGGGTGCCGTCCACGCCCGGACGGACCGCGGCCGCGGGCTCATCGGCAGCGGCCACGCACAGCAGCGAATCGCCGATTCGAAGAAGCTCACCGGGCCGCATTGTCGAGCCATCGGCGTCGACGGGGACGCCGTCAAGCAACGTGCCGTTCATCGATCCGAGATCGCGCACTGTGATGCCCGCCGCCGTGACCGTGATCGCGGCATGTTGGCGGGAGACGTCGGGATCGGTCAGCGTGATGTCACATGCTGGCGCGCGGCCGATCGTGACCACGCCGCGAGGCAGCGGGGCGACCAATCCCGCGTCCGGCCCGCCGGCGAGATGGACGCGCAGGACGGCCCCTACCGCGAGGTCGCGATCGCGAGCGTGGTCGACGTCGACGATGTCGCCGCTCCGCAGACCTGGCCCGCCTAGCAGGGCCGTGGGTGGGAGTGGGCGCGAACCGCTGAAGAGGGCGGGGTCCGCGGCGGCTGCACGGGGCAGAGCAGCGGCGATCCCGCCGGCGAACTCGCGCAGCGGCGTCGCCGCAGATGCGCCGACTGCGACGTCGCGGCTGAACCCGTCGGTGTCGCGTACCGAGAGCCGAATCTGCATAGGGCGCAGTTTGCCGACGTCTCGACTCGTCCGGGCCGCCGAAATCCGATCTGTGGATAACTTTCGAATCGGAAGGGACTTATCCACAGATGCTTCTCACCGCCAGCGAGCCTGGCCACGATCTGCGTACCGTTCCGGCTCGTCAATCAAGCCCGCCACATCCGGCCCGAGCCGGTTGGCAATCGCGAAAGGACGCACCCAAAATGCCCGCGCTCAAGGTCACGCCAGACCAACTTCAATCCCTCAGCGGCAGCGTGTCGCGCATCTCGGCTGATGTGCGTGGCTCGCACCAGAACCTGAAGGGCCAGCTGTCACCACTGTTCGGTGCGGATTGGTCCGGACAGGCGGCCGCTCAGTTCACTGCGCTGTACGACCAGTTCGACCAGCACGCCAAGGGTCTGTCTGACGCGCTGGACGGCATCGGCCAACTGCTCAGCCGCGCCGGCGCAACGTATGCCGAGGTCGAGCAGCAGATTGCCTCGTCATTCCGTTGATATGCGTCGGCGACGCGGCGGAGCGAGCCGCTTCGAGCGAGACATCACGTTCTCGCGTCGTCCGAGGCCGGTGCAGCCGCGGCTTCATCGGCAGCAGAGCGGAGCAGGTGCGACACGGTGACGAATCGCAGGCCACGTTGTCGCAACCTATCGATGAGCGAGGGCAGGGTCTCGACGACGACGTCGTTGTTCAGCGTTCCACCGTCATGCGCCAGGATGATCGACCCCCGGCTCGCATTGGTCGAGATGCGCGCGAGGTTCGACGCCGCACTGTCCTGGGTGTTGTACTTCACGTCCCAGAGCACGATCGAGTACTGCATGCCGACGGCTGCCATGGCGGCGGCGCCGGAGAAGCAGCCGTACGGCGGGCGGAAGGCTACCGGCGCTCGACCCGTGATCCGCCGGATTTCTTGCTCGGTCCGCTGCAGCTCCCGCGTGACCGGCCGGGCACGTCCCGTCGACAGGTGGTGATGTGACCAGGTGTGGTTCCCGATTTCGTGTCGTTGGGCGGCACGGCGTACCAAGGCGGGGAAGCTGGCGGCGTGTTTTCCGATGACGAAGAACGTCGCGGTGACGTCTTTCGCATCGAGAATGTCGAGAACATGGCTCGTGTATTTGGTGGACGGTCCGTCGTCGAACGTAAGGGCAATCAGCGGCTCGCTGCAGGCAGCTCGATACGCGATCGTGGTGGCGCCGAGTTTCGACGGGCGATCGGCACCGACAGCGTGGCCGGCAAGAGACTCGTGCTCGTGGCTGCTGTACTCCGCCACTGCTGACCCACCGCCGGCGCCGAGCAGCGTGCCACCGGCAACTAAACCGGAGCTGCGAAGAAAGGCGCGGCGATCCACACCAAAATCTTATCTTGACTTAACTCGGCGACGGTCGATATCTCAGGTCGCCGTTACCCAATCGGGAGGTGACGCAGGGCGATCTAGAGCCAGCCGTTGCGCTTGAACGACCGATACAGGCCGACGCACACCAGGAGCACGAGGCCGACCACCAGCGGGTATCCGAAGCGCCAGTGCAGCTCCGGCATGTGATCGAAGTTCATGCCGTAGATGCCAGCGACCATGGTCGGCACTGCGGCGATCGCCACCCAGGCCGAGATCTTTCGCATGTCCTCGTTCTGGCCGACCGACACCTGGGCCAGGTTGGCGGAGACGAGCGTGTTGAGCAGGTCGTCGAACGACGCCACCTGCTCTACGACCTGCGATACGTGATCGTCGACATCGCGGAAGTACTCGCGGATATCTTCGGCGACAAGGCGAAGGGGGCGATCAGCCAGCAGGCGCAACGGCACGGACAGCGGACCCGCGGAGCGCCGCAATGCCAGCACCTCACGCTTGAGGACGTACATGCGATTGCTGTCCGTGGCCCGGTTGGCACCCTCGAAGACCGAGGTCTCGAGCTCATCGATGTCTTCCTGAAGTGCTGCGGTCACGGCGAGATAACCGTCGACGGCTCGGTCGAGGATCGCGTGGAGGACCACCGACGGTCCGTGCGCGAGCAATTCGCGGTCGGCTTCGAGGCGTTTGCGGACGACACGCAGGCTGCCGTGCTCGCCGTGACGAACCGTGATCACGTAATTCGCGCCGAGGAAGACCATGACCTCGCCGGTGTCGACGACCTCACCCGAACCGTGCGGTTGCGTGTCGTCGTAGTGCACCGTCTTCACAACCGCGAACAGCATGTCGTCGTACTGATCCAACTTTGGCCGCTGGTGCGCCTGCACGGCGTCCTCGACCGCGAGTGGATGCAGGCCGAGGTGAGATGCGATGCCGGCGAGCTGCCGCTCGCTCGGCTCGTGCAAGCCGATCCATACGAAGCCTGATCGGTGCCGCAGGACGTCGTCGTGTGCTTCCTGCCAGGTCGGATTGCCTGCCACGCGCCTGCCGTCCCGGTACACGGCGCAGTCGACGATGGCGGTGCTTCGGTCGACCTCAGGAATCCAGGGCACTCGTGCCTTGCGGCCTTGGCGTAGCACGCCAGGTCGAGAGAATCGCGGACGCGGAACGGTGGCCATCGGGACACATTCTCCCCCGTCGCGCGGAAGATCGCGGCAGGATGCGATCAAGAGGGCGTCCGGACCAGTGAGAGGGAGTGCGAACGTGCAGTTCGGTCGGTATTACGAAGAGTTCGAAGTTGGTGCTGTGTACAAGCACTGGCCGGGCAAGACCGTGACGGAGTACGACGATCACCTGTTCTGCCTACTGACCATGAACCACCACCCGCTGCACCTGGACGCAAACTATGCCGAGAAGGCAACTGATTTCGGCAGGAACGTGGTCGTGGGCAACTACGTGTACTCGCTACTGCTCGGCATGTCCGTGCCGGACGTGAGTGGCAAGGCGATCGCGAACCTCGAGGTCGAGTCGCTGCGCCACGTCGCACCAACCTTCCACGGAGACACGATCTACGGCGAGACGACAGTGCTGGACAAGACCCCGTCGAGGTCGAAGTCCGACCGTGGCGTGGTCCAGGTCGAGACGGTCGGCTACAACCAGGACGGCACGGTGGTGTGCCTCTTCCGGCGCAAGGTGATGGTGCCGACCCGCGAGTACATCGACGCGCGCGGCGGTGAGCAACCCGGCAGGCCCGAGCCGGATTCACGCGGCTGAAGGTGCTCCGGCTGACCGGACGTTGGTCGACTGACGCACCGCGACGCACGGGACTCGTCGTCACGGGAGGGCATCGATGACCTTGTCGACGACACTGAGCGCCTGACGAAGCTCGCGCTCGCCGACCTCGGCGCCTACCCGGTTCGCCCACGTGTGCTGGGCCGCACGCAACGACTCGATGGCGGCCCACCCGGCCACCGTCGGCGCGACGAGGCTCGCCCGGCGATGAGCGGGATTAGGTCGGTACTCGGCCAGTCCACGCGCAGCTAGCAGGTCAGCGATGCGCTGGACGCTCTGCCGCGCAAGGCCCATCTCACGAGCGATACCGGCAACGGTCAGCGGTCCATCGAGCACCGCGCCGAGTACCTGCCACCAGGCTGCCGTCAGCCCGACCGGCCGGGCGATCGACTCGGCGACCTGCAGGAACAGTCCGTTGAGCCGGAACGTCTTGAGCACCAGTTCGGTCACCGCATCGCCGGCCGGCATGCGGTCCGGGGCGATCACGCTGCCGCGAGTACGGCGAACGCGCTCGCGTCGCTGTCGTGATAGAGCCGGTACCAGGCGTCGAGAACATCGCTGGTGTACAGCCCGAGCTTGGCGAAGATGTGGCGCGCGAAGTCGATCGGGTCGGTACCGCCGGCAGTGATCAGGCCGCGGTCGGTGACCACCGGCTCGTCGCGGTAACGGTCGCCGCCGTGATAGCCGCTCGACTGCAGATACACCGCCGCATTACTCGTGTGGTCGTACTCGTCGAGCAGCCCGGCGCGCGCGAGGCCGAGCGTCGCACCGCAGATCGCGGCTACCGGCGTACCCGCACGCAGGAACTGAGCCGCCTTCGTGGCGAACGGACCATTGCCGCCCTCGTCCCAACGGTGATCGCCGGCCATGATCAGCATGGCGCTCGATTCGGGCTCGAGCTCGGCGAGCGTCAGGTCGGGCACGATGCGCACACCGCCCATGGTCGTGATCGGCTCGGCGGTCTCGGCGACGGTCTGCACCCGGAAGCGTCCAGGCGAGCGTTGCCAGTGCTGGCTGTTGATGTGCGCGATTGCGTGGCCGGTTTCCCAGTCGGCCATCGTGTCGTAGACCGCCAAGTGCACTGTCTCGATGCCGTTCATGTGCGGCTCCTCTCTGAATGACAGCAGCCTGTCATTTTGACAGCCCACTGTCAATAGGGAAGCAGACGCCACGCGGTCAGCGCATCGAGCAGTCCCGGTACGAGGTCGAGCGAGCCGAGTTCGGCGGCGGTAACCCACCGGGCTTCCGCGGCATCGTCGCCAGGCCGCAACGCCCCGCCGCGGACCGAACAGACGAAGTCGTCGATCTCGTAGACCACGCCGCCCGGTCCGTCGCGCTCGACCCGTCCGGCATGGCGCTCGATCTGGACGTGCAGCCCCGTCTCCTCGGTGACCTCGCGTACGCACGCCGCCGCGGGTGGCTCGCCAGCCTCGCACCGGCCCCCAGGAATCGACCACTGGCCGGATGCGGGCGGCGTGCCTCTTCGAATCACGAGCAATCGTCTGGCATCGTCAAACACAATTCCGCCGGCGCAGGGCACACATTTAGGTCGCACGGAGTTAGTCTCTAGCTACGCTGGATGCACGGCGGGGCTGAGGCAACGTCGCCCGCGCCGCCGGTACGACCGCAAGAACGACAGGATCTGGGTGCCGATGGAAGCGAGGCCGGCGTGGACACCAAGAAACTGATCGGTGTCGCACTGGGCGTGTTCGTCATCTTCTTTATCGTGACGCAACCGAGTCAGGCGGCCGACATCACACACAACATCTGGCACGGAACCGTCAACGTCGCCCACGGCGTAGCGGACTTCGTCGACAAGCTGTAGCTCCATGAGCGGCGGGCCAAAGGTCCAGCGGTACCTGCTGCCCAGCGAGACCCGGGTCTTCGTCGTACGGCGCCACTGGATCTCGTTCGCGCCGTCGGTGCTGCTGTTCTTCGTGTTCCTGGCCGGCGGGTTGCTGGCGGTCTTCCTGTTCCGGAACACCCAACTGCCTGAGACCGTGGCCGTGTGTTTCATCGTCTTCAGCGTCCTGTGGCTTGGCTGGATAATCGGCGACTGGTACTACGAGGAGATCATCGTCACCAACCGCCGGGTCCTGCTGATCAGCGGCATCCTCACTCGCAAGGTAGCGATCATGCCCTTGATCAAGGTGACCGACCTGACCTTCGAGCAGACCCTGTGGGGCCGGATACTGCATTACGGCACGTTCATCGTGGAATCGGCCGGCCAGGACCAGGCACTTTCCCGGATCGACTACCTGGCCCATCCGTTGCAGCGTTACCGCGAGGTGTCCGCGCTGTTGTTCGGCACCAGTCTCCCCCCCGATCCGGAGGATCTGGGGGCCCGGCACGACACAGCGCCCATCCCAGCCGTGCCGCCGCGTAAGGAAAGCTGAGCACACGCGCCGGGCGTCGGGGGACTTGCCCGCGCCCGTACGCTCGCGGCGTGACGATCGACCTGCATACCCACTCGACCGCGTCCGACGGGACGGACCGTCCAGCCGAGCTGATGGCCAACGCCGCAACCGCCGGACTCGAGATCGTGGCGATCACCGACCACGACACGACCGGCGGCTGGGACGAGGCGGAGGCCGCATTGCCCGAGGGGCTGACCCTCATACCGGGCGCGGAGTTCTCGTGCGCTCACATCGACGACGACGGCCAGCGGATCAGCCTGCACCTGCTCGGTTACCTGTTCGATCCCGATCACGACGGGCTACGGGCCGAGCGTGCCCGGCTGCGGGTCAGCCGGCTCGGCCGCGGGCGGGCGATCGTCGACAACCTGGTCGCGGACGGCGTGGCGGTCACCTGGAACCGGGTGGTCGAGGTCGCGCGGGGCGGCGCGGTCGGGCGTCCGCACATCGCGCGCGTGCTCGTCGAGAACGGTGTCGTCGGCGATGTGGACGAGGCGTTTCGCGAGTTGCTGTCGACGTCGTCGAAGTACTACGTGCCGAAGGCTGACGGGGACGTGTTCGCCGCCATCCGGCTCGTGCACGAGGCGGGCGGCGTGAGCGTGTTCGCCCATCCGCTTGCCCGGCGTCGAGGCGCTGTTGTCGGCGACGATGTGATCGCCGAGATGGCGCGCGCCGGGCTCGACGGCATCGAGGTCGGCCATCCGGATCACGCGACCGACGATCAGGTTCACCTCGCCGGATTGGCCGGCGAACTGGGATTGATCGTCACCGGATCGTCGGACTACCACGGCGCGAACAAGGCGACGGTGCTGGGCGCGTTCACGACCGATCGGGTCGCTTACGACGCGCTGTTCGACCGCCCGACGGCCCGCCGACCCGTCTCGCAGCGAGCGGCCGGCGACGCACTACCGTGACGGCATGAGCGTCGAAGGCGACAGCGAGTGAGCATCGCAGCGACCGCGCCAGCAGGCACTCGAAGCTGGGTGCGGAGCGGAGCCGAGCAATGAGCATTGAAGGCGATAGCGATTGAGCATTTCGCAATGAGCACGGCCCGTCGGATTCTGGTCGTCGCCGCAGCCTGGCTGGGTATGCTCGCCGTCTCGATGCCGGCGTCCGCGACTGGCCCGATCGACACGGCCGAGGCCGCGCTACAGACGGCCAGCCTGTACGTCGATCCGCAGGTAGCAAAGGGCATCAAGATCGACCGCAGCAAGCTCGTGAGCGACATGCCGGCCGGAGTCAAGATCGCGGTCCTGCCCAAGAGCGCCGGCTCGCCCACCGTGCTCGCCGGCCAGATCATCTCGGCGCTCGATCCGTCCCGCAAAGGGCTGACGGTCGGTGTGTTCGTATCCGACGCGACCGGTTACCTGTTCGGTGCCGACTCGTCCGCGACCTGCGTCGCGAGTGAGAAGGCAAGGGCGGCCGCAAATGCGAACGGACAGACCCTGGCCGACCACGACGTCACGCCGCTGCTGGACGACTTCGCGCAGAGCGTCGTGGACGGACCGAAGCTCGGCACGAGTGCCTGCGGCTCGACTGCAGGCGGCGCGGCAGCGAGCCCGAAGAAGTCCGACAGCGGAAGCGGCGCCTGGCCGTGGATCATCGGGATCGGTGTGGTCGGTGCCGGTGGTATCGGCGGACTGGCGTGGTACCGCCGGCGCCAGAAGAAGCGCGAGCTGGATCTCGCCAGGGCCAAGGTGATGCCGTACTACGACCGGCTGGCGAGCGAGGTGAGCAGCCTCGACCCGAAGGACGACGACACGGCGCTGCAGGCGATCGCCGACGCGTCCGAGCGATTCGACGCGGCGGGCTCGCAGCTGGCGACGGCCGATTCGGTCGAGAAGTTCGCCCAGGTACGGCGCACGACGCTCGAAGGCCTGCATGCCGCGGTTACCGCGCGCAAGGCTCTGGGCCTCGACACGGGCCCGGAGCTCCCGCCGATCGACGCCCCGCGCGGCGAGCAGCTCGCCGAGGCGCGTGAGGTCACCGTCCAGGGCAAGGCGTACCAGGGCTACCCGGACTACACGCCCGGCGCGCCGTACTACTACGGAGGCGGCTATGGCGTCCCGGGCGGCTGGTACGGGACGCCGTTCTGGGAGACGTTGCTGATCGGCAGCGTCCTGACGGGCGGGCTGGGTGGCTGGGGTGGGGGCGGGTTCGGCTCCGGCTACGACAGCGGTTACCAGACCGGCTACGACGCGGGACAGGGCGCGGCGGACGACCAGGGCGCCGGCGACGTCGGGGCGGACTGGGGAAGTGGCGACGTCGGCGGCGACTGGGGCGGCGGCGACTCCGGCGGTGGCGGCGACTCCGGCGGCAGCTGGTAGCCGGTGGCCGAAGCCGAGCAGCTTTCCCTCGGCGCGATGCCGCGTCGGCTCTTCGCGTGCACCCCGTCGCGGCTGGCCGCGTTCGACTGCCCGCGGCGTTATCGCATGACCTATCTCGACCGCCCGCAGCTGCCGCGTGGCAAGCCGTGGGCACACAACACGCTGGGCGCCGTCGTGCACCTCGCGTTGCACCGGTGGTGGCAGCTCGCCAGGCGCTATCGCACACCGGCCAACGGCGGGCTGCTCGTCGAGCGGAACTGGCAGTCAGACGGATTCCGGGACGACGCGCAGTCGGCCGACTGGCGCGGGACGGCGCGGACCTGGGTCGAGGGCTATCTGGCCGACACCGACCCGGACGCCGAGCCGGTGGGCGTCGAGCGAACGGTCGCCACCACGACGAGCCGGCTTGCCGTCTCCGGGCGGGTGGATCGCATCGACGACCGCGACGGCGACCTGGTGATCGTCGACTACAAGACCGGCCGCAGGCCACTCACGCCCGACGACGCCCGTAGCTCCCTTGCGCTGGCGCTCTATGCCCTCGGTGCTCGCCGCACCCTGCGCCGCGACTGCACGCGCGTGGAGCTGCACCATGTGCCGACGGGAGACGTGGTCGCCTGGGAGCACACCGACGAGTCGCTACAGCGTCACGTGTCTCGTGCGGAGGCGACGGCCGAGGACATCGTGGCCGCGACGGACACCCTGGCCTCCGGCGCACACGTCGACGACGTCTTCCCGCCTGCGCCTGCACCGTCGTGCTCGTGGTGCGACTTTCGGCGCCACTGCCCGGAAGGCCAGGCGGCGTCGCCCGATCTCGATGCTTGGGCAGGCCTCGCGCAGTCGGCTCGGGACGTCAGCTGATCCGGACCATGCCGACCTGGCTCAGCGCGAAGGCTTCCTTGGTGCTCTCCATCATCTTGGCGCTGCCGCACATGGGCTCGACCGACGTCATCAGGAAGACCGGGTAGTCGCCGGACCGCGGTGGGGTGAACCGGGCGCCCAGCGTCGTCACAGCCGCCGTCGATGTCGACGGGACCTCGTTCACCTGCCGTAGCACGGCGGTCGCGGGAAGGTCTGCCGAGTCGGGGTCGTCGGTGCTGCCCGGGACGCCGACGAGCAGCCGCTGCCCCGTGCTGCCGACGGTGAAATCGGGACGCAGGTATGTGATCGTCATTGCGTGGCCGTGCCGTCCGGCCCCGAGAACCCAGCTGTTGGAAGCACTCGACGACGCTGCCATGGACTGCGAGCCGCCCATCAGCCCGGCGGCAGCCAGAATCCCTGCGGCGCAGACGATGCTGATCTTGGACATGCGCGCACTCCTGACGTCAGGCGATGCATCCATCAGACGCCACGGTGCGGCCCGGCGCAAGGTTCAGCCGGCGGCGCGCCGCATTGCCGCGCGGTAATGCGGGCCGTGCCGCCATCGGACGGGCAGCGCAGCCACCACCGGCCGCAACGTGCGCAGTCCGGCCGTGGTCGCGAGGTCGGTGCCGGGCATCGGCGGCAAGCGGTACATCCGCCGCGCCCAGTCCGGCAGCAGGCCGACCGCGAGCGCGCACAACGCGGTCCACCCGACGCGAGCGGGAACGGCCCACCGGGCGCCGACCGGCAAGGACGGTGCGATGACGTAGCGCGCCGCCTCGCGTGCCTCGGCGGTCAGCCGCAGCGCAGGACGCATCGCGTCGAAGTACCCGGCGAGCTCGGCCGTCGAATGCGGCGCGAGCTCGTCCGGGACGCCGACCAGCCTGGCGGCTCGCACCTGCTCGACGACGTAGCGGTCGGCGTCGCTGTCGGACAGCCGCACGCCCGAGTGCCGAGCGGCGGCGAGGAAGGAGTCGACCTCGCAGGCGTGCACCCAGGCGAGCTGCTCCGGATCGGTGATGCCCAGCCGGCGGTGCACGTCGCGGACCCGAGCGGCCGCGGCATCGACCTCGACCGTCGTGCCGAAGCTCACCGTCGCGACGTAGACGACGGTGCGGCGCAGGCGGTCCCACGGATCGTCCTGGAACGAGGAGCGGGCGTACAGCAGCCGCATCGCCTCGGGGTGCAGCGCCTGCAGCAGCAACGCGCGAAGGCCGCCGACCATCGTGAGCGGCTCACCGTGCACCCGCCAGGTCACGCTGCCCGGGCCGAAATAGCCGAGGTCGCCGGCAGGCGGCTCGGTCACGTCGATTGCCAGAACGCGATCAGCGCCTCGACCGTGCCCGCCGGATCGTCGATCGCGGGGGAGTGCGCGGCCGGGATCTCGACGCTAGCGGCGCCGAGCCGCTTGGCCATCTGCGCCTGAACGTCCGGCGTCCACGCGTCGTCGTCCGTGCCGTAGACGATCAGCAGCGGCAGGCCCGTCGCGATCAGCGCGTCGACCCGGTCGGGCTCGTTGACCAGGGCGTCGGCCATGCCGAGCAGCATGGCGGGATCGCCGGCCAGGAACCGCCGCCGCAGGAAGTCCGACAACTCGGCGGGACGGGCGACATAGCCGGGCTCGGACTGCTCGAGTGCCTGCATCGCGTCATACACCGCCGCGATGCCGTGTGTCATGAGGACGGGGCGCAGCAGTTCCATCCGGGCGCGGCGGCCACCGTCCAGGCCGGCCGGTCCGGACGACATCAGGGTCAGCGAGGCGAACGCGGCTGGGTCGCCGATCGCAGCCGACCGGCTGACCAGCCCACCGAACGAGTGGCCGAGCAGGTGGACTCGATCACCGAGCTGTGCCGCCACGGCATGCACGACGGCGCCGAGCGCTTCGACCGTGTAGGCCGCCACGTCGCCGTGACCGGGCGAGTCGTACTGGCCGGGCAGGTCGATCGCCGTGACCCGGTATCCGGCATCGCTGAGCGGATCCAGGATCGGCCCGAAGTCCTCCTTGCTACCCGTGAAACCGGGAACGAGCAGCGCGGGGCGTCCATCGGCCGGGCCGGCCTGCAGCCCGGCAATCGGGCCGCCCGGCAGATCAAGCGTCACCCGGGCCGCCGAACCCGTCGTGAGCTGCGAACTCATCGGTATGCCCGGGTGAACGATCCGGCGACGAGGAAGCCGGCGCCCATCGCGAACACACGACTCCCGGCCGGCGGTGCGGCCACTGCGTACTGCGCGGTGACCGCCCCGGTGGTGCCGTCCAGGGCCGCGACACCCGTCGAGGTGGGCACGTAGAGCGTGGCGCCGTTCAGGTCGGGGTTCGGGCTTGGGCTGTCGGCGGTCACGGTCGGCAGGCTCTCAGCCGGAGCGGACCACACCTGCGCGCCGGAGCTGTCGATTGCGTATGCGGTGCCGCCGATCCAGACCAACTGGCCCTGCCCGGCGATCAGCGACCGAACCGGTCCGGCACCGGTGGGCGCCGGGCTCAGCGCCTACTGTGCGGTGACCTTGCCCTTGTCGGTGTCGTACAGAACGAGCTCGTGCGTCGAAGGATCGATCGCGGCGACGAAGGAGTCCGCGGCAACCGGGATACCGCCGTTGTCGTTGAGTCGCCATTTGATCGGCTTGGGGTCCTTGGAGTCCGTGCCGGCGGTCGGATGGCGCAGCACAAGGTGGTCGCCGTCGGCGCAGTGTTCGCTGATCAGCACGCCGCTGTTGCCCGGCACGGCAGACGTCATGGCGCACCCGGCGGCTGGCGCGTACGTCCAATTGTCGGAGCCGCATGCCGAGCTGGTGTCGGCATTGCACTCCGACGTCGAGACCTGGATCGCGTACAGCGCGCTCTGCGTCATCACGTAGATCGAGTCGTTGCCGGGGATCATCAGCGGGCGCCCGTTGATCGGCAGGCCGTTCTCATCGAGCGTGCGCTCCCAGTCTCGCTTGCCCGTCGCGGTGTCGAGGGTGGTGACCTGGTCGCAGTTGCGGCCGTTGCGGTAGATGGCGATGGCCCTGCCCTGCTGCTGCGCGACCTCGCAGACGTCGCGATCCGTGCGCGTGTACGTCCAGCGCGCCTCGCCGGTCAACGCGTCGCGTCCGGTGACCGTGTGCTGGGAGTAGGTGACCACGGTGCCACCGACGAACGGCGTGCCCACCGCGGTGGCGTCCGCGCTCTGCCAGCGGATCGCCGGCTGTGCGACCGGACTCGCCAGCGGCACGGACGGCGCCGGCCTGCTGGCCGTGCGCAGATGTACGTGGGTGATCTCGCCGCTGCGCCAGACCACGAGAGCCACCACGACGGCGGCCGCCACGACCAGCGCGATGACGGCGGCGTACCAGGCGCGCAGCCGTCGCACGGACGCACGGTGCCGCGCGAGTGCGGCGACCGCCGGATCGGGCGCGTCGCCCCGCTCGAGCTGCTCGTCGACTGTCACAGAGCGATCCTCGCGCATGCGCGCGCGGCTACTCGGCGGCGGGGCCGGGAGATCCGCCGCGACGGCGTCGCCGTACCCGCGGTGCGCGAGTCGCGTCGCCGTCGGCGGTCGGCGCGTTGCCGTCCTGGATCGGTTTGCCGGCGCGGGTGCGGGTCCGCGCACGGTTGCCGCGTGGCCGCTCTGCTTGCTCCTTCGGCCGGCGTTCCGGGCGTTCGGGGGTGCGCCGTTCGGTTCGCGCGCGCCGTCCGCCGAGATCCTCGATCTCCTCGGCGCCGAGACCGGCCCGGATGCGGTCGGCCCGAGGCAGGGTCGGTCCGGCATCGGCCGGGATGTCGAGTTCGAGGAACAGGTGCTCAGACGTCGAGTACGTCTCGGGCGGCTCGTGGAACGGCAGGCCCAGGGCGTCGCAGATGAGCTTCCAGCGCGGGACGTCGTCCCAGTCGACGAGGGTGATCGCCGTGCCGGATGCGCCCGCGCGCGCGGTGCGTCCGATGCGGTGGACGTAGTTCTTCTCGTCCTCGGGAGCCTGGTAGTTGATGACGTGCGTGACGCCCTCGACGTCGAGGCCGCGCGCGGCCACGTCGGTAGCCACGAGCACGTCCACCTTGCCCGAGCGGAACGCCCGCAGCGCCTGCTCGCGCGCGCCCTGTCCGAGGTCGCCGTGCACCGCCGCCGCCGCGAAGCCGCGTTCGAGCAGATCGTCGGCGACCTTCGCCGTCGTCCGCTTCGTCCGCGCGAAGATCATCGTCAGCCCGCGGCCACGCGCCTGCAGCACGCGGGCGAGCAGCTCGGTCTTGTCCATCGCATGGGCCCGGTAGGCGAACTGGTCGACGTGCTCGATCGCCGGCGTGTTGTCTTCGCGGTGCTCGGCGCGGATCTGGGTCGGCTGGTCGAGAAACTTGCGGGCGAGGGCGACGATCGGGCCCGGCATGGTCGCCGAGAAGAGCATCGTCTGTCGCTTGTCCGGCACCATCGCCAATAGCTTCTCGATGTCGGGCAGGAAGCCGAGGTCGAGCATCTCGTCGGCCTCGTCGAGCACCAGGATGCGCACCGAGCCGAGCTTGAGGTGTCCCTGCTGGACGAGGTCGAGCAGGCGTCCCGGCGTGCCGACGACGAGGTCGACCCCCCGCCTGAGGCTGGCGATCTGCGGCTCGTAGGCGCGGCCGCCGTAGATCGTCAGCACCCGCACGCCGAGCTTGCTGCCTGCGGCTGCGATGTCACCGGCGACCTGCACGGCGAGTTCGCGGGTCGGCGCAACGACGAGAGCCTGCGGCGGTGCGCCCTTGCCGCCGGGCAGGTCGAGCTGGTTGAGCAGCGGCACCCCGAAGCCGAGCGTCTTGCCGGTGCCGGTGCGGGCCTGCCCGATCAGGTCGTTGCCGGCCAGGGCGATCGGCAGCGTGAGCTCCTGGATCGCGAAGGTGCGAACGATGCCCACCGCCTCCAGCGCCTCGACGATCTCGGGCCGGATCGCGAAGTCGGAGAATGCCGGGCTCTGCGGGCTGACCGGGGCTCGGGCGGCGAGCGGGGTGATCTGCTCGGCCATGCCGCCGAGGGCTTCGGGGCTGTCGGATCCGTCGAGCGTGGTGGATCCCGTTGCTGGTGTCTCTGTCATGAACGTCCTTGAAGGTCGTGCGCCGACCTGCCCGAGAACGTCCGACGAGACTAGGTCGGAGAGCCTGCGAGACGGTGCGCTCGCGGCGGGAGCGGTCAACGCGGAGATACGGACTGTCCCGGTAGCCGGGACGGTCCGTGATCGAGTCTAGCCGCTCCGGACCCGATACCCTGCCGCCGTGCCTGATCACGTTGCGATCATCGACCTGCTGGGCGCGCTGGCCTACGGCGAGTTGTCCGCATTCGATCGCCTCGCCGAGGATGCGCGGATGGCCCCGTCGCTGTCCGGCCGCGCGGCGCTGGCCGAGATGGCGGCCGTCGAGATCGGCCACTACCGGCGCCTGGCCGAGCGGCTCACGATGCTCGGCGTGACGCCCGAGGAGGCGATGGCGCCATTCGCTCCTGCGCTCGACGGCTTCCACTCCACGACGGTCCCGTCCGACTGGCTCGAGGGCCTGGTGAAGGCCTACGTCGGCGACGGGCTCGCCGCGGACTTCTACCGTGAGGTCGCCGACTTCGTCGACCCGGCCACCCGCGAGTTGATGCTCGACGTGCTCGCCGACACCGGCAGCGCGGCGTTCGTCGTGCGTGAGGTGCGCGCCGCCATCGCGTCCCAGCCCGCGCTCGCCGGGCGGCTCGCGCTGTGGGGGCGCCGGCTCGTCGGCGAGGCGATCAGCCAGACCCAGCACGTGCTCGCCGAGCACGACTCGCTCGCCGAACTGCTCGTCGAGGGCACCGGCGACCTGTCCGGCATCGCCGCGTTGATCCGGCGGATCACCGACAAGCACGCCGAGCGCATGGCGACCCTCGGCCTGCACGGTTGAGCCGTGAACAGGTAGTTACACGGCCGGTCTGACCCTTTACGCTTGGTGCCGATTCGGGGTCGCGTCGCGGGAGGGCTGTCGCATGCCGGAGCCATTCGTACGAGCTGACATCTGGGCGCTCGCCGAGGACGACCCGATCGTCCTGGCATATGCCGACGCGGTTGCCGCGATGCAGGCCAAGCCACCGGATGACCCGACCAGCTGGGCGTACCAGGCGGCGATACACGGCTCGCACGTCGCAGCACCGCTGCCCGAGTGGAACCAGTGCCGCCACGGCACGTGGTTCTTCACGTCGTGGCATCGCATGTACCTGTACTTCTTCGAGCGGATCGTGCGCGCCCAGGTGATTGCGAACGGTGGCCCACCGACCTGGGCGCTGCCGTACTGGAACTACGACGGCGGCGGCGAGAACGCCCTGCCGCTCGGGTTCCGCTCGCCGACCGGGCCCGGCGGCGCCGCGAACCCGCTGTTCGTCGCCGACCGCAATCCGGGCATCAACGCCGGCGCCGGGCTGCCGGCGTCGATCACGTCACCCGGGTTCGCGCTCGGTCGGCCGTCCTACACCGGCAGCAGCGAGTTCGGCGGCGGCGAGACGTCACCGCTCGGACAGTTCTGGAGCCAGACGGGGCGTCTCGAGCAGACACCGCACAACGACGTGCACGTCACGATCGGTGGGCTGATGGGCGACCCGGACACGGCCGCGCAGGACCCGATCTTCTGGCTGCACCACGCGAACATCGACCGCCTGTGGTGGCTCTGGCAGCAAGATCACGCCGACCCGTCCGATTCCGCGTGGACGAAGCCGGCGTTCGGATTCATGGACGCCGGCGGCGTTCCCGCGTCGCTGACCGGCGCCGATGTCGAGGACACTGTCAAGCAGCTCGACTACACCTACGACACCGGAGTCAGCGCAGTGCCGGAACCGCCGCGTGGGCAAGAGCCGCCGACCGAATGGCCGCACCCGTGGCCCGAGCGCGCGAGCGTGCAGGAGCTCGCCGCGGCTGGCAACCCACGCCGGCAACCGGTGCGTCACCTGGTCGGCGCGAGCGAGGCGCCGGTGCGCCTGGTCGGCGAGACGGCTCGGGTGCCGGTAACGATCGACGAACGCGTCACGTCGTCGCTGCGCGCCGACGCGCACGTCGGTCAGCAGCATCACCGCGCGTTCCTCGACGTCGATGACATCGAGGCCGACCGCAACCCCGGCACCGTGTACGGCGTGTACGTCAACCTCCCCGACGATCCGACGGACGATGATCTCGCTGCGCACCACGTCGGCAACGTCTCGCTGTTCGGCGTCGAGCGGGCGCGCAACCCGCGCGGCGACGAGCACGCACACGGGCTGCACGTCTCGATGGAGATCACCGAGCTATTGGATCGCCTGGCCGCCGAGGGTAAGTGGCAGGAGGGTGGCCGGCTCGACACGACGTTCCGGCCGATCACGCTCGAGCCGCCTCGCGGTCGCGACGACCTTGCCGCTACCGATCTGCGTGCGATGCGGGCGACTGCACATCCGGACGTGCCGGTCACGATCGGTCGCGTCAGCGTGCACTTCGCCTGATGACGACTGCGCTGGTCCTGCGGCCGGTTGACGTACGGCAGTTGCTGCTGCGGCGTCCCGAGCTCGGGGCATCCGTGGTGGTGGTCGGCGCGTGGGCGGCGTTGCTCGCGCTCGCGGCCCAGGGCGCGCACCGGCATGCGTCCGGCGGCCTGCCCTACTGGACGTTGATGACGGTGGCGATGATGGGCCCGGCCGCGCTCGCCGGCATAAGGCACACCGGCCTGAACAGCCTGCGCTGGCGGCGCAGGAGGGCAATGGCCGAGTTCGCGGCGGCATACCTCGCGGTATGGATGGCGTTCGGCGCGCTGACGCTGACCGTGGCCGCGCTCGTACCGGCCACGCCGGGATCGGCTGCCTTCGCGATCGTCCTCGCCGCTGCGGCTGCATGGCAGGTCAGCCCGCTGAAGCGACGTTGGCTGCGCGACTGCCATCGCAGCGTGCCGCTGCCACCCCGCGGCTGGGCTGCCGAAAAGGCTGCGCTGCGGTTCGGGCTGCGCCATGGCGCAGCCTGCCTCGGATCGTGCTGGTGCCTGATGCTCGTCATGGTGGTGGCGTCCGGGTTTCTGTGGACCGTGCTGGTCGCCGGGTTCGTCACGGCCGAGAAGCTGCTGCTGCAGCCGCGCCGGGCGACGAGGTTCGGGGCGGCGGTGCTTGCGATCGCAGCGGCCGGAGCGGCCGTCGCAGCGCTGGCGTAGGCGCTCAGCCGGCGCTCAGCCGGCGACGAAGCCGACCCGGCGCACGTCGGCCTGGGCGATCTCGACGTAGGCGACCAGGTTGGCGGGCACGATCACCTTGCGGCCCTTGTCGTCACTGAGCGACAAGTTGCCGTCGACGCTCTTCAGCGCAGTCGCGACCGCGGCTTCGACCTCGTCCTGGGACTGCGCGCTCTCCAGCACGATCTCGCGCGGTGTGTGCAGCACACCGATCTTGACCTCCACGCGGACCTCCCGGTGCGACTCGAATCGAACTGCGTCAACGCTAGTCGAGGCGTTCGCCGCGCGCCGGGTGGGTAGCTGCGCCCAGAGCGAACGTCTCGCTCAACCCGCGGGCTCGTCCTGCCGCGGGAAGTGCGAGATCCCGCGCCACAGCAGCGCTTCGAGCAGTTGGACGGCGTCGGCGTGCGGGACTGGCCGCTCGTTGTCGAGCCACCACCTGGCGGCGACCTGCGCGCCACCGCTCAGCGTCATGGCAAGCAGCTCGGCCCGGGCGCGGTCGAGGCCGGTGTCACCGGCGACGGTGTCGGCCACGGCGCGCATGATCTCGCTGGTGCTGCGCTCGACGCGGTCGCGGACCGCGGGTTCGTTGCCGAGGTCGGTTTCGAAGATCAGCCGGAACGCGCCGGGCGCGCTGCGTGCAGTGCCGTCGACGAAGTCGAAATAGGCGCTCAGGACGCCGTGCACGCGTTCCTGGTTGTCGTCGGTGCGCGCCAGCGCTTCCTTGATCGCACTGCTCAGCGCCTCGGTCTGCTCGTCGATCAGCGCCAGGTAGAGGTCGAGCTTGCCCGGGAAATGCTGGTACAGCACCGGCTTGGACACGCCCGCCCGCTCGGCGATGTCGTCCATGGCCGCGGCGTGGTAGCCGTTGGCGACGAACACCTCCTGCGCTGCTGCCAGCAATTGCCGTCGGCGCGCCGACCGGGGCATCCTGCTGCCACGGGCTGCGTCGACGGTGTCCGGCATACGAAAAGTCCCTTTCTGGTTAGGCGAATGCTAGTCCGTGCTAGTCCTTAGAGCCTTCGGGCAGGCGCACGCGAACGGAATCGTCCAGCACACCGGCGAAGCGGTCGCCGTCCTCGTCGACGCGTGCGAGCACGTCCGGAGCGGTGAACGCGAGCGGCGGGCCGGACGCGACCTCGGCCCAGTCGAGCGGCGTCGACACCGTCGGACGGGGACGGGCCCGAAGCGAGTACGGCGCCACCGTCGTCTTCGCGGCGTTGTTCTGGCTCCAGTCGACGAACACCTTCCCGTGGCGCAGGTTCTTCGCCATCTTCGACACGACCAGCTTCGGATGCTCGGCCTCTAGCCGCTGGGCGACGGCCTGCGCATACTTCGAGGTCGCCCCGCCGTCGTCGACCGTGATCGGTGCGGTGACCTGCATGCCCTTCGAGCCGGACGTCTTGGCGACCGGCGCCAGACCGTCGTCGTCGAGCACGTCGCGCAGCCACATCGCGACCTCGCAGCACTGCGTGATGTCGGCCGGAGCACCTGGGTCGAGATCGAATACCAGCTCGTCGGTGCGCGGTTTGCGGGCGCGGGCCGGCAGGTGCCATTGCGGGACGTGCAGCTCCAGCGCGGCGAGGTTGGCCAGCCAGACGAGGGTCGCCAGCTCCTCGACGACGACGAAGTCGATCGTCTCGCGATTCATCGTCGAGCCGGGCACCGGCAGCGTCACGGTGCGCACCCACGACGGCGTGCCGCGCGGGGCGTTCTTCTCGAAGAAGAACGCCCCGTCGACACCGTTCGGGTAGCGCTTGACGGTCAGCGGCCGGTTGGCGAGATGCGGTAGCAACACCGGCGCGATCCGGGTGTAGTAGTCGATCACCTCGCCCTTGGTGAAGCCGGTCTCCGGGTAGAGCACCTTGTCGAGATTCGACAGGCTCAGGTGCCTGCCGTCGACGTCCACCGTGATCCGTTCAGCCATCGCGGCCAACCTCTCGCGCGTCCTTGTCCATGCGGATGCCGGCGAACACCGGATGCCGCAGCCGCCCGTCGTCGGCCCAGTGTGAATACGAGACCTCGACGACCGCTTGGGGGTCTACCCAGGTGACGACCCGTCCGGGCGACGGCGCCGGCACCGTCCGGAGTGGACAGTCAGCCCGAGCGACGAGAGTCGCCTGCAGCTGGGCCGCCTCGCGGCCGGACAGCCCGCTGCCGACCTTGCCGGCGAAGCACAGCTCGTCGCCGTCGTAGTAACCGAGGAGCAGCGAGCTCAGCGTCTTGCTGCCGTCGAGCGCGTCCGCCTCCCAGCCGACGACGACGAACTCGCTGCGCCGCACGAACTTGACCTTCAACCACTCCGGCGTGCGCCGCCCGGCGTGGTAACGGCTGGTGACCCGCTTGGCTACGACTCCCTCCAGACCGTGTTCGCGCGCAGCCACCTCGGTGGCCTTGCCGTCGTCGAACGACGGGCTCACTGTCCACTGTGGATGGTCGGTTGCCAGGCGGTCCAGCGTGGCGCGGCGCTCGGCGAGCGGACGCGCGGACAGATCGACGCCATACAGGCGCAGCAGGTCGAACGCGATGAACGACACGGGTGCGGTCTCGACCAGGCCGGCCGCCTGCGCGGCGGAGCGGACGTGCATCCGGGTCTGCAGCAGGCCGAACGACGGCCGGCCGTCGGCGAACGCGACGATCTCTCCGTCGAGCAGGGCGTCCTCGATGCCCTCGCCGAGCGAGGCGAGCTCCGGGTAGGCCACCGTGGCGTCGCCGCCGAGCCGCGTGGTCACGTGCACCGCACCGCCGATGACCTCGAGCAAAGCGCGCACCCCGTCCCACTTGAACTCATATGTCCAGTCCGGCCCGGCCGGCAGCGCATCGACAGACGTCGCGAGCATCGGCTTGATCGGGGCCGCCACGTAGTCAATCCTGCCCTTCTGCTGGCATAAGACGTGCGGATCCACGCATGATCGCAGGGGAGAGGGCCATCATGGGTGGTCCGAGGCGAGCAGAACGGGTGAGGCGATGCGTGCGATATGGAAGGGCGCGGTGTCCTTCGGCCTGGTGAACATCGGCGTCCGGATGTTCGCGGCCACCGAAGAGCGTGACGTCAGCTTCCACCAAGTGCGCCGCGGCGACGGCTCGCGCATCCGGTACAGGCGCGTCGCGGAAGCCGACGGCGAAGAGGTCGCCTACGCCGACATCGCCAAGGGCTACGTCCTGCCGAGCGGCGAGACGGTCGTGCTGACCGACGACGACTTCGCCGACCTGCCGCTGCCCAGCGCGCGCGTGGTCGACGTCTTGCAGTTCGTGCCGGCCGAGCAGGTCGACCCGATCTACTTCGCCAAGAGCTACTACCTCGAGCCCGAGCAGCAGGCCGTCAAGCCGTACGTGCTGCTCCGTGACGCGCTCGAGGGGAGTGGGATGGTCGGCCTGGTCAAGGTCGCGCTGCGCAATCGCGAGCAGCTCGCCACCCTGCGCGTGCGCGAGGGCGTCGTCGTGCTGGAGACGATGGTGTGGCCCGACGAGGTACGCGAGCCGGCGTTCGGGTTCCTCGACGAGGACGTGAACGTGCGGTCTCAGGAACGCGCGATGGCCGAGTCCCTGGTCGAGAGCATGGCCGGCGACTTCGAGCCCGACCAGTACACCGACGAGTACCGCGAGGCGTTGCAGCAGGTCATCGACGCGAAGATCGAGGGTCGCGAGGTGGTCGACACGTCGCCGGCCAAGCCGGACACCGGCCAGGTCGTCGACCTCATGGCGGCGCTTCGTGCCTCCGTCGACGCGGCGAAGCGCAGTCGCGGCGAGGCGGCGCCGGCTGCCCGTCCTGCACGTAAGGCCGCGCCTGCCAAGGCGGCTCCGGCCGCGGCCAAGCGCACCCCGGCGAAGAAGACAGCGGCCAAGGCGCCGGCGAAGAAGGCCGCGAAGGTGTCGAAGACCGCTCGCCGCAAGTCCGCATGAGTCCCGCCACGGCGGAGCCGCCTGCACGGCTCAGCACCGCCAAGCTGCCGGCGCTGGACGCGACGATCCCGCCGTGGCCTGGGCGCATCGTGCAGGTCGCCGGTGCCGGGGTTTTCGTCCGTACGACGCCGTCGGCGCCTGGTGCCGAACCGGCGTTGTTCGTGCACGGCCTGGGCGGCGCGTCCACCAACTGGACCGACTTCGCCGGGCAGCTCGCGCCATGGCTTGCGATCGAGGCTCTCGACCTGCACGGCTTCGGACGCTCCTCGCCGGCGCCCGGACGCGACTACACGATCCGTGCCCACAAACGCACCGTCATCGAGTACCTGGAGCAGTCCGGGCGCGGCCCGGTGCACCTGATCGGCAACTCGATGGGCGGCCTGATCTCGCTGCTGATCGCGGCGCGGCGCCCCGACCTCGTCCGCACGTTGACTGTGATCTCACCTGCGGTGCCCGACCTGCGTCCGCGCCGACTGGGCACCGACCCGCTGCTCGCGGTCGCGCTCCTACCGGGTGCGGCGCCACTCATCCGTCGGCACGTCCGCCGGTTCACCGCTGAGCAGCGCGCCCGGGCGATCATCAAGCTGTGTTTCGCCGACCCGGCAGCCGTACCGCCGAACCGGGTGGCCGAGGCCGTCGACGAGATCCGCACGCGCGACGGCATGGCGTGGTCGCTCGACGCTCTGATCCGATCGCTTCGCGGGCTGGTCGCGTCCTACGTGTCGCGCCGCTCGGGCGGCGTATGGGGGCGGATCGCCCAGGTCAACGTGCCGACCCTCGTGGTGTGGGGTGACCGCGATCGGCTCGTCGACCCCGCGCTCGCGCCACGGGTTGCGGCGTCGATCCCGGGCTCCAGGTTGCTGGTGCTCGAAGGCATAGGTCACGTCGCACAGCTGGAGGACCCGGTGGTCACCGCCCGCGCGGCGCTCGCCCTGATCGAGGACACCCGCGGCGTCACGCCGGCATCCGGCGCCACGCCGCAGGAGGACGCCGTTCGGTGAGCCTGCGGCGGCGCCGGTTGTGGCACGCTGAGCGCGTGGCGGACGAATCTCGGCGTGGCGCGACGACGGTGCGCCCTCCCGACCGCTCCGGACGCGAGTACGACCTGTCGTCCACCCGCTGGACGTTCGAGGAATCCGACGACGACCAGCGCCGGGAACGCACGCTCGGCGACTCGATACGCGGGTTCGTCGATCGGTACGGCTGGCGCGCCTACGCCTTGCCGGTGCTCGCCATCGTCACGGTGGCCGCGCTGATGACGACGTCCAAACCGGCGCACACCGCAGCGGCTCCGACCAAGCGCGGTCATCCGGCGGGCGGCACCCATGCACCGAGTGCCGGGGGAGTTCCGCCGACCGTGTCCGGGTCAGCGCCGCTGAAGACCGACCAGGCCGGCGTCAACTCGGAGAACCAGGCGCTCGCGTCCGACGCTCTCCCGGGCGGCCCGGCGTACACCCAGAAGGGCGACGGAACATATCGGGTGCTGGCCGGGCACGGCCCGGTCGTCGGCAGCGGCACGGTGCACCACTACACCGTCGACGTCGAGAACGGCGTGGCCGGCGTCGACCTGAACGTCTTCAGCCACCTCGTCGACACGGCGCTCGACGACTCGCGCAGCTGGACCGGCAACCACAGCGGCGTGGCACTGCAGCGCGTCGACTCGTCCTACACCGGCGCGGTCGACTTCCACGTCACGCTCACCTCTGCGTTGACCGTCCGCGCGCTGTGCGGCTTCGAGCAGCAGATCGAGACGTCATGCTGGGCGCCCGACCACGACTCGCGGGTCGTGCTGAACGTCGCTCGCTGGGTTCGCGGCACGGCCGCGTACATCGCCGACCTGCCCGCATATCACCTCTACATGGTCAACCACGAGACCGGCCACGCGCTCGGCCACCGGCACAGCCACGCGTGTCTCGCCGACGGCGCCGCTCCGGTGATGATGCAGCAGACGATCGGTCTGAAGTCGGTGACCGGGCAGCTCTGCGAGGCGAACCCCTGGCCGTACCCGCCGGGCGCCAAGGACGCCCCGGGCGTCGAGTCGGCCGACACTCCGCAGAACAGTCCGCTCGTCCCGAGTTGATCTCGGCCAGGTGCTACCCGCCCACGTCAGGGCAGCGCCAGCTGGATCAGCCCGATCCGGATCGCTAGCGCTGCCGCCGCCGCTCGTGAGGCGCAGCCCAGCTTGTCGAGGACGTGCTCGACGTGCTTGGCCACCGTCTTGTCCGAGACGACGAGCATGCGCGCGATTTGCGGGTTCGTGAGCCCGCCGGCGATCAGCGTCAGCACGTCGAGTTCGCGTGCGGTGAGCCCGTGCGGGAGCTCTGCGTCGTCCTCCGTGATGACGAATCCGGGATCGAGCAGGCGGCTCTGGATCAGGTGCCAGCCACCGACTTCGTCGCGCCACCTGAATCGCTCCGGCAGCTCGTTGCGCCGGGCAGCCGCGGCGATCGCTTCGGGCAGCGGGCCGCCGTTGCGCAGGTGCTCGCCGTGCATCCGATCCGGCAGCGGGACGACGGTGGCGTCCGGGAGCACCACGGCCCCGCGAGCGCTCGCCGGCATGTCGGCCGTGAGCTGGCTGGGCAGGCGCATCGTGTCGATCAGCCCGCCGATCAATGACCGCACCCGCAGCAGCTGGTCGGCGACCGCGTTGCGGCCGGCTGCCTTCGCAGAGGTGTCTGCGGCGGACAGGTGCAGGATGCCGGTGTATCGCCCGTCTGCGCTGTACATGCGCAAGGTGACGGCGGCGTCGTGCCAGATCAGCGGCTGCGCGTACTCGCTCAGGTCGCTGGCATCGAGTCCGGACATCCACTCGTCGAGCCAGGCGAGCGCCGACGCGTCGTATCCGACGCTCGCGACGGTCTGGTGAGAGCGTGTCATCGGGTCGTACACGGAGATACTCGCGGCCTCGTAGGGCACCAGTCGCGACAGCAGGTCGAGCAGTTCGCCGGCGATCTCGGCAAGGGGAGCGGATCGGCCGTCCTGGTGGGCAACACCGACAAAGCGGTATGACGCGTCCGTCACTGCCACCAGGCTCCCTTATGTCACGGGGGCTTCGGTGAACCGGTACCCGAACGCGCAGTGCCCGGCGCACCCCCCGATGCGTGCCGCTGTCGCGCGGGGTCAGCATATGCGCTAGCTGACGTATTTGGTCAGGCATTGCCAAGACGTAATCTCGTACTCAAGCGGGTAGCCACCGTGGTCGAGTCATCCCCCCGAGCTCCCACGGTGGCCCCGTTCTTTCCTACCCGGCGTAACGGTGATACTGGACGGGAATGCCGAGCGCTGCGCATGCGGTTGCTCCGGTGATCCGCTCTGCGGAAGAACGTTCCCCGGAAGGACAAGCCGTGTCATTGCCGCCACTCGTCGAGCCCGCCGGTCCGACGGCGACGCTATCGGTAGACGAAGTGCGTCGTTACAGCCGTCACCTGATCATCCCGGACGTCGCGATGGCCGGGCAGAAACGGCTCAAGAACGCCCGCGTGCTGTGCGTGGGCGCCGGCGGGCTGGGATCGCCCGCGTTGATGTACCTGGCCGCGGCAGGCGTCGGAACGCTCGGCATCGTCGAGTTCGACGTCGTCGACGAATCGAACCTGCAGCGCCAGATCATCCACGGGCAGAGCGACATCGGCCGCTCCAAGGCCGAGTCGGCCCGCGACTCGGTACTCGAGATCAACCCGTACGTCACCGTGAACCTGCACGAGGAGCGCCTGGACTCCTCGAACGTCATGGACCTGTTCGCGCAGTACGACTTGATCGTCGACGGTACCGACAACTTCGCCACTCGCTACCTCGTCAACGACGCATGCGTCCTGCTGCACAAGCCGTACGTGTGGGGCTCGATCTACCGGTTCGACGGGCAGGCGTCGGTGTTCTGGGCCGATCACGGACCCTGCTACCGCTGCCTGTACCCCGAGCCGCCGCCGCCGGGCATGGTGCCCTCGTGCGCCGAGGGCGGCGTGCTGGGTGTGCTGTGCGCCTCGATCGGATCCATCCAGGTCACCGAGGCGATCAAGCTGATCACGGGCATCGGCGAGCCGCTGGTCGGGTCGCTCATGGTGTACGACGCGCTCGAGATGGACTACCGCAAGATCACCGTCCGCAAGGACCCCGACTGCGCGGTCTGCGGCGAACACCCCACCGTCACCGAGCTGATCGACTACGAGGAGTTCTGCGGCGTCGTCAGCGACGACGCGCAGCGCGCCGCCGCGGGTTCGACGATCACCGCCGTGGAGCTGAAGGACCTCATCGACGCCGACAAGCCGATCTACCTCGTCGACGTGCGTGAGCCGGCCGAGTGGGAGATCGTGCGCATCCCCGGTGCCACGCTCATCCCGAAGGACGACATCCTGCGCGGCGACGCACTGGCGTCCCTGCCGCAGGACCGGCAGGTCGTCATGTACTGCAAGACCGGCGTTCGCTCGGCCGAGACGCTCGCCGCGGTCAAGGCCGCCGGGTTCTCCGACGCCGTGCACGTGCAGGGCGGCGTCACGGCGTGGGTGCACCAGATCGACCCGAGCCTGCCGTCGTACTGACGCCGAGTTTCACTTGTCGGTCATCAGGCGTATGACTTTGCGCATGAGCGATCTGCTGGAAGTGTTCAACCTGGGCCTGGCCGAGTTCGGCAAGCGCGTCGGCCGCGTCGGCGCGGATCAATGGACGGCGTCGACGCCATGCTCCGAGTGGGACGTCCGCACGCTCGTCGATCACGTGATCGACGAGCAGGTGTGGGCGCCGCCGCTGATGGCAGGCCACGAGCTCGAGCCTTCGGCGGCGATGGTCGAGAGCGCGAAGCGCGCCCTCGGCGATGACCGTGTCGCGGCCTGGGACACCGCGGCGCTCGCGTCCAGCCGGGCGTTCGGCGAGCCCGGTGCGCTGGACCGCCCGGTGGCACTGTCGCGCGGTGCCACGCCGGCTACCGACTACCTCGGCGAGATGGCGTTCGATCTTGTCATCCACGCCTGGGATCTGGGTACCGCGATCGGGGTCACCGATCCGCTCCCGGACGAGCTCGTGCAGTTCGGCCTGTCAGCCGGCGAGCAGATGGGCGGCGACCTGTCGTTCAGCGGTGTGTTCGAGGCACCGGTCCCGGTGGCCGATGACGCGCCGGCCGAGGCTCGGCTGGTCGCGCTCACCGGCCGCCATCCGCGTTGAGTGCGGACGATTCGCTGCCGCATCGCATCCTGGCCTGCGTCGAGTCGATCCCGGCGGGCCGGGTGATGACCTACGGCGACATCGCCGAGTACGTCGGGTCGCGGGCACCTCGCATGGTCGGCCGCGTGCTGGCTCTCGACGGCGGCAGCGTTCCGTGGCACCGCGTGCTGCGCGCCGACGGAACCTGCGCCGACCACCTGCAAGACGAGCAGCGCCAGCTGCTGATCGCTGAGGGCGTGCGCTTCAGCAACGGCCGCGTCGACCTGCACAAGTACCGGTGGGACGGCCAGTGACGGGTCCGGCCGGAAATCGTCGGACCGGCATGCTGGGATGACGAGGTGACCGACTACCGGCTGATCCGGCCGTCTCGCCGCGTCGCGGCGCCGCCGGTCCTCGACGAGGCACAGCGCCGGGTGGTGGAGCATCCGGGCGGCCCGCTGCTCGTCCTCGCCGGGCCCGGCACCGGCAAGACGACGACTCTGGTCGAGGCCGCCGTCGCCCGGGTGGCCGCCGGCGTCCCGGTCGAGCATCTGCTGATGCTGACGTTCTCCCGCCGCGCCGCGGGCGAGCTGCGCGACCGGGTCACCGCCCGGCTCGGCGGCACGGTGCGCGAGCCGGTCGCGCGCACGTTTCACTCCTACGCGTTCGGCGTACTGCGCATGGCGGCGGTGTCCTCCGCGCTGCCCGCGCCGCGCCTGCTGTCCGGCCCGGAGCAAGACGTCGTGCTGCGCGAACTGGTGAGCGGCGACCTCGAGCGGGGTGTGTCGCGGTGGCCGGCCGAGCTGCGTCCGGCGATGGGTACGCGGGCGTTCGCCGGCGAGCTGCGCGACCTGCTGCTGCGCGCGGTCGAGCGGGGCTTGGACGGTCCGCGGTTGGCCGCACTCGGGCGCGCGCGCAAGCGGCCGGACTGGGTCGCGGCGGGCGGGTTCCTGCAGGAGTACCTGGACGTGACGTCGCTGGCGCGTCCCGGCGCGTGGGATCCCGCCGAGCTGATCCGCGCCGCCACCGACGCCCTGGTCGCCGACCCGGCGTTGCTCGCCGGTGAGCAGCGGCTGCGGCGGCGCCTGCTCGTCGACGAGTACCAGGACACCGACCCCGCTCAAGCGGACCTACTCGCCTTGCTTGCCGCGGGGGCCGATGAGCTGATCGTGGTCGGCGACCCCGACCAGTCGATCTACGCGTTCCGCGGCGCCGACCCGTCGGCGATCCGCGATCTGCCCGATCGATTCGGCGAGATCCCCGTGGTGGCACTGACCACCTCGCGCCGGGCCGGTGCCGGGTTGTTGAACGCGACCCGCCGGGTAGCGCTACGGCTGCCCGGCCGCGGCGAGCAGCGCGCGCTGCAGGCCGCGCCGGGCCTGCCACCGGGACGCGTCGAGGTCCGGCTGCTGCGCTCGTCCGCCGAGGAGGCCGCGTACGTGGCGGGCCTGCTGCGCCGGGCACACCTCGACGACGAGCTGCCGTGGTCGCGCATGGCAGTGCTCGTCCGCTCGACGACGACCACCCTCGCCGTCCTGCGCCGCGCGCTCATCACTGCGGGCGTCCCGCTGGCCGTCGCCGGCGACGACGTCCCGCTCGCCGAGCAGCCCGCAGTGGCGCACCTGCTCACCGCGCTGCGTTGCGTGCTGCGTCCCGCCGAGCTGACCGAGGACGTCGCCGAGCACCTGCTGCTCGGCCCGATCGGGGGCGCCGACGCGTTGCAGCTGCGCCGCCTGCGCCGCGAGCTGCGCCAGCTCGCCGACGTGAACGACGACGGGCTGTTGGCGCCAGCTGTGCAGGATCTGCCCGGCGCGGCCGTACTGCCTGCGCGGGTTCGCCGCCCCGTCGAGCGCGTGGCGCGCGTCCTGGACGCGGGGCGCACGGCAGGCCGCTCCGGGGCGAGCGCCGAGGACGTGCTGTGGGCGATCTGGGCCGCCACCGGACTAGCTGCGCGCTGGGACGCGTCCAGCCAGGCCGGCGGTCCGGGCGGCGCGGCGGCCGACCGCGACCTCGACGCCGTGATCGAGCTGTTCGAGGCGGCGGCACGATTCACCGACCGGCTGCCCGCGGCGTCCGCGGCGGAGTTCTTCGAGCACCTCGCCGCGCAGCAGATCCCCGGCGACACGCTCGCGCCGCGGACGGCGCGCGGCGACGCGGTGCAGATCCTCACCGCGCACGCCAGCAAGGGCCTGGAATGGGACCTCGTCTGCGTCACGCACGTCCAGGAGGGCACCTGGCCGGACCTTCGCCGGCGCGGGTCGCTGCTCGGATCCGAGCTGCTCGTCGACGTCGTCGCGCAACGCGACGGTGCCGGCGTCTCGACGCTCGCCCCGCAGATCCACGAGGAACGGCGGCTGTTCTACGTGGCGGCCACCCGCGCACGGCAGCGTCTGGTCGTCACGGCGGTGTCGGGCGACGACGAGCAGCCGTCGCGGTTCCTCGACGAGCTCGATCCGCTCGACGACGAGCGCCCGTTCGCGTCCGGGTTGCGTGGTGCGCACCTGCCCGATCTCGTCGCCGAGCTCAGGGCGGCCGCATGCGATCCGTCGGTGTCGCGGCCCGAGCGTGCCGCCGCCGCTGCCGAGCTGGCTCGTCTGGCTAGCGCTGGCGTATCGGGCGCGCATCCCGACACGTGGTGGGGCCTGGCTGCGGTCTCGGACCCTGGTCCGGTCGCCGACCCCGAGCGTCCGGTGCCGGTCAGCCCCTCACGGATCGAGTCGTTCCTGCGCTGCGAGATGCGGGCACTGCTGACCGGGCTCGGCGCCCGTGAGGGTGACGAGATAGGGGCGTCGCTCGGCACGCTGATTCACGACGTTGCCGCCAGCGCCCCCGACGACGCCGACCTGCCGGCGTTGGAGACCCTGCTCGACGCGCGATGGCATCGGCTCGACTTCGGTGCTTCGTGGCTGGCCGAGCACGAGCGTGAACGGGCACGGACGATGCTCGCGAAGCTGGTCGACTGGCTGCGGAGCACCCGCGGCGAGCTCGATCTCGTGGCGACCGAGCAGGGCTTCGACGTGGTCGTCGGCGACGCGCGGTTGCGCGGGCGCGTCGACCGGCTCGAACGCGACGCCGACGGCCGGTCGGTGGTGATCGACCTGAAGACGGGCAAGTCCAAGGCCGATGACCCGCCGACGAACCTGCAGCTCGGCGCGTACCAGCTCGCGATCCAGGCGGGCGGATTCGGCGAGGCCGAGCGGCCCGGGGGAGCGCGGCTCGTCCAACTCGGCACCGAGCGCAAGAGCGTGGACCAGCAGAGCCAGCCGCCGCTGGACGACGACCCGCGGTGGATCGCCGATCAGGTCACCTACGTCGCTGAGCGCTTCCGCGGCGGCGAGTTCACTGCCACGGCGAACTCCTACTGCGGTGCCTGCGACGTCCGGTCGAGTTGCCCCCTGATGCCCGAGGGCCGGCAGGTGACCGCATGAACGGCGTGTCCGCCGTCGAGCTGGCGGTGCTGCTCGGGCTCGACGCACCGACCGACGAGCAGGCCGCCGTGATCGAGTCGCCGATGGCGCCGGCGGTCGTGATCGCCGGCGCGGGCTCCGGCAAGACCGAGACGATGGCTGCCCGCGTGGTGTGGCTGGTGGCCAACCGGCTCGTGGCGCCGGAGGAGATCCTCGGCCTGACGTTCACCCGCAAGGCGGCGGCCGAGCTGGGGCGCCGCATCCGGTGGCGGCTGGCGAGCTGGCGTCACGTCGTCGAGCACGAGCGGCCGGATGACCACGTGGCCCTCACCGAACTGCTGGCCGGCGAGCCGACGGTGCTGACGTACTCCGCGTACGCCGCCCGGCTGGTCAGCGAGCACGCGATGCGCGTGGGCGCCGAGCCGAATCCGCGGTTGCTGTCGCAGGCGGTCTGCTGGCAGCTCGCCGACTCCGTGGTCCGCCGCTACCGCGGATCGCTGCCGCGGGGGGTCGGCGCGCTGGCGTCGGTGACGCAGTACGTCATGACGCTGACCGCGCAGTTCGTCGACCACCTGGTCGAGCCCGACGTCGTCGAGGCGTATTGCACGCAGGTCGTCGACGAGCTGATCGCGATCTGCGACGGCGAGCCGCCGGTGTCGACCGACGCGGGCAAGCTGGCCACGTCGCTGCGGCACCGCTTGGCGCTGCTGCCGCTGGTCCGCGACTACGCGACCGCGAAGCGCGCCCTGGACGCCGTCGACTTCGGCGACCAGATGTCGCTGGCCGCCCGACTCGCCGAGATGCCCGACGTCGTCGCTGCCGAGCGCGAGCGGTACGGCGCCGTGCTGCTGGACGAGTACCAGGACACCGGCCATGCCCAGGCTCGGTTGCTGCACGGGTTGTTCGGCGGAGCGCATCCGGTGACGGCCGTGGGCGATCCGTTCCAGTCGATCTACGGATGGCGCGGCGCCAGCGCGGGCAACATCCATCGCTTCACGGCCACGTTCCGAGGCGCGACGGGAGAGCCGGCTCTGCGCTTCCCGCTCACGACGAGCTGGCGCAACGACGAGACCGTGCTGCACGCCGCGAACGCCGTGGCCACGCCGCTGCGCACGGGCGACGCGACCATCGAGCTGCGGCCGCGCCCGAAGGCCGGCACCGGGCAGATCCGAGCTGCCGTCGTCGAGACCGTCGAGGACGAGGCGCGCTGGCTGGCGGCTCGGATGAGCGCCGAGTGGCAGGCGCTCCCGGTGGGCGACCGTACTGCCGCGGTGCTGGTCCGCCGCCGCACGCAGATCGACGAGGTGCGCTTGGCGCTGCTCGCCGAGGGCTTGCCGGTCGAGGTGATGGGCCTCGGCGGGTTGCTCACGACACCCGAGGTGGTCGACGTCGTGGCGACGCTGCGGGTGCTGGCCGACCACAAGTCCGGGGCGGCACTTGCCAGGCTGCTCGCCGGTGCGCGCTGGCGGATCGGCGCGCGTGACCTCGCCGCGCTCAGCGCCCGGGCGAGCGAGCTTGCCCGCCAGCGGCGTCCGGCCGGTGCCGACCAGCAGGATCAGCCCGTCGACCAGGGCAGCCTGATCGAGGCCCTCGACGACCTCGGCCGGTCCGAGCGGTACTCGCCGGCCGGCTATGCGCGGATGACGGCGCTCGCCGACGAGCTGCGC
>Ga0137376_10000068_pt1 | contig 32733 bp, 38 predicted proteins | sample SagtaG_23_FD_104814 | JGI IMG/M metagenome (GOLD analysis project Ga0137376, IMG submission 104814) | Vadose zone soil microbial communities from Sagehorn Ranch, Mendocino, California, USA - Sage2_L_20_16 metaG | ecosystem: Environmental > Terrestrial > Soil > Vadose zone | place: USA...
GCGAGGATCATCGTGCCTCGCGTGTCCGTGGTCCAGAACGCGGCGAGGTTGTAGAGCATCCTGAAGGCGAAGCTGACGGCCACCGCGAGCACGAGGCTCGCGAAGAACGCCAGCCATACCAGCGCATCGGATGGCAGCGCGGCGTGGAACGCGACCACGCCAACAGCGACCGGCGGAATGCCGCGGAAGACGAGCTGGTAGGTCGCGCGACCGTACTCGGCGGCGAGCAGAGCGCGGATCGGGTGGATCGGGCGGATGAGGTCCGTCGCGATGTCGCCGGTGCGCACGCGGAGCGCGAGCTCCTGCCATCCCCAGATGGCCACGATGTTCAGCAGGCCCTGGGTGAGCCAGACGTAGGTGATCGTCGCGGCGGCGTCGTAGGCGCCGATCCGCTGGCGGTCGGCGAAAAGCGCGAGCAGCACCGATCCGCGCATGAGGCCGAAGATGATGTTCGTGAAGGCGCCGGCGGCGGTCGCCAGGGGATACGCGGCATATCTTTGGTACCCGCGGCGCGCGATCTCCAGATCCGTCCGGAGAGAGAGGGGGAGCACCGCGGAAGACTAGGTCTAGTGCGAGCGCCGGAGGTGATCGAGGATCTCCGCCATCACGCGGCAGTCGACCTCGTTGTAGGCGGCGATCTCGCGCATGACCGGCGACTCCTTGAGACTCCGGCCGCGAGCGCGCGCATCCGCGGCGGCGGACCACGCGCCGGCCATCGCGCCCGCGCCGTCGGCGAGACCATCGCCCCATTCCGTGGTGATGAGCCCGTGCGCGCGCAACGCGCGCGCGATCGCCTTCAGTCCGAACGAGAACGCGCCTCTGACGACGACCGGCTCCGCGCGGAAGACGCGGCCGAGGAGGTCGTACCACTGGAGCGCCGGCCATTCCCGGTCCGGGTGACGAGATCGCGCCGACTCGTACGCGCGCTCGAAGCTGGACTCCTCAGCGAGCGACCAGTGGACGAGTCGCACGTCGCTCGCCGATGCCAGTCCCGCGCCCGCGGCGAGTGCCGCGAGGTGAGTGAGCCATTCGTCGATCATGCGTCCTTCCGCCTCCACACCGAGGTCATCGACCGTGAACTGGTCGAAGGACCACTGGCGATCGCGATACGTTCCGCACCCGATCTGGAAGATGAGTGACTGACCTCCCTTTCGCGGGAACGAGCGAAAGTCGTCATCGAGGTCGTGCACGAACTCGAAGTCCACGAAGGCCTCGGCGGCGGGCGCGATCCGCCAGCGCTCCTCGTCGGCGCTGACGCGGGCTGGCCGCACGGGCTCGCCGCCGTCGCGGTTCACCGCGATCACCGCGTCCAGCGTTCGCGCGTGCTCGCCATCCAGACCGAAGAGGACCGCCGACGTGCGCGCGTCATCCCATCGCGTCACGCCCGTCGCGTGCGCGGCGCCGCGAAGCTCAGCGTTGATGCGCGGCAGGATCGTTAGATCCGCCAGCTTGATGGCGATCTCGGCCTTTGCGGTGTGCCAGGGGAAGTCGCCGTTCGCCTTCATGTTCGGCCACAGCTCGGGCACCGATGGGATCGGCAGCACACGCCACTCGGCGCCCTCGGTCCGCAGGCGGCGGATCCATGCGCAGGCGCGGGCAACGATGCTCGCGAGGTCCTCGTCGCGGGAGCGCACGTACGCGTCCGAAGGCACGCGCGCGAGCCGTTCCCAGCACCGATCGCCCCGGGCGGCACCCTGCCTCCACGCGCGGCCCGCCACGTAGGCGGCCGGTGGCACAAATCCCTGTACTCGTCCGAGCGCCTCGTTATATATCCAGGCCTGGGCCATCACGTCGATGTCAGTCGCGCCGAGCCCGCCGTCCTTCAGCAGGTGCAGCGTTGAGAACTTGACGTCGACCACGCGGTAGTGACGCCCGTGCCGCATCGCGGCCACTGGAAGCTCCAGCTGATCCCCGACGAACGCGTCAGGGCATAGCTCACCCAGGATGTCGGACCGGACCAGCAGGTCCGCCACCCCGAAAGTGCGCCGCTCCGGATCCCGCAACACTGCCGACGCGATCACCGGCGCACCGTCCTTCATCGCGTCCCATGTCGCTTCTGCCGCCGCGAGAGAGCGGGCCTCATCCGGACGCGTCGCGATTCGCGTCACAGGCCAGCGCCCCTGGAGATCGACGAGGAGAGCCTGCTCGAAGCGGCGCCCCTGCTCCATGAGGAAACGCGGCAGATCGAAGACTCGGTCGTAACCGGGCAGCCGATCGTCACGACGGAAACCGTGCTGTTCGCCGTACTCCGCGAGCCAGTCGACGAGCAAGTCCCCGTCGCACCAGTTGCGCACCTCGCGGGCGGGCACCCACTCCAGCCAGTCCACGTCGCTGCGCGGGTCGACGACGGTTCCGTCGTCGCGTTGGGTGAGGGCCGCGCGACCGATCACGATGCGCCCAACGTCTCGAGCAATCCACGCAGGTCGGGCTCCTCGCGGAGCGCGGCGCCGTCGGTCGGCGCGGGCGCGCCTCCGCGATTCGCCCAGTACACGTCCATTCCGACGCGTGCAGCCCCGCCGACGTCGTGGGCGGAGCCGGCGACGAAGAGAACCTCCACCGGGTCGAGGCCGAGTCGATCAAGCGCCATCCGATAAGGAAGCGGATCGGGCTTGTATGCGCCGGCCTCTTCAGCGGTCACGACAAGCTCGAAGCGCCCAGCGCGAAACGCGGCCAGCCGGCCGAGCTTGCGCGAGCAGTTCGTGACAATGAATCGACGGCTGCCATCGAGGCGCTCGAGAACCGGCGGCACATCAGGCCAGGGCTCGAAGTCGCGGCCCCAGCGCCGCAAGAGCTCCGCCGGACGTTTCGCGTCGAGTCCGACTCCCGACGCGGCTTCACGCACGATCTCCTCGAAAGGCCGATAGCGTTTTCCGCGGAGGAGCTCCTGTGAGGCCGCGTGCCAGCGCATGCCGAGCTCGCGGCCGCCGGCGATCTCCGACCAGAGCGACCACGTGTCGAGCAGCGCGGTGAGGAGGTCGAAGCCGACCGCCGCATACCGCATGCGATTAGCCTACGGGCGAATAGACTCCGCGCGCGTTCGCAGGGGAGGCAAGAAAACAGACGTGGCCCGTTACATCACGCTCATCAGCTTCACCGAGCAAGGCATCAAGACGATCAAGGACTGGGACAAGCGTGTCGCGGCGAGCCGGGAGCGGCTCGAGCGCGCCGGCGGAAAGCTCGTCGACGTCTACTTGACATTCGGCGAGTACGACGCGGTCGCGATCACCGAGGCACCGAACGACGACGTCGCGCTTCGCAATGCTCTTGAGTACGGCCTGGCGGGCAACGGCCGCAGCCGCACGATGCGCGCTTTCACCTCGGACGAGGCCGTCCGGGTCACGAAACAGCTCTCCTAGCGCGAGAAAAGCACAGTGGGCACGCGGAGCGAGTGGCTTTTTACTAAGACCGAGGCCGCCGCGACCAAAGGCATGGTCACGGCCGACCCGCTTCCTGCGGAGGCGGGCGTCGAAATGCTGCGCCAGGGCGGGAACGCCCTCGACGCCGCGCTGGCGACGGCCTTCGCGCTCGGCGTGACCTCGCCGATCGGGAGCGGGCTCGGCGGCATCGCGGGCCTGGTGATCTGGCGGGACGGCAAGACGAGCGCGTTCGACGGCTCAACTCGCGCGCCGATCGCGTCGCGCGAGGACATGTTCGAGCTCCGCGGTGGGGATGCGCGCGCCGGCATGTACGGATGGCCCGCGGTGAAAGACGACGCGAACGCCGAGGGTCCCTTGTCGGTGAGCGTGCCGGGCGCGGTGGCGGCATATGAGCTCGCTCATCGCCGCTTCGGCAAGCTCCCTTGGGCTCGCCTCTTCGAACCGGCGATCCGTCTCGCCAAAGAGGGCTTCCTCATCGATTGGTACAGCACGCTCATCTTCGGGGCATTCGCGTCGCGACTGCACAAGAACGCGGAGGCGAAGCGCGTCTACTACCGCGAGGGCGGCGCGCCGTATCGGCCTCCGACCGGGTTCGAGCCTCCCGAGCGTCTCGTGCAGCCGGATCTGGCGCGCTCACTCGAGGCGATCGCTCGCGAAGGAGCGAAGGCGCTCTATCGGGGCGCTCTCGGCGCGGCGATCGTCGACGACATTCGCGCGCTGGGAGGGATCCTGACGCGCGAGGATTTTTCGACGTACGAGGCGGCCGAGCTCGCGCCGCTTGCGCTCGACTATCGCGGCCATCAAGTGCTCACGCTTCCAGGCCTGACCGGCGGTCCGACAGTCGCACGAACGCTGGCCATCCTTGGGCGCGATGACCTGCGCCGCTGGCCCCAGCTCGGCGCCGAGAGCCTCCACCGGATCGCTGTGGCGTCACGCACGGCGTTCGTCGAGCGCCTTTCCGCGATGGCCGACCTGCCGAACACGACTCACGTGAACGCGGTGGACGGCGATCGGATGCTCGTGTCGCTCACCGCGACGCTCGGGGGCGGTTTCGGCTCCGCCGTGATGGCGCGCGGCACGGGAATGCTGATCACCAATGGCACGTACTGGTTCGATCCACGTCCGGACCGGCCGAATTCGATCGCGCCGGGTAAGCGCGTGCTCTGGGCGGGTGCGCCGACTCTCGTGCTGCGCGGGGACCGTCCCTTCCTCGTGTGCGGAGCACCTGGCGGACGGAAGATCATGACCGCGGTGGTCCAGACCATCGTCAATGCATTGGACTACGGCGACGGCCCGCAAGAGGCGACCAGCCGGCCGCGTGTTCACGACGAGGGCGAGAGCCTGCAGGTCGATTCGCGGATACCCGAACACGTGCGTGCCGAGCTCGCGAAGATGGGACACGAGGTCGAGGTCAAGGTCGAGGATGTCCTGGCGACCTTCTTTGCGCGACCGGCCGCGATCATGATCGAGGCCGGCGGTCTGCGCGGCGGGACCGACGGGACCAAGGTCGGGATCGCACTCGGCTATTAGCCTGGCGCGACCCCGACCGTCGCGTTAGGGGACCGTCGGGCGCTGGCCCGCGTTCTCCTGCGCTTCGCGTTCGGCGCTCTCGGTCGCCTCGTGAGCCGGATCCTCGTTCGAAACGAAGACCCCCGGCGATGCCGTCGGGGTGTCGCTCCGGACGTTGCTGCTCGTCGGGGTCGTCGCGGCATTCACTGCCGAGCCCGCGCTGAACGTGGCTCCGATCGCCACGCCTGCCAGCATCGAACCTCCTGCGAGCGCCGCGATGACCGCCCCTTTGATGTCCATGTCGTGTCTCCTTTCTTTTGTCGTTGGGTGGGCCCGATCCCACCGTGGGGCCCGCGCTCGTCGCGCGCATGAAGTGGACATGAGAAGGCGCTGAGAAGTTCCTAGTAACGGCTCGCGGCCGGTCTCCTCCTGTTCGCTTACCCTTCTCGCCCGATGGCGCGCTTCATCGTCGAAGGCGGCACGCCGCTGCGCGGCGAGATCACACCGGCTGGCAACAAGAACGAGGCGCTTCCCCTCATCGCCGCGAGCTTGCTGACCGACGATCCGGTGACGCTGCGGAACGTTCCGCGCATCCGCGATGTCCGGGGGATGCTCGAGATACTGAGCGCGCTCGGTGCCCAGATCGAGGAGCTCGATCCGCACTCGGTCCGCGTGACCGGCGCACTTCGCAGCACCGAAGTCCCGGGCAAGCTTGCCGGCGAGATCCGGACGTCGCTGCTCTTCGCCGGACCCCTGCTCGCCCGCTACAAGAAAGTGAAGCTCGGTTTACCCGGAGGCGATGTCATCGGCAGACGTCGTAACGACACCCACTTCCTGGCGCTGCGTGCGCTCGGTGCCGAGCTCGACGCGAGTCAGTCGGGATACGGGCTCCACACCGATGGCCTCAAAGGAGCGGAGATCCTGCTTGACGAGGCGTCGGTCACGGCGACCGAGAACGCCCTCATGGCCGGTGTCCTCGCGAAAGGTCGTACCGTCATCCGAAACGCTGCCAGCGAGCCCCATGTGCAACAGCTCGGCCTGGTACTTATGAAGATGGGCGCGCGCATCCTCGGGATCGGTACGAACATGATCACCATCGACGGCGTCGATAGCCTGAGGGGTATCGAGCACACGATCCTGAGCGACCACATGGAAGTCGGCTCGCTCATCGGCGCCGCCGCGATGACTCACGGCGAGATCACGATCAAGAACGCGGTCCCGCAGCACCTGCGGATGACACGGTTGGTGTTCAAGCGGCTCGGCGTCGAGACCGAGGTCCGTGCCGAGGATCTGATCGTTAAGGCGAGCGACAGGCTCCTGATCGAGCACGACATCGGCGGAGCCATCCCTAAAGTCCAGTCCCAGATCTGGCCCGGTTTCCCATCCGACCTCACCAGCGTCGCCACGGCGGTCGCGACGCAGGCCGAGGGCACCGTGCTCATCCACGAGTGGATGTTCCCCGGCCGCATGTACTGGGTCGGATCGCTCGAGAGCATGGGGGCGCGCCTGGTGTTGTGCGATCCGCATCGGGCCGTGGTTGTCGGGCCTTCACAGCTGTACGGCACAGACCTCCGCAGCCCGGATATCCGTGCGGGTATGGCCCTTCTTGCGGCGACGCTCTGCGCGAAGGGCACGAGCGTGATGAATAACGTCGAACAGATCGACCGCGGCTACGAGGATCTCGATAGCCGCCTGCGCGCGCTTGGCGCAAAGATCGAACGCGCCGCTTGACGTCCTTCGCGACCCATCTCGAGTGCTCGCGTTGCCAGGAGCACTTTCCCGTCGATCAGATCGCGCAGGTCTGCAAGAACGACGGTGGACCGCTCTTCGTTCGCTACGACCTCGTTCGCGCGAAGGCGGCGTTCCCAAAGCACGGCTTCTCCTGGCGCGAGCAGACCCTCTGGCAATACCGCGAGCTGCTCCCGACGAGCGACGACAACCGAGTGTCGCTGGGTGAGCCGATGACGCCGCTGAACGAGGCGCCGCGCCTGGGCGCCGCGCTCGGCATCGCGAACCTCAGGGTGAAAGATGAGGGGCTTCTACCCACCGGTACGTTCAAGGCGCGCGGCGCGGCGATCGGTGTGACCCGCGCGAAAGAGCTCGGTGTCCGTACATTGGCCCTTCCGACGGCCGGAAACGCTGGGGCGGCCTGGGCGGCATACGGGGCCCGCGCCCATCTCCGCGTCATCGTCGTAATGCCGGACACGACTCCAGATGTGATCGTGCGTGAGACCTCGGCGTATGGCGCCGAGGTCTACGTCGTGCCCGGATCGATCGCCGAGGCGGGGCAGGTCGTGCGCGGTGCCTGCTCCCGGTACGGCTGGTACGACGCGTCCACGCTGCGCGAGCCATATCGGATCGAAGGCAAGAAGACCATGGGCTTCGAGCTCGCACACCAGCTCGAGTGGCGGCTTCCGGACGTGATCGTCTACCCCACCGGTGGTGGCGTCGGGTTGATCGGAATGTGGAAGGCGTTTCAGGAGGCGCGTGCCATCGGTTGGCTGGATGCCGACGCGAAGACGCGATTCGTCGCCGTCCAGTCGACCGGCTGCGCGCCGATCGTGAAGGCCTTCACCGATGGACGCGGCGAGTCCGAGTCGTGGCCCGATCCGCAGACGTTCGCCGCGGGGATCCGCGTGCCGAAGGCGCTCGGGGACTTCATCGTGCTGCGGGCGCTGCGCGAGTCGGAAGGGACGGCCGTCGCCGTGACCGACGAGGAGATCGCCGCCCAGATGCGGACTGCGGGCGAGACGGAAGGAATGCTCGTGTGTCCTGAAGGCGCCGCGGGACTCGCCGGCGCGACGAAGCTTCGCCGCGAGGGATGGATCCGCGATGGAGAACAGGTCGTGGTCTTCAACACGGGGACCGGGTTGAAGTACGCCGAGTCGCTGCAGGGCGAACGCCCTCGCCGGCTGGACGAGGGAGCATTGCCGTTCGAGGAACGTCAGGTTTACTAGACGCATGCGATCGACGGCAGCGCCTCGCGGGGTCATCGGCGGCGCCGTCCTTCTCGCAGTCGGCGCGGCTTTCCTGTTGCCTCCGCTCGGAGTGCGGGACGCGGGCGCGTATCTCTTCGTCGCTCTCGGACTCGCTTTTGGCGCTGCTTGGTGGCTTGGCTCGAAGCAGTTCGTCTACCTCGTGCCCGCGGGAGTGCTCATCGGCTTCGGTCTCGGCCTCGTGTTCCCGAGCCTTTTCGACCTGCCCGCCGAGACCGCAGGCCCGGTGTTCCTGGGGACGCTCGCGCTTGGCCTCTTCGTCGTCTTCGCGCTGGCGCCCGCACGGCGTCTTCTGCTCGCGATCGCGGCGATCCTCGCGGTCGTCGCGATCGCCGATCTCTTCCTCAATGTGGTCCTCGTCCCGGCGGACGCGCAGCCTTACTTCGTCCCTTTGATCCTCATCGTGGTCGGCCTGTACCTCCTCGTGGAACGGCGCGGCCGCTAGCCGCCCGAGAACTAACATCACCACGTGACGATCGCGCCGGACATCCTCGCGCTCGTCGGCCGAACACCGCTCGTGCGCCTTTCGCGCATCGGCAAGGGGCTTCGGCCCACGATCGTCGCGAAGCTCGAACACCTGAATCCCGGCGGCTCGGTCAAGGACCGTATCGGCATGTTGATGATCGAAGACGCTGAGCGCCGCGGCCTCCTGCGTCCGGGAGGCGTCATCGTTGAGCCAACGAGCGGCAACACCGGCGTCGGTCTCGCGATGGCCGCGGCGATCAAGGGATATCGCCTCATCTGCACGATGGCCGATAAGCAAAGCCAGGAAAAGCGCGATCTCCTCAGGGCGTACGGGGCGGAGGTCGTGGTGTGCCCCAGCGCGGTCCCGCCTGAGTCGCCGGAGTCTTACTACAAGGTCGCGGACCGGCTCACACGCGACATTCCGGGCGCCTTCCAGCCCAATCAGTACTACAACGCGATGAATCCCGAGGCGCACTACCGGACGACAGGCCCGGAGATCTGGGAGCAGACCGAAGGACGCATCACCCATCTGGTCGCGGGCGTCGGGACCGGCGGGACGGTCACCGGGGCGGGGCGGTACCTGAAAGCAAAGAACAAAGCCATCGTGATCGTGGGCGCCGACCCCGCAGGTTCGATCTACACCGGCGATATCCATCCGTATAAGACCGAGGGCATCGGGGAGGACTTCTACCCGGGCACGTTCGACCCGACGCTGGTCGACCGCTGGGTGCGCGTCGCGGACCGCGACGCGTTCCTGACCGCGCGACGGCTCACGCGCGAGGAAGGGATCCTCGTCGGCGGATCGTCGGGCACCGCGATGTTCGCGGCCCTTGAGATCGCGAAAGACCTCGACAGCCACGCGCTGGTGCTGGTGCTATTCGCCGACTCGGGCCGCAGCTATCTTTCGAAGATCTACAACGACGAGTGGATGCGGCAGAACGGGTTCCTCGGGTTCGTCGTGCCCGCGACCGTGAGCGACGTGATGAAGGACCGCGTCGGGACACCCGAGCTCATCTGCGTATCGAAGAGCGAGAGCGTGCGGCAGGCGATCGACACGATGCAGCGCTACGGCATCTCGCAGATCCCGGTCACGGCCGACGGCGCCGCGGGCACAGTGACCGACATCGTCGGCAGCGTTCAGGAAAAGACGATGCTCGATCGCGTCTTTCGCGAGCCCTCACTCGTCGACGAGCGCGTCGAGCGCCTCATGGATCCACCATTCCCGGTGGTGCAGGCGACCGATGACGTCGAGCGCCTGTACCAGGAGCTGTCGAGCGGCGCTCCGGCCCTGCTTGCGGCGCGCGACGACCGACCGGTGTCGATCATCACGAAGGCGGATCTATTGGAGTTCGTCGCTCACCGGCGGAGGCGTTCGTAGGTCGGCTCGCGGGTCTAAACGCTCAGCGCGTGGTTGCGAACGTCATTCCTTCAAGAACAAAGCCGGTAACGATGAGCGCGACCGCGAATACGGTCGGCCACCAGCTCACGCGGCCCGCACCCTCGCCAAAGGCGCGAGCGGTCCCTATGGACGCCCAGGCACCGAAGACCAGGCTTAGAAAGTGCGCGGCGTCCTGCATGCCGGTCGCCCCTCCGCACGGTGGCGGGCATGCCACGAAGCCGACGACGCCCTGGGCGAACGCCGACCATGCGCCTGCCAGCACCACAAGAGCGGCGACCGCGCCGCGGCTCCCAGCCGCCGCGCCGAGCGCCCACGCCCATAGGACATAGACCGCGGCGTAGTCCACGATGTTCGCGGCTTGCAGGGCGTTGACGGTCGCGCCCGTGCCGTAGAGACCGACCTGAAAATCGACCAGAACGTGGGCGAGGCTGGCCCCGAGGGCGAGCGCCTGGAGGCGCAGCGGGTTCACATCGGCATTCTCGGCATACTGGCCGTGACGTGAAGAGCAGCCCGCGCAAGCCCGGATTCGAGACCCTTGCGATCCACGCCGGTCAAGATCCCGAAGGGCTGACCGGGGCGGTGACTGTCCCGATCTTTCAGACGTCCACGTTCGCGCAGGAAGCCGTCGGCAAGAACAAGGGCTACGAATACGGGCGCACCGGCAATCCCACGCGTACGGCGCTCGAGACGTGCCTCGCTGCGCTCGAAGGCGCGCGCTGGGGCCTCGCGTTCGCGTCGGGGATGGCCGCGTCCGACGCGGTCGCGCACCTCCTTTCGAAGGGCGATCACGTGGTCATGGGAGACGATGTCTACGGCGGAACGTATCGCCTCTTCGCGCGGGTGTTCGACCGCGCGGGCATCGACCTGACGGCGGTGGACATGCGCAAGCTGGACGCCGTCCGGCGCGCCGTTCGTTCACGTACGAAGCTGGTCTGGATCGAGACGCCCTCGAACCCGCTGCTCAAGGTGCTCGATATCGCCGCACTCGCCGAGATCGCGCAGAAGGCGCGGGCGCTCGCGGTCGTGGACAACACCTTCGCGAGCCCCTATCTGCAGCGGCCGATCAAGCTCGGTGCGGACCTCGTCCTTCACTCGACGACGAAATACCTCGGCGGGCACTCCGACGTCGTCGGTGGTGCGCTCGCGGGGAACGATGCGGAGCTTCGCGATCGCCTCGCGTTCGTGCAGAACGCGGCCGGCGGCGTCCCGGGTCCGTTCGACGCCTGGCTCGTGCTCCGCGGCGCGAAGACGCTCGGCGTGCGAATGGACCGGCACTCCGCGAACGCGCAGGCCATCGCGGAATGGCTCGCGGAGCATCCCAAGGTCACGCGCGTCAATTACCCAGGGCTCGCCACGCATCCGCAGCACGCGCTCGCCCGCCGCCAGATGCGCGCGTTTGGCGGGATGCTCTCGTTCGAGCTGCGCGGGGGCGAGACGTTCGCCAAGCGTGTCGCAGCGCGGACGAAGATCTTCGCGCTCGCCGAATCGCTCGGCGGCGTTGAATCGCTCGTCGAGATCCCCCTGGCGATGACCCACGGGTCGGTCCGGGGGACCAAGCTCGCGCCGCCGGCGGGACTCGTGCGCCTCTCGGTGGGCATCGAGACCGTCGACGATCTCATCGACGACCTGGCACAAGCGATCGGATAGCATGCCCATCCCTCTCGAGACCGAGCGGCTCGTCATCAGGCCGTACCGCGACGCCGACGCCACGCCACTTCATGACGTTTTCGGATCGCCAGAGGTGATGAAGTGGACGCCGAGCGCGCCCTCGAAGGACGTCGCCGAGACGGCGCAGCGGCTGGGACGCACGATGGCGTTCACGGCGCGCCAGCCTCCCGGGCTCGGGCTCTGGGCGCTTGAGCTGCGTGCGACGGCCGAGTTCCTCGGCCAGGTCGGCCTGTTTCCGGTCGAGGGGAAGGGCCCTGAGGTGGAGGTCGCGTACGAGCTCGCGCCGCGCGCGTGGGGGAGGGGGTACGCGACCGAGGCCGCCCGCGCGCTCGTCGACTACGGGTTCGGCGAGATCGGCCTCCTGCGGATCGTCGCGCTCATCGTCCCCGACAACGCCCGCTCACGGCGCGTGGCCGAGAAGTGCGCGATGACCCTCGAGGGCCCCGGCCGTTTCTACGGTCTCGATCTGGTCGTCTACGCAGCCTCACGCCTACGCTGATCGCCTGAACATCGCGATCGCGTTCGGTGCGGGGATGCTCTCGTTCCTCTCGCCGTGCGTGCTGCCGCTCGTGCCGGCCTTCCTCGTGGACATGGCAGGCGAGGCGGCCCTCGCCGGGACTCAGCGCGCGCGTACGCTCGCGCATGCGCTGGCGTTCGTGTTTGGCTTCTCGGCGCTCTTCACCACGCTCTGGGTCGCTGTCGCGCTCGTCGGCGCGCTCTCGGGCGAGATGGTCTTCTGGCTTCAGCGCGCGGGCGGGCTTCTTCTGGTCGTCCTCGGAATGCAGATGGTCGGTCTGATCCGCATACCCTTCTTGGCCCGCGAGCTCGACCTCCGACTCGAGGGCGGCACCACCGGTCTCACCCGGAGCTTTCTCATCGGCCTGGCCTTTGGGATCGGTTTCACTCCATGCGTCGGGCCATATCTCGGCGCCATCCTGACGCTTCTCCTGAACGAAGACCTCGCCTCGGGGGCGGTCCTGCTCCTCGCGTACGCTCTCGGGCTCGGCGTGCCCTTCCTGTTGCTGGCGGGCGGCATCGGCTGGGCGCGCCGGATAGCGCGCTGGCTCGCGTCGCATATCCGTGTGGTGAATCTGGCGGGCGGTACCCTCGTGATCGCCATGGGTCTTGTGCTGGTGTCGGGCCAGTTCGCCAGATTGGCGCAGTTCTTCAACTTCCTGCCGCTGTTCGGTTGAACATGGTCGACACGGTGGAACGTCCGGATCGTGAGCCGACCGCGTTGCCGCGGTGGCTCGCCGCGATCCTCATCGGTGCGATCGCGCTGGCGTCGCTCCTCGCGCTCGTTTGGCCTTCGCTCCCCTTCGCACGACCACCGACGGCGACGTCCGAGGTCGGGATCGTCCGGTCGCAGATCGAGGGCGAAGGTGCCGGCGGGAGGATCTCCGCGAACGCTCCGAACTTCGAATGGAACGGGGAGGGCGGTCGGGTCGTGCGCCTCTCGGATTTCCGCGGGAAGACGGTCGTGATCAACTTCTGGGCCACGTGGTGTCAGCCCTGCCGCCAGGAAATGCCGGCCCTCCAGCGCGTCGCCGCGACTGAGCCGGATGTTGTGTTCCTCGAGGTGGATCTCCAGGAGTCGGGTGACAAGGTCACCTCGTTCCTCGAGCAGCTCGGTTTGGATCGGCTTCAGCCGGTGCTTGACACGAACGGCGAGACGACGCGCCGCTTCGGCGTGCTCAGCCTGCCGAGCACGTTCTTCGTGGACAAGAACGGTGTGATCCGCCATCTCGAGCTGGGAGGACCTTTGAGCGAGGCCCAGATCAGGACCGGCATCGGCAAAGCGCGCTAGGAACGTCTCGAGCGTCACAGTCCATTCGTGTCGCGTGCGGTCGTCGGAAGGGTCCGCTGGTCGCATGCTCCTCCGTATGAGCTGGGAGGAGGCCCCGTCCGTGGAGGGATTCCGTGATGTACTCCGTCCGCACGGCTATTCGTACAGCGAGGCCGAGGCGCGGCGCAAGCGCAGCAAGAGGCTCCGCTACTTCCTGACCGTCTTCGGCGCGATGCACTGGGCGGACCGCGTCGAGCCCAGGCGACGGATCGCGCGCCGGGGCCGCATCGCGCTCTGACGACCGGCGCCTAAACTTCCCTTCGCCAAAACGCAACGGGGAGGGAACCTCATGGCGGTAGAACTCACGATCAAGCTGCCCAACCGCGCCGGCCAGCTCGGCGTCCTCGCAGGTGCCCTAGGCGATGCCGGGATAAGCATGCGGAGCATCGCGGCGACCACCGGCGGCGGATCCGGGACCGTCCACATCGTCGTGGACGACAAGGACGCGGCAAAGGCACGTCGCGCGATCAAGGCGAAGAAGTACCGGATCTCAGGCGACCGGAAGATCGTCGAGCTACGCCTCGCGAACCGCCCCGGCACCCTAGCGCGCGCCGCGACTCGGCTGGGCAAGGGCAAGGTCAATATCGAGTCCGCGTACGTCCTCGGCCAGTCGAAGAAGAGCACAACGCTCGCTTTGGGCGTGAAAGATGCCCGCGCCGCAAAGAAGGCCCTCGGCCGGCGCTGATCCAAGACCCGAGTAGTACCGGAGTACCGACCAGACCGACCATCGCCCGCGACTGATCGCGACACGAGCCTCCTCGCATCACCAGCGGGAGGGGTTCATGTTGGCGCTGCATCGTTTCGTGACCGAGCGCGCTGGCCTCGCGACGATCGAGTACGTGATCGGCGCGGCCATCGTCCTCGGTACCCTCGCCATCGGCGTGTCGGCCTGGAACAACGGACTCGTCGCGCGTCTTCAGGCGCTCGTGAGCCAGATGCAGGCGGTGCGCTGACGAAAGCCGTCGGCGAGGAACGTGGCCTCGCGACCCTCGAGATGACGCTCATGATCGCGATCCTCGTCCCGCTGCTCTTCTCCATCCTTGAGTTCGGCGCTGCCCTCGAACGCTGGCTCGCGCAGGACGCCGCGACCGTCCAGGCCGCGCGCTACGCCGGCGAGATCGGAGGCGACGGCGCGGAGGTTCGTGGTCTGCTCGCCGAACAGCTCCGCGCCTCGGGGATCGATCCCGGTGTCGCCACCATCGAGATCGCGCCGGCACGCGTTGGCTGGCGCGAGCCCGTCCGCGTTTCGGTCAGCACGGAATACCGTGTCGCGATCCCATTCCTTTTCACGACGACTCTCCCAATTCGTTCGAGCGCGATCTCGCGCGGAGAGGTGAACCGGTGAACGCGGTGCGCGACGACCATGCGAGCGCGGCCGTCACGACGGTTGTCCTGCTGCCGCTGCTCTTGACCGTTCTCGCGGGCGTGCTGCAGCTCGGCGCGCTCCGCGTCGCGGCCGCGCGAGTTCGCGCCGCCGCCGACCTCGCGACGCTCGTGGCGGTGAACGATCAGGACGACGCCGAGCTGTCGCGCACCGGATCGCTCCGGCTCGCTGGCGACGCCTCGGACGTGGCGCGCGAGTACTTCGAACGCGAGCTCGAGCTGTCGGAGGCGCTGCTCGCGGCGTCGTCGTCGGAGATCGCCGCTATGGCGGATATCGCCGCGTATCCATCAGCTCCATCAGTCGACGCGCGGACCGGCGCCCGTTACCAACGACCTGCCGTACGCCTTGCCGCCGATGTTCCGGTGCGCACACCCGTCTTCGGAGCGCTCGCCTTCCACCCGGTGACGACCATCGGCGTTCTCGCCGTGAGCTCGCCGCGATGATCCTGCGCGCCGCTGCCTTCGCGCTCGCGCTGCTCGCAACAGGAGCATCACCCGCGCTCGCCTGGGATCCATACGACGAGGCGAGCGGATCACCCGAGCCGCCCGTGTCTGCCCCGCCCGCGGACCCGGCGCCCTTCATCGCGCCGCCGCCCGGTCTCTATTACGTGACCGACACGTACGTCGCCGACGTCGTCACCGTGAGCGGACCGCTCACGACGTACACCACGACGACCATCCACGAGTCCACGGGTAGCTACGCGCGCGTACTCGACGAGGTCGGTACCGGAACGCTGAGCACTTTCGACGGTGCCGCGTTCAACGGCCGGGCCACGCTCACCGACGGCCGAGCGGTCGCGGGGACCTACTACGAGAACTACCTGCTAACGAATGACGGCTTCGTGCCCGTGAGCGTCGTCTTCTTCCAGGACGACGCGGAGCTGGCGCGGCAGAGGGCGAACACGCCGGCGCCCGGCGCGAGTTCCGCCGGCCCAGCGCCTGTCGCGGCGCCGGCCGCGACCGGTCCGCTGCCGACCGGAACGTGCTGTGGCGGTAAAGGGCCGGGCGAGGGCGCCGAGCGCGAACCGCGTGACGTCGACCCGCCGCAGCTCCCCATTAGGCCGGGTGTGTCGCTCGCACCCGCGAGCGTTCCGCTGACGAGGATCGAGGTCCTGCGCGGACGAGTCGTCTCGATCTGGCTGCACGCCTTTGCCGGCGATCGTGAGGTTGCGGTGCGAGCGTGGTCGCTCGCCTCGGGCGACGGGGGCGAGGCGGTGAGCACGTCGGGAGGCGGAGCCACTCCATTCCGGACGTCCTGGGCGCGGCTTGCTCCCCCGGGTTCCGCGTACGAGCTCGTCTTTCGGTTGGAGGTCGACACGCCAGAGACCGGTCATCGTCTGGTCGACGCTCACATCGCGGTGAGCGTCCGCTCACCGGCGCTGCAGGATTGATCGGACAGCGCGCGCTGGTCGGGCTCGCGGTCGCATCCGGCCTGCTAGCCGGTGTCCTCTATTACGCGGGCGCCCAGCGCTCCTCGGTGATCGTCGCGGCACGCGACCTCGACGCGACGCATCCGCTCACGGTCGATGACCTTGGGACCGCATCGCTTCCTCCGGATGCTGTGCCGGCCGGATCGGTCGCCGACGTCTCCGCCGCCCTTGGCAAGATCCCACGGGCTCCGCTCTGGCGCGGCCAGGTCGTGCTCTCCGCGGGGCTCGCGGAGGACGCGGCCGCGTTCCACACCGGTCTTGCGCTGCCGCGAGGGATGCGCGGGGTCGCCTTGCCGATGGGCGCGGCGCAAGCGGTGGGTGGCGCGCTCGTCCCCGGCGCTCGTGTCGATGTCCTCGCAGTGCCCGTGGGTGGCCGCGCGCCCGCGGGCCGCGCCACCGAGCTGCTCGTGCAGGCCGCCCTGGTGCTCGACGTTCGCGCCGACACCGGCGCACCGTACGGCGGGTCGATCGCGAGGAGCCCGACGACGTACGCGACCGACAGGATCGGCAGCGTTGTGATCGCCATCGACCCGGCGGACGAGATCCGGTTCGCCGACCGCATAGCGACGAGCACGTTCATCCTCGCGCTCGTCGGGTCACGCTGATGGCTGTCCTGCGCTGTGAGCGCGTCGCCGCAGGCGACGTCGATCGCGCGATCGCGAGCATCGGGACGGCGACCCTCGCGCGCACGCCTGATGGGACCTTCGTCGAAATGGACGACGCCCAGACCGCCCGTGCCCAACGGCTCCTCGCGTTCGCTGGCGTTCGAGCGACCCCTGTGCTCAGTGCGCTCGCCCCACGGCCGGGGACCCGTGCGGCGATCGGTCGCGACCTTACGCCCCTCCCGTTGGCGGCGCTCGCGCTCGATCTCGTCCACGTCCGCGCTCTCGCGCTCGGCTCGGAGACACGGCGTCTACTCGCCAGGCGGTGGCAAAGGCCACGCCCCGCCGACCGCGCTCTCGTTCGGGCGCTTCTGCGAGGCGAAGACGCGGGGATCGGCTGGCGGCGTCGCGCCTGGAGCACGCGTGACGTGCTGCGATCGGCCGAAGCGCGCCGGGCTTTGCGCCCGATCGTCTTCGACGTGGGAGCGATCATCGCGCCGCCAGAACATCGCGCGTTCGCGAAAGACGGCGAGCTCGCGCGATGGCTATTCGCTTGAGTCGCATCCGGTCGATGCTGGATGCATCGCCGGTCGCGGCGGTCGCGCTGGCGCTGATGCGTGAGGCGACCGGACGGGCGGAGCCGCTCGCGCCGCTCGTCCCGGCGCGACCGGCGGCGCTCCGCCGAGGAAAGCGCGTCGCATTCTGGTCACTCGCGGCCGGCGCAGGCGCGACGACCGTCGCCGCGCTCACCGCCCATCGCTCCGCTGCCGGCGGCGAGCCGCCGCTCCTTGTCGACCTCGACCGCTGGGCCCCGGCGCTCGCGCTTCGCGCCGGCTTGACCGCGGCGAGCATCGCCGATGCCCTGCTACAACCGGGTCGCGAGAAGGAGCTCGTCTCGCGCTGGTCCGCCGTGCCCTTTCTTCCGGGCGCGCCGTCGCTGCATGCGACCTTCGACGCCGAGCGCGTAAACGAGCTCCTGCGGACCTGCTCGGCGGGACGTGCGACGGTCCTCGATCTCGGGGCCGGCGCCGACGCGCTCGATCCCGCGATCCTCTCCACGCTCGATCGAGTGTGCCTTGTGACCGGAACGCGCTCGGCTCAGCTGCAGGCGGCGTTCTGCGCGGCGCCACTTCTGCAGCGCGCCCCGTGCGCCGTCGGACTTGTGGTGGTCATGGCCGCCGATGAAGATGCGGCGCGCATCGCCGAGCGGATCGGTTTTCCGCTGCTCGCCGCGATCCCGCAGGACACCTATCTCGCCGAAGACTCGTTCGCAGCCCGAGCGGCGACCCTGCGTGCGATCGACTCACTCCTGCGCGCTCTGGCATGACCGACCCCGCGCTGGTCGCGCGCGTACGCGCCGAGGTCGCGGCGGGCATAGACCCGGCCGGCCTGCTCGCGCTGTACGCGGATCCCGCGCGGCGCGCGCTCCTTCGTGAACGCGTCCGTGCCGCCGCACGAGCGCCGGTCGCCGACGGCGACCTCGACGCGTTGTGCGCGGAGCTCTTTGGCTTCGGTCCGCTGCAGCCGCTCCTCGACGACCCCGAGATCACGGATGTGCTCGTGAATGGCTCGAACGATGTCTTCGTCGAGCGTGGTGGTCGCCTGATGCGCGTCGATGTCGCGTTCCGCGAACCCGACGATGTCGCCGAACTGGCGCATCGCATCGCGGCGAGCGTTGGCCGTGAGTTGACCCTCGAGCGGCCGTTCGTGGACGCACGAATGCGTGACGGAAGCCGCGCCAATGCGGTGATCGCGCCGATCGGCGGGCCGAGCCTATCCATTCGCAAGTTCGGCAGCGTGTCGGTGCCGTTGCGCGGCCCGCGCCCGTCGTGGACCGCGGATGGCCTCGACGAGACCGCGGCGGACCTCCTCGATGAGTGCGTGCGCGCCCGAGCGAGCGTCCTGGTGAGCGGCGCGACTGGATCGGGGAAGAGCACGCTGCTGCGGTCGCTCGCCGCGGCGATTCCGAGCGAGGAGCGCCTTGTCGTGATCGAGGACACGAACGAGCTCGTTCTGCCGCACCCGCACGTTGTTCATCTCGAATGCGTGCCGGGTCGGGACGGCGTCGCGATCGGTATCGCCGACCTGGTCGCAAATGCGCTTCGCATGCGTCCCGATCGGATCCTCGTCGGCGAGGTCCGAACGCCCCGCGAGGCTTCGGCCCTCCTCGAGGCGCTCAGCACCGGTCACGAGGGCTCGCTCACGACGCTTCACGCAGGCTCGGCCGCCGGCGCGCTCGCCCGCCTCGAGCTCTTGCTCGCGCGTGCCGGCGAGCTTGGCGACATGGCGATCTCACGCCACGTCGCGCACGCGATCGACATCATCGTGCACGTGGCGCGCGACCGCTGCGGTGCTCGCTCGATCCGTGAGATCGCGGCGGTCGAGGAGAGCGGCGTCGCGTCGCTCTGGCGCGCGGGCGAGCACGACGTGCGGATGCCGGTGCGCCTGCGAAGCCGCCTCCGGTGAGCATCGCCGCCGCGGGAGCGCTGGCCGTGGCGCTCGCCGTCACATGCGCGCTCGTGTCCCCGATCGAAGGCCTTCGCATGCCCCGGTCGGAACATCCGGACGCGCGCACTCTGACGGCTGCCGGCTGGCGGCGTCCGCTCTGGCAGTGGGAGGGCATTCGCGCGGCGTGCATCCTCGTCGCGCTGTTGCTTGCGTCGGCACTCGCCCTGCCCCCACTCGCCGGGGTCGCCGGGTTGGTCGCGCCCTCGGTCGTGATCCGTCTTCGCGCGGACGCCGCCGCGAGACGCGCACGCGTCGCGACCACGCGTCTGCTGCGCGCGGCCGAGGCCGTCCTCCGCTCGGGTGGTGCGCTGCCCGAGGCCCTGCGCCGCGCGGTCGACGCGAGCGAGGATCCCCTCGCGCGCCGGCCGTTCGTGGACGCGTTGCGCGCTTTCGATCTGGGCGCACCGCTCGACGAGACGCTCCGCTCCTCCGCGGCGGCGACGCGCGATCGCCGAGCGCGGATGGCCCTCGAAACGCTCGCCATCGGGGTCGCGCTGCGACTGCCGGGAGATCGCGCCGGACTACTTGTCGCCGCCGTCACGGACCGGCTGGCGTTCGAAGAGCGTCTCGATGAAGAGATCCGCGCGCGGACGAGCGGTCTGCGATCGCAGGTGCTGCTCCTCGCTGCGCTCGTCCCGGGGATCGCGGCATATCTCGCGGTCACCGTCCCATCGCTCGGCGTCACGCTCTCAGCGCCGTTCGGCCGCACCATCCTCGTGCCCGCCGCGATCGCACTTGAGCTTCTCGGTATCGTCGCGAGCCGTCGCGCGGTAGAAGGGGTGCTGCGCTGACCCTCATCGGCGCGCTCCTCGCGACGTGCGCGGGAATGGCTGCGGTCCTCGCGAGCCGACCACCGTCGATGGTCCGCCGACACCTCGCGCTGCTGTCGCCACGGCCGGCCGCCGAGTCGCGGTTCCGGTCCCTGCTGATCACGCACGAGCTCTCGCGGAGCGGTCTCGGCTGGAGTGAGATCGACCTGCTTCGGGCGAAGGTCGTTGCCGCACTTCTCGCGGCAGCGCTCGTCGCGGTCGTCGGACTGGTCATCCCGATCGGCCCGGCGTTCGTCGTCGCCGCGGCATACGCGGGATTCGTGACCCCGACCGTCTACGTCGAGCGCGCGGCGTCGCGCTGTCGAGCGGATGCGGAACGCGCCCTGGTCGCGCTCGTCGAATGGACGGAGGCGCTTGTCGCGAGCGGCCGTCCCGTCGAGACCGCCCTCGTCGCGGTGGCCGAGCGTGGTGTTGGCTCGGTCCTGGTTGACGGCGCGATTGCCGCCGCTTCCCGCTCGTACGCGCTTGGAGCGCCGCTCTTTCGGGCTCTCGCCCGCGAGGGGTCGGCGGCCGGGCTCACGCCGCTCGCGCGCGTCGCGGTCGAGCTCGAGCGTACGCGCGACCTGGGCCGTGGAGCGCTAACCGTCCTCCGCGACGAGCGGGAGCGTTTGCGGGCCTCCGAGCGCGCGCGGAGCCTCGATGCGGCGGGCCGCGTCGAAGGCCGGCTGATGCTGGTTCTCGTGCTCTGTTACCTGCCTGCGCTCATGCTTCTCGTCGTCATCCCGCTCTTCCTCGGGCTCCTCGACGGGCTCTTCGTCTAAGCATGGCTAAACTGGAACGGAATCGAGGCGCCTGACAGGGCGCGGGAGAGGGAGTGCACGATGCCCAATATCGGTGGTCCGGAGCTCCTCCTCATCCTGGCAGTCGTGCTGATCGTCTTCGGCGCCGGGAAGCTCCCCGACGTGCTCGGCCAGCTCGGCAAGGGTGTGCGCAGCTTCCGCGACGAATCCACGAACGAGAAGGCCACGCAGACCGCTGGGACCGCGACCGCGGCAACCGCCACGCCCGGGACCACGGTCTACTGCCGCAACTGCGGCCGACCGAACGGGGCCGACTCGAAGTTCTGCACCAACTGCGGCCAAGCGCTCTAGCTCACGGCGTTCGCCCAGCTCGCCTACGACTTCGTCCACCAGCGCTACGCGCTCGAGCCGGTCGCGGCCACGATCGCTGGCATCCACGAGCATGACCATCGCCTGGGTGACTTCAGTGCCGACGGCTTTGGCGAGCGCGATCGCTTCTCCGAGGATTGGCTCGCGCGCTTCGAGGCCGTCGAAGACATCGAGCTCTCGCCCTTCGAGCGCGTCGACCGCGACCTGATCCTCGCTGAGCTCCGCGGCGAGCGCGCACTCCGTCCGTTCGCACGCTGGCGCCGCCAGCCGACGCTTTACTCGGACACGATCACGCGCGGCGCCTACTACGCGTTCCTCCGCGAGCACGCCCCCCTCGCTGAGCGGGTCGCGACGCTCGCCGAACGTCTCGCCGAGGCCCCGGCCATCATCGAAGCGGCGGAGGCGAACCTCGATCCGGCGCTGGTCCCCCGGGAATGGATCGACATCGCGCTTCGCTCGGTCCCGGCGGGCGCGTCGTTCCTGCGGGTGGAGGCGCCGGCGATGCTCCCGAAAGGAACGGCGCTCGAGCGCGCCGCGGAACGCGCGTTCCGTCCCGCCGCCGATGCCGCGGCCGCCGCACTGACCGCATACGCGTCGTGGCTCAAGCACGAGCTCTGGCCCAAGGCTCGCGGAACCTTCGCCATCGGGCGCGATGCGACGGACGCGTGGCTTCGCGAGAAGGAGCTCCTGGATCACGATGCATCGTCACTCGGGGCTTGGGGCGAGGAGTTCTATCGGGAGACCGAGAGCGCGCTCGCGAAGACTTCGCTCGAGCTCGGCTATCAGGACTGGCGCACCGCGATCGCCGCGATGCGCGAAGACCACCCCGCGGAGGACGCGCTCGTCGACACCTACCGTCAGGAGATGGAGCGCTCGCGCGCGGCCGTCGGGATGGCGCTGCTCGCGACCGTCCCCTATGGAGAGGACTTGGTCGTCGAGGCGATGCCCGAGTTCCAGCGCCCAACGTATCCGTACGCGGCGTACGTCGGGGCCGCGCCCTTCGAGTCGGCGCGCAAGGGACGGTTCTGGGTGACGCTGCCTTCGGTTGACGACGATGAGAAGACCCGGCGCGAGCGGCTCGAGGGGCATCCGCGGGCGGGCATCGCCGTGATCGCCTGCCACGAGGGCTATCCCGGCCATCACCTGCAGCTCACCGTCGCCGCGGACAATCCGTCGCTCGCGCGAAAGTCGATCCGCTCGAATCTCATGGTGGAGGGGTGGGGCCTCTACGTCGAAGAGCTCATGACCGAGATCGGCTATCTGGACGCGCCGGCGACGAGGCTCCTCCGGCAGAAGGACCTCCTCTGGCGCGCCGCGCGCGTGATCGTGGACGTCGGTCTCTGCACCGGGGAGATGAGCTTCGAGGACGCGGTGATCTTCATGGTCGAGCGCGCGAAGCTCGAACAGCCCAACGCGCTCGCTGAGGTGCGCCGCTACACGTTGAACCCGCTGCAGCCGTCGAGCTATGCGCTCGGGCGCGCCGCGATCCTCGCCCTGCGTGACAAGGCGCGTGCCGCGGGCTGGGGGATGCGCGTGTTCCACGACCGGCTCCTCGCAGCTGGTTCACTCCCGCCGCGCCTCCTCGAGATGGACCTTGGCCTGAAATGAAGAAGGGTCGCCTTGCGGCGACCCTTCTGAAGCTGCGTGAGCCGGAAGCTATTCGGCGAGGCGCGGGAGGATCGGCTGCGCGGTCGTGCCCGGGTTGTAGTTGATCGTGATGTTGCCGTTCTGGATGTCGACGGTCTGCGCGATCAGCTGGCTACCGATGAGGGTGGCGTTGTTGCCCGCGAAGCGGAACGGGCCGTTCGGGAGATAGACCGAGCCGGTGCCGGTGAACGTTCCGTTGCCACCGATCTTCATTTCGACGCTACACGCAGGGTCCTGGTACATCATCATGTTCGCCCACGTGCCCGTCGTCTGCGCGGTGAGCGTGAACGTCGAGTTGCCCTGCAGGTTGACCGGGGTGCAGCTCGGGCTTGCGCCCGGCGCCGCTGGATAGGTCGAGTACGTGTTGTAGAGCAAGACCCCGTTTCCGACCACGTCGGCGTTGCCTGCGGTGTCCGCGCCCGCCTTGAGGATGTAGATACCCGGGTTGAGCGTGAGGCTCGTGTTCCCGGACCCTCCCAGGGTCACGTTGTAGACGCCCGGGATCTGGTTGCCCGAGCCGTCCTGGCAGGCCGCGAGCGAGTTGCACACCGGAAGCCCCGACGTGCTCGGCTTCGGGAATCCGGCAAAGGGGTCAGCGACCTGGGCATGGCCCGCGTTCACGCTGACCCCGATCGATGCCCAGCTCCCGGTGGCCTGTCCTGCGACGTCGAGCGTGTAGGGCGCCTGGACGGTGAACCGCGAGGCGGTGTTCTGATCGTTCTGCGCCGCGTTACCGTTGGTCGAGTTCACGAGGATCCCACCGCCGTTGAGGTGCACGTCGGCGTTGCTTTGCGCCCAGAAGGCGTCGGGGGTGCTCCCGCGGTCGAGCGCCATGATCGCGTAGTTGTTCTGAAGCGGCTCCGCGCCGGCGACGCCGCGCGCGCGGACCGGGTTGAAGACGGCTTCCGCAGGAACGAGTGCCGTCTTGACCTGCCGGGTGATGATCACCTCGACATGCCTCATGTCGCCGATGTAGGCGCCTGTGAGCGGCGGAAAGTTCACTTCCACCGTCGTCTGCGTCGCGGCGTCGGTGCACACTCCCGCTTGTGTAAGTGCGCACGCGCCGGTTGCGTACCCGTTGGTCGCCGCGTCCGTTCGGGCAGCCGCGATCGCATTCGATTGGCAGGCCGCGGCGCAGGGTGAAGCGCTCTGGTAGACGACGACCGCGCCGGCGAACGCCGCTGCGTCGGCCGCCTCCTGTTCGGTCCGCTTCGCCGAGTAGAGCTGGCCACCGTCGATCGCCAGCCCGACCGCGAACAGGAGCGCGAGCGTGACGATCGCGAAGAGGACGAGCGCCTGACCTTCCTCCTCGTCGCGTCCGAAGAATCGATTGAGCTGCTTGTTCATCGCTGAATCACCAACTGCGACCCACCCTTGAGAGTTATTTGGTACGCGGAGCCGAGCAGATACTGCGAGGGAAGCGGGATGAAGGGAGCGGTCGCGTCCACGATGACCCGGCAGTTGCGGTCGGCGCACGGTGTCGGGCCCATCATGTCGGGGTACGTGACCGTCACGCTGACGTTCTGCACGCCGATGGCGGCTTGTCGGACGACGTTGGGGATGTTCGTGCAGATCACCACGTCCGGGAGCGCGCCGCCGCAGTTGGGGTTGTCCGGACCCGCCGCCGGGTTGCCCGCCGAGCCATGGACGATCGCGTAGCGCGTGCCTTCGCGCGCGGCGTACGCGAGCGTGTTCTCTTGCCACACCGCACGGGCAACGTCGAGCAGGCCCGTGATGATGAGCAGCATCAGCGGCAGGAGCAGCGCGAACTCAACGAGCGCTTGACCGCGCTCGTCCTGGCGCCCGCGAACGAAGCCCACCAGGCGGCTCAATAGAACGTCCTCATCGTGGTCGAGCGGTTGAAGTTGGCCACGTTCGGGATGAGCGGCCACGCGATGATGGTCCGGTAGGTGTACTGGACCTGCACGGTCACGAAGCACGGCTCGGCGACCGTTGGCGGTGAGATGCACGCGGTTGCCCCGTCGGCCTCGGCGACCGTCACCGTGACCGTCGCGTTGACCTTCCCGAACGCATCCCTCGTAAACCCGGGCGTCCGGCCCATTTCGTCCTTCGTGCGGTCGATGGCCTCGGCTGCGGTCGGCGTGAAGTCGATCGCGTAGCTCTCCGCGCCGGCACGGGCGCCGTTCTGGACGGCGAGCTGGAGCGCGTACGCGCGGGCGAGGTCAGCTCCGCCGATCAGACCGAAGACCATGACCGGTAGCAGCAGCGCGAGCTCGATCATCGATTGACCGAGCTCTTCACGGCAGGCGAGCAGACGGAAGAACCTACCCACTGATTCGGCAGTTTAACGAGCGACCAAGCCAGGAATTCACCCGGAAATTCACCCGTTGGTACCAGCCCGATACGGCCACGGGTACTGCGCCAGATGAAGTAGTTAGCGCGCTAGTCCGCGGCGGCTACCGGTGTGCGCGCTTTGGACATCACCTCTTCGATGATCGCGAGCGCGTCTTCAATCTCCGACCGCTCGATGCCGTAGTGCGTGACCGCGCGCAGTCGTGGCGAGTTTCCCAGATAACGCGATATCCGCAGACCTCGTTCCGCGCACGACTTGGCGAACGCGGCCGCATCCATCCACTCCGGATCGATCTCGAACGAGACGATGTTCGTCACGACGCGGTCCGCGTCGATGCGCACGCCGCGAATGCGCGTGAGGCCCTGGGCCAGGGCCTTGGCGTTGCGGTGATCATCGACGAGCCGGTCGCGCATCTCCTCGAGCGCGACCAGCGCCGCGGCGGCGATCACTCCGGCCTGGCGCATCGCCCCGCCGAGCAGTTTCCGCACCCGACGCGCCTTGGCGACGGTCTCCGCCGTCCCGCACAGGATCGATCCGACCGGCGCGGAGAGACCCTTGGAGAAGCAGAACTGGACGGTGTCAGCCGGCTCGCAGAGCGCGCGCGCGTCGACACCGAGCGCCGCCGCCGCGTTGAAGATCCTCGCGCCGTCAAGATGCACGCGCATGCCCTGCCGATGCGCGAGGTCGGCGACCGCCTGCGTCTGCGCGGCGGTGATCACCGAGCCACCGCAGTTGTTGTGCGAGTTCTCGAGGCAGACGAGCGCTGTGCGCGGGAACATTCCCTGCGGGCGGATCGCGGCCTCGATGTCCTCGAGGCTGGGCAGTCCGTCCCGGTTCGGGACGAGGCGTGGCTGGAGCGACCCGAGGACGAATGAAGCGCCCATCTCGTTCTGATAGATGTGCGCTAGGTCACCAAGGATCACCTCGTCACCGCGCTCGGTCTGCGAGAGGACGCCACAGAGGTTGCCGAGCATCCCGCTCGCGACGTAGACCGCCGCCTCCTTCCCGACGACGTCCGCCGCGCGCTTCTCAAGCCTGTTGACCGTCGGATCTTCGCCGTATTGATCGTCGCCGACCTCGGCCTCCGCCATCGCGCGCCGCATCGCCGAGGTGGGGAGCGTAAAGGTGTCGCTGCGAAGCTCGATCGGCGTCTTTCTCGCGCTCACTGCCCGAGGACCTCCAACACTTTTCCGAACGCCACGACGAAGAGTGGCGACACGACGATCGCTGGAAGGAAATCCGCGACCTTGACGTCCCGGATGTTCAAGAGTTTGAGACCGACTCCCATGATCAGCAACCCGCCGACCGCACTCATCTCGCGGAGCTGAAGATCGGAGACCAGCCCGCTGAAGAGTGAGGCGCCGAGGGCCAGCCCGCCCTGGTACACGAGGATGAGCGGGATGGTCAGCAGCACTCCCCAGCCGAGCGTCGCCGAGAGCGCGATCGCCGTGAAGCCGTCGAGCACGCTCTTCACGGAGAGGAGGCTCGCGTCGCCATTCAAGCCGTTCCGGATCGAGCCGAGGAAGGTCAGCGGACCGACGCAGAAAACTATGGAGGCCGTCACGAACGCCTCAGCCACCGTGCTCGAGCTGCCTCGGGCGAAGCGCTGTTGCAGCGCATCCCCCAGAGCGTTCAGTCGGCGATCGACGCCCCACAGCGACCCGACGATGCCGCCGAGCAGCATGCTACCGAGCATGTAGAGCAGATTGGTCGTGTCGATCGCGAACTTCGCGCCCATCGCGAGGGCGAAGAGCCCGACCCCGCGCACGACGTTCTCTCGGATCCGCTCCGGAAGCCGATCGCCGAGCACGGTCCCGATCACTCCGCCGACGAGAACGGTCGCGGCGTTGAGCAACGTCCCGGAGAGAGCGAACACGAGAGGTCCGTAGTATGCGGACGCGATGCGTCCCTCGGAGCAGCTGCGATTCCGGGCGCACGAGCTCGCCGCGAGGGCACGGACGGGGCTCGAGCCAGAGGAGTGCGTCTACCAGTGACGAAAATCGTCGTGTGGTCAGCGTTTTCGACGTCGCCCGAGGCGGTCGTCGCGCGCTTCCCCGATGACCGGGTCATCGCGATCGCCGACGAAAAGGGCCTGACCGCGGCCGCCGAGGCCGAGGTCGCGTTCAGCGGGAACAACCCGCGGCGCGTGCGGCAGCTGCTCGACGCGACGCCGAGCCTTCGCTGGTACCACACGGTCTCGGCCGGCGTCGAGAACATGCCTTTACCGGAGCTCGCCAAACGCGGCATCGTGCTGACGAACAACAGCGGCTCGTACGACATCCAGATCGCTGAGCACCTGATGGCATTCGTGTTCGCCGCCTCTCGGCAGCTGCATCGCTATCGCGACAGCCAGCGCGTGCGCGAGTGGAAGGATCAGGCTCACCAGGAGCTGCGGGACGCCACCATCGTCGTGTACGGCATGGGCAGCATCGGGGGAGAGGTAGCGAGGATCGCGAGCGCCCTGGGCATGCGCGTGATCGGTGTGCGCCGGCGTTCGTCGCCGCCAACGCCCGGGATCAGTCGCGTCGTGGCGGCAGATGACCTCGGCGACGTCGTCGCTGAGGCCGACTACCTCGCGATCACCGCGCCACTCACTCCGGCAACGCAGGGCGCGGTGTCCGCCGAGGTGATCGCACGGATGAAGCCGACAGCGTGGATCGTGAACATCGCTCGCGGGGCGATCGTGGACGAACCGGCGATGATCCAGGCGCTTCGCGAGAAGCGTATCGCCGGAGCGGCGCTGGACGTCTTCACGACGGAGCCGCTGCCTCCTGAGAGTCCGCTCTGGGGCTTCGACAACGTGATCATCACGCCACACCATTCGGGATCGTCGCCGCGCGTCGGGGAGCGAACCCTCGCGCTCTTCGCGGAGAACCTGCGCCGGTACAAGGCGGGCGAGCCGCTCATCAACCGCGTGGACTTCGAGGCCGGGTACTGATGCGCGTCACGCGAGAGCGCCTTGCCGTGCGGACCGTCGGCTTCACCGAGTCGGTGATCCGGGAGATGACGCGCCTCAACGCGGTCCACGGCGGCATCAACCTCGCGCAGGGCTTCCCGAACTTCCCCGCGCCGGCGGAGGTCAAGGAGGCCGCGAAACGCGCCATCGACGCGGACATCAACCAGTACGCGATCACCTGGGGCGCCAAGTCGCTGCGTGACGCACTCGCACACACATATGCCGACCTGTACGGCATGCGCGTTGACCCTGAGACGATGCTCACGGTCACGTGCGGCTCGACCGAGGCGATGGTCTCGACGCTCCTGGCGATCGTCGATCCCGGCGACGAGGTCGTCGTGCTCGAGCCCTTCTACGAGAACTACGGTCCCGATGCCGCGATCTGCGGCGCGACGCCGATCTTCGTTCCGCTCCGACCACCGGACTTCACGTTCGATCCCGACGAGCTCCGCCGTGCGTTCTCGTCTCGCACCAAAGCGATCATCGTGAACTCTCCCAACAACCCCACCGGACGGGTGTTCACCCGAGAGGAGCTCGAGACGATCGCATCGCTCTGCCGCGACCACGATGCCATCGCGGTCACCGACGAGATCTACGAGCACATCAAGTATTCAGGCGCGCACATTCCGATCGCGACGCTCGATGGGATGGCCGAGCGGACGGTGACCATCTCGGGTGCGAGCAAGACCTTCTCGGTTACGGGGTGGCGTGTCGGCTGGATCGTCGCCCCGCCCGAGCTCACCGCCGGCATCCGTAAGGTGCATGACTTCGTGACCGTCGGCGCGCCGGCGCCGCTGCAGGAGGCGGTCGCCGCGGCACTCGCGCTCGGCCGTCCTTATTACCAGCGGCTGGCGGTCGATTACCGCGCCCGCCGCGATGTCCTGGTGCGCGCGCTGCAGGCCGCGGGCTTCGCTCCGAATACGCCGGAGGGCGCGTACTACGTGCTCTGCGACATCCGTCCCTTCGGATTCGATGACGACACCCTCTTCGCGCGCTGGCTCATCTCGGAGGTCGGCGTGGCGGGAGTCCCGGGCTCGTCGTTCTTCTCGCGCAAGGAGCTTGGGCAGCACCTCATCCGCTTTACCTTCTGCAAGACCGAAGCTGTGCTCGACGAAGCCGGCACGCGCCTCGCAGAGACCACTCGCCTCGCGGCGACTCGGTCGCGTTAACGCGCAAGGGCGCGCGATGATCCGCGCCTGCAACTTCCGGCAGCGGTCGCGAGCCTAGCCTCCGTTCACGTTCGGTTCAGTCCTGCCACGGAGGACCGCCGGGAGGTGGCGTTGGCAGCGATCACGGCCATATCCGCGCTCGTCCTCGCCGAAGATCCCGCGACGAGCGGCGCGGTCGTGCGCCATCTGTTTAGCGCCGGTTTCCTTGTTCACGAAGCGCGCAGCGAGGACGACGCCGTTCGCCACGCATCCGAAGCTACTCCGGATGTCGTGATCCTCGATCTGCTTTTCGAGGAAGGACCGGGGACAGCCGTGTGCAGACGACTGCGCGAGCTGCCGGCCACCGAAGACATCCCGATCCTTGCGCTCACGGGAAGCCACGACGTTGCGACGAAGGTGAGGCTGCTCGAGCTGGGCTGCGACGACTGCCTCGTGAGACCGTCGGAGCCTGAAGAGCTCTTCGCGCGCGTGCACGCGCTGCTCCGCCGCCGGCGCGGCGATCGGCTCGTCCGTCGCATCGGGCCGCTCCGTGTCCACCTTATCGGCGGAGATGCTTGGATAGGTACAAGGGCCCTCGATCTGACCGCGGGCGAGCGCGCGATCCTCTCCACGCTCGCGCGCGCGTACCCCTCGGTGGCGCAGCGGGCCGCGCTCGATCGGCTGCCGTGGCGGGCGGCCACTGACGTGTCTTCGAATGTGACAGAGGTCCTCGTGGCGAGACTCCGCCAAAAGCTGGCCGCCGCTGGTGGCGGTGTCGAGATACGAACCGTGCGAAGGACCGGGTATCGGTTCGAGACAGGCGAGACGACGGAGGCGGACGTCTAGGCCGAACGACCTCCTTCTAAGGTCCCGCCCTCGTTCAGGTCGGATTCAGCCTTGCTGACTAGCGTCACCTCTAATGCTTTTCCGACGCAGGGAGGAGCTCGGGCAGGCGCTCGTGGAGTTCGCGCTTGTGCTTCCTCTGCTGCTCCTTCTCATCCTCGGCGTGATCGAGTTCTCGTTCGTCTGGAACTCGCGGAATACGGTGCAGTTCGCGAGCCGCGACGGCTCGATGCTCGCCGCCGAAGGCGGAAGCCTCACCGGCACGGACTGCCTGGTGCTTCAGCGGATCGAACGCGACGTCGTCTCGCCCGCGAGGGCGATCAGGATCCAGCAGGTTCTGATCTATTGGTCCGACAAGAACGGGGACCAGATCGGTTCGTATACGAACGCTTACGACCGGTCCGGCTCGACGACCTGCGACATCGGCGGAACGCCGATCACGGTGCCGTACACGCTCACGACCGGTGGATACCTGGAGGCGACTCGCTGCGACGTCCTTGCCGGCTGCGGAGGACCACACACCGGTCTCGATACGGTCGGAGTCCGGATCACATATCAGCATCGCTGGATCACCTCCTTCGTCAGGCTGGCCGGCTCGGGGGTCATGTTCGCCGAGACGACCGCGACGCGGGTCGAGCCACAGCTATGAGAGCGTTCGCGCGGACCGACGGCGGGCAGAGCACGACCGAGTTGGCTCTGGTCCTGGCGCCGCTCCTCCTGATCATCGTGTTCGGCCTCATCGAGCTCGCGGGCCTGATGACCGACGCGATGACGATGTCCGCCGCGAGCCGCGAGGGCGCACGCATCGGAGGGGCATTGGTCAACGGCGGCGGTGCGCTTGGCTGCAGCAGCGGCCAGTCTCCGAACGCCGCGACCGTCGATCCGAACATCGTCGCCGCGGTCGAGCGCGTGCTCACCGGGACCGGGACGCGCGTCACGCTCTCGGACGTCAACGAGATCCGCATCTGGAAGTCGACGTCGGGCGGGAGCGAGACCTCTGGTCTCGTGAACGTCTGGACGTACCAGCTGAACGGCGGGCCCGTGATCGACGGCAGCAACCTCGACTTCGTGCAGGGGAGCCAGCCTTGGCTGCCGTGCACGCGGAACAACGTCTCACCCGCGGATTCCGTTGGCGTGACCGTCACCTACACCTATCGCGCCCGAACGCCGCTCCGTTTCCTCCTCCCGGTCTTTAATCAATTCACGATCACCGAGCGCACGGTGATGTCCGAAAATGCCACGCGCTAGCTGGGGCGACGATCGCGGGCAGACCCTGGTGATCGTGGCCCTGTCGCTGACCGCGCTCTTCGGCTTCCTCGGACTGGTCGCCGATATCGGTTGGTACGAGCTGAACATGGTCCGGCTCCAGCGCGCCGCGGACGCGGCGGCGCTCGCGGGAGTCGTGTACCTGCCGGGCAACGTGGGCGGTGCGGTGACCGCCGCGCAAAACGAGGCGGCCAAGAACGGATTCCCGAACGGTGCCAGCGGAGTCACGGTGACGGCCACGCCCGAGGCGCTGAACGCCGCGGTCCTCAACGTGAACATCAGCTCTCCAGTGCGGACGTTCTTCGCCCGTCTCTTCGGCGTCGCGTCGTTCACGGCACAGCGCAACGCGCGCGCCGAGTTCGTCCTTCCCGTGCCCATGGGAAGCCCGCAGGACTACTACGGGGTCAACGTGCTCTGCGGGAACGCCGATACGCCGCCCAGCTGCCCGCAGGTGCCGTCGGCTACCGGTGGCGGCAACCTGACTCCGCTCGGCTTCTTCGGCGGCGTCGAGGCGCGCGGTACCGACCGGACGAGCGGCGACGCCTATTCCACCTTCTTCAACGGCAACCCGACGCTGAACACGGGCTTCGACGCGAACGGCTACTCGTACATCGTCGACTTCCCGACGGGCACGACGGGCGGCAGCGTCTATCTCTTCGATCCGATGTTCTGCGCGACCGGTGGCGCGACCTCCAGCGTTCGCCGTTTGGGGGTCGGCGACTACTGGCTCCCTGGTGCGACCGGGGGGATCGGAATCACAGCTGTCTACAACCTCTGGGACATGAACGGCACTCCCTACGCTCCATCGGACGACACGCTCGTCGCGACGAGCGGAGCTCTCTTCGCGAACTCCAACGCCGTCGACAGGGGCCCTCTATATAAGGGCAACGGGATCTACGGTCCGGGGTACGGTGGCGCCGGCTCCAGCGATTGCCAGTCGAGCCCCTACCACAACCGCTGGTGGCAGCTAGCGAGCGGAATCAGCGAAGGTCAGTACCGCCTGCAGGTGGTGACGAGCAGCGGCGCGAACAACGAGAACGCCGTCAACGGCTTCGGGATCCAGGTGGCTTCGACGTCCGGTCCCGGCGGACGCGTCTACGGGCAGAGCCGCATGTGCGCGACGATGGCGGTCGCAAACACGTCGGTCTTCTACCTCGCGCAGGTGGAGGCCGCGCACGCTGGCAAGACGCTCGAGATCAAATTGTTCGATCCGGGTGACATCACCAGCACGAGCATGAAGATCCGTATCCCTACCGCGACGGGGTTCACGTACGCGTCCTTCACGTGGACGGCCACCGGCAGCTCGGGTGGAGCACCGACGAGCGGCGGTCCGACGACCGTCCTGACGACCTCGAGCTCGACCACGAGCTACTACAACAACCAGTGGGTGACGATCCTGGTCGCCATCCCGTCGAGCTACACGGCACCGACGCCGCC
>Ga0137376_10000073_pt1 | contig 32327 bp, 43 predicted proteins | sample SagtaG_23_FD_104814 | JGI IMG/M metagenome (GOLD analysis project Ga0137376, IMG submission 104814) | Vadose zone soil microbial communities from Sagehorn Ranch, Mendocino, California, USA - Sage2_L_20_16 metaG | ecosystem: Environmental > Terrestrial > Soil > Vadose zone | place: USA...
AGCGCGTCGGGCGCCTCCTCAAGATGCACGCCAACAAGCGCGAGGAGATCAAGGAGGTCTACGCGGGCGACATCGCGGCGGCCGTCGGTCTCCGCGATACCACCACGGGCGACACGCTCTGCGACGAGAGCAAGCCGATCGTCCTCGAGCGCATGCAGTTCCCCGACCCCGTCATCTCGATCGCCATCGAGCCGAAGACGAAGGTCGACCAGGAGCGGCTCGGCGGGTCCCTCCACAAGCTTGCCACGGAGGATCCGTCGTTCCGCGTGTCGACCAACACCGAGACCGGGCAGACGCTCATCTCGGGCATGGGCGAGCTACACCTCGAGATCATCGTCGACCGGCTGCTCCGGGAGTTCAAGGTGGACGCCAACGTCGGCAAACCCCAGGTTGCGTACAAGGAAACGGTCCGGAAGGCCGTCGAGCACGAGGCCAAGTTCATCCGCCAGACGGGCGGCCGCGGACAGTACGGCCACGTCGTGCTGCGGCTCGAGCCGCTGCCGGCCGGTGGCGGCTTCGAGTTCGTCGACGGCACCAAGGGCGGCGTCATCCCGCGCGAGTACATCCCCGCCATCGAGAAGGGCGTCAAGGAGGCGATGGAGTCGGGCATGCTTGCCGGCTACCCCGTCGTCGACGTCAAGGCGACCGTCGTCTACGGCTCGTACCACGAGGTCGACTCCTCGGAGATCGCGTTCAAGATCGCGGGCTCGATGGCCTTCAAGGAGGCGATGGGTAAAGCCTCGCCGGTGATCCTCGAGCCGATCATGTCGCTGGAGGTCGTGACCCCGGAGGAGTACATGGGCGAGGTCATCAGCGACATCAACCGACGCCGCGGCCGCATCGCGGGCCAGGAGCCGCGCGGCAACGCGCAGGTGATCGCCGCGCACGCGCCTCTCGCCGAGATGTTCGGCTATGCCACGGATCTCCGGTCGCGCACGCAGGGTCGCGCGACCTTCACGATGCAGTTCTCGCACTACGAGCCGGTGCCGAAGGGCATCGGCCCCGAGGCGCTCCGGCAAGGAGGGACGCGCTTCGCGGAGGCTTCGCAGCTGAGTTAGCCAAGAGCGCGACGGAGGACACACCGCCATGGCGAAGGCAAAGTTCGAGCGCAAGAAGCCGCACGTCAACGTCGGGACGATCGGACACATCGACCACGGCAAGACGACGCTCACCGCGGCGATCACCAAGGCGCAGGCCGCGAAGGGCTTCGGTCAGTTCGTGCCGTTCGATCAGATCGACAAGGCTCCCGAGGAGCGCGAACGCGGCATCACCATTGCCACCGCACACGTGGAGTACGAGACCGCGAAACGCCACTACGCCCACGTCGACTGTCCGGGTCACGCTGACTACATCAAGAACATGATCACCGGCGCTGCGCAGATGGACGGCGCCATCCTGGTGGTCGCTGCCACCGACGGCCCGATGCCGCAGACCCGCGAGCACATCCTCCTGGCGCGCCAGGTCGGCGTGCCGGCGATCGTCGTCTTCATGAACAAGGTCGACGCGGTCGATGACAAGGAGTTGCTCGACCTCGTCGAGCTCGAGGTGCGGGAACTGCTCTCCAAGTACGAGTTCCCAGGCGACGAGATCCCGATCATCCGCGGCAGCGCGCTGAAGGGGCTCGAGGGGGATGCCGGCGAGCTCGGCGGTCTCGCCCTCCAGAAGCTGATGGACGCCGTCGACGGCTACATCCCCGAGCCGAAGCGCGAGATCGACAAGCCCTTCCTGATGCCCGTCGAGGACGTGTTCTCGATCAGCGGCCGCGGCACGGTCGCCACCGGGCGCATCGAGCGGGGGAAGATCAAGGTCGGCGAGGAGGTCGAGATCGTCGGCATCAAGCCGACCACCAAGACCGTCGTCACAGGGGTGGAGATGTTCCGAAAGCTCCTCGACGAGGGGCTCGCCGGCGACAACGTCGGCTGCCTGCTGCGCGGCGTGAAGCGCGAGGACATCGAGCGCGGCCAGGTGCTCGCGAAGCCCGGCTCGATCACGCCGCACACGAAGTTCCAGGCCGAGGCCTACGTGCTCACCAAGGAAGAGGGTGGCCGTCACACGCCGTTCTTCAACGGCTACCGGCCGCAGTTCTATTTCCGAACCACGGACGTAACCGGCGTCTGCACCCTGCCCGAAGGCACCGAGATGGTGATGCCGGGGGACAACGTGCAGGTCAAGGTGGATCTCATTACTCCCATCGCGATGGACGAGGGGCTCCGGTTCGCCATTCGTGAAGGGGGACGCACGGTTGGCGCCGGTGTGGTGACCAAGATCTTCGAATAGATCTTCGAGTAAACGTGACGTGAACGAGAAGATCCGCATCCGTCTGAAAGCGTACGACCACCGGCTGCTCGATCAGTCGGTACGCGAGATCGTGGAAACCGTACGCCGGACGGGCGGACGCGTCGCCGGACCCATTCCGCTGCCGACCCACATCGAACGCTTCACCGTGAACCGCTCCCCGCACGTCGACAAGAAGTCGCGCGAGCAGTTCGAGATCCGCACCCACAAGCGTCTGCTGGACATCCTCGAGCCGACGCAGCAGACGATCGACGCGCTCGGCAAGCTCGACCTGGCGGCCGGCGTGGACGTCGAGATCAAGCTGCAATAGCCATGGCGCTCCCCGGTCTGATCGGACGCAAGCTCGGCATGACGCAGGTCTATACTGCGGAGGGCGTGCTCGTGCCGGTCACCGTCATCCAGGCCGGACCATGCACGGTGATTGCCACCCGCCAGCGCGAGCGCGACGGGTACGCCGCCGCGCAGCTCGGGTTTGGCACTGCGAAGCCGAGCCGGCTGCAGAAGGCGGTGCAAGGTCAATTCAAGAAGGCGGGGACGGGTGCCTTCACGGTGCTCCGGGAGTTCCGGCTGCTCGGGGACGAGCCGCCCGCGGTCGGCGCCGAGGTTCGGGTGAGCGAGGTGTTCCAGCCGGGCGAGGTCGTGCACGTCGCCGGACTCAGCAAGGGCCGTGGCACGGCGGGCGTCATGAAGCGGCACAAGTTCGCGGGCTTTCCGGGGTCACACGGCACGCACGAGTACTTCCGGCACGGCGGCTCCATCGGCAACCGCTCCTACCCGGGTCGCATCTTCAAGGGCAAGCGCATGGCGGGCCGGTACGGCGCCGAATGGGTCACCACGCGGAATCTCAAGGTCATCGCGGTGAGACCCGAGGAGAATCTCCTGCTCGTCCGTGGCGCCGTGCCCGGCGCCCGGAACGGCACCGTGCTGATCCACAAGCACGCCGTGGAGGCGCGCGAGGCATGACGGAGGAGACCGTGAGCCTGCCGGTGCTGTCGCAGACCCGCGAGCGCGTCGGCGACGTGACCGTCCCCGCCGCCGTGGTCGCCGGTCCGGTGCGGGAGCACCTGCTGCACGAGGCGGTGCGCAGCCAGCTCGCCGCTCGCCGGGCGGGCACTGCGGCCACCAAGACGCGCGGTTTCGTCAGCGGCGGTGGCAAGAAGCCGTGGCGGCAGAAGGGGACGGGTCGTGCGCGCGCCGGGAGCATCCGCTCGCCGCTGTGGGCTGGCGGCGCCACGATCTTCGGGCCGCAGCCCCGCGACTACACATACCGGATGCCGAAGTCCGCGCGGCAGGCGGCACTCCGCGCCGCGCTCGCGGCGCGCCATGCCGCCGGCAAGCTGCTCGTCGTCGACGGCCTCAGCCTCGCCGCGCCGAAGACGCGGCACATGGTCGAATGCCTTGCCGGACTCGGCCTCGACGAGGCGCCGAGTGTCCTCGTCGTGCTCCCCGAGGCGGACAGCGCGATCGAGCGGGCGGCGCGCAATCTTCCCGGCGTGAAGGTGCTCCGCGTCGCGGGGTTGAACGTCCACGACGTTCTCGGGCACGCCGAGATCGTCTTCACGCGCGCGGCGCTCGAGCAGATCGCGAGCCGGCTCGCGCCGTCGAAGTCGAGCGCGTCATGAATGCGGCCGAGGTGGTACAGGGTCCGGTGATCACGGAGAAGGGGACGCTCGTCAACGAGCTCGGCAACCAGGTGGTCTTCCGTGTCCATCCCCGCGCCAACAAGGTGGAGATCCGACACGCTGTCGAGATGCTGTTTAAAGTGAAGGTCGAAAAGGTGCGGACGTCCCGGTTCCTCGGCAAGACACGGCGCGTGGGGCGTCACCTCGGTCGGCGGCCGAACTGGAAGAAGGCCTACGTGACGCTCGCCGAGGGTAGCCGCATCGACTTCTTCGAGGGAGCCTGAGCGGGATGCCCACCATCCAGTTCCGCCCGACGTCGCCCGGCCGCCGCTTCCAGACGGGTCCGGACTTCAACGAGATCACGAAGGACACGCCCGAGCCGTCGCTCACCGCGCCGCTTCGCAAGTCGGGAGGGCGGAACAACCTCGGCCGCATGACGATCCGCCATCGCGGCGGCGGCCACAAGCGCCTCTATCGGATCCTCGACTTCAAGCGCGACAAGGTGAGCGTGCCGGCCAAGGTTGCGGCCATCGAATACGACCCGAACCGCTCCGCGCGGATCGCGCTCCTGCACTACGCCGACGGCGAGAAGCGCTACATCCTGGCCCCCGTTGGGCTCGCCGTGGGCGACAAGGTCGAGGCCGGACCGAAGGCCGACATCAAGCCGGGCAACAGCCTGCCGCTCGCGAACGTTCCGCTCGGCACGACGGTCCACAACGTCGAGCTCCGAGAGGGGCGGGGCGGCCAGCTCGCGCGGAGCGCCGGTGCAGGCATCCAGCTGATGGCCAAGGAAGGCGACTACGCGCTGCTGAAGCTCCCGTCGGGCGAGCTCCGGCGGGTGCGGCTAGCCTGCCGGGCGACGATCGGGCAGGTCGGCAACCTCGAACACGAGAACATCTCGTACGGCAAGGCCGGGCGCATCCGCTGGCTCGGGCGGCGCTCGAGTGTTCGTGGCATCGCGATGAACCCCGTGGATCACCCGCACGGTGGCGGCGAGGGCCGCTCGAAGGGCAATCATCCGCAGACGCCGTGGGGCAAACCCACGAAGGGCTACAAGACGCGCCACAACAAGCGCACCGACCGCTGGATCCTGCAGCGGCGGAAGACGAAATAGGGGGCGCGGTGGCACGATCGATCAAGAAAGGCCCCTTCGTCGACGGCCACCTCATGAAGAAGGTGCGGGCGATGATCGAGTCGGGCGAGAAGCGCGTCGTGAAGACGTGGTCGCGTCGCTCGACGATCACGCCGGACATGCTCGGCTTCACGTTCGCCGTGCACAACGGACGGAAGTTCATCCCGGTGTTCATCACGGAGAACGCCGTGGGCCATAAGCTCGGTGAGTTTGCACCCACGCGCACGTTCCACGGCCACTCGGGCGATCGCAAGGGCAAGGTCGAAGGTGCCGCCCCCGCGGCGCCGCGCGCGCCAGGTGCCGCCGCGGCTCCTGCCGCGCCGCGCAAGGCCCCGGGAGCGTGATGGAGACGCGTGCGCAGAGCCGGTTCATGCGTATCACCGCGCAGAAGGCGCGCCTGGTGGTCGATCTGATCCGTGGCAAGCCCGTCGAGAAGGCGCTGAGCCTTCTCGAGTACACCCCCAAGCGCGGGGCGCGGCTCGTCGCCAAGACGCTGCGCTCCGCGGTCGCCAACGCGGAGAGCACCCAGCGCGTCGACGTCGACCGCCTCTACGTGAAGCGCGCGTTCGTCGACGAAGGTCCGACGGCGAAGCGCTTTCTCAGCCGGGCGCACGGCCGTGCCACCAAGGTCTTCAAGAGGACGAGCCACATCACCTTGATCGTCGACGAGCGTCCGAAGGCGGGGGAGGCGTAACGTGGGTCAGAAGGTACACCCGAAGGGCTTTCGCCTCGGCGTCATCGAGAACTGGGACTCGCGCTGGTTCGCGCGTCGCGAATACGCCGAGCTCCTGCACGAGGACATCAAGATCCGCAATTTCTTGAAGAAGCGCCTGTATCACGCCGGGGTGTCGAAGATCGAAATCGAGCGCGCGGCCAACAAGGCGAAGATCAACATCCACACGGCGCGGCCCGGGATCGTCATCGGCAAGAAGGGCGCCGAGATCGAGAAGCTCAAGCAGGAGCTGTCGAAGCTCACCAGCAAGGAGACCTTCATCAACATCCACGAGGTGCGCCGGCCGGACCTCGACGCGCTGCTCGTCGGCGAGAACGTGGCGTTGCAGCTCGAACGTCGGGTCGCGTTCCGGCGGGCGATGAAGGAGGCGGTGGCGCGCGCGATGCGCATGGGGGCGCAGGGGATCCGCATCCAGTCCGCGGGCCGACTCGGGGGCTCGGAGATCGCGCGCACCGAATGGTACCGCGAGGGGCGGGTGCCGTTGCACACGCTGCGCGCCGACGTGAACTACGGCCTCGCCGAGGCGAAGACCACCTATGGCGTCATCGGCGTCAAGTGCTGGATCTTCCGCGGCGAGGTTCTCACCAAGCAGGAGGAGGAGCAGCGCGCCGCCCTCGGCGTCTGATCCACGACGAGTATGCTCGCCCCGAAGAAGGTCAAGTGGCGAAAGATGCAGAAGGGCCGACGGCGCGGCACCGCGTGGCGGGGAGCGACGCTCGCCTTCGGCGACTTCGGGCTCCAGGCGCTCGAGCGCGGCTGGCTGACGGCGCGCGAGATCGAGGCGGCCCGCGTCGCGCTCACCCGCTACATCAAGCGTGGCGGGCGCGTGTGGGTGCGCGTGTTCCCCGACAAGCCGCTCACGAAGAAGCCCGCCGAGACACGGATGGGGAAGGGCAAGGGCTCGCCCGAGTTCTGGGTCGCGGTCGTCAAGCCCGGCCGCATGCTCTTCGAGATGGAAGGCGTGGAACGCAGCCAGGCGCACGCCGCGCTGCGGCTCGCGGCGGCCAAGCTGTCGATCGCGACGGTCGTTCGTGAGCGCCACACGGCGGCGGCGTGACGGTGAGCCGATGAAGCCGCAGGAATTCCGCGACATGAGCGACGACGAGCTCCGGGCGCGCGTCACGGAGCTGACCGACGCGCTCTTCCACCTGCGTCTCCGCCGGGCGACGGCGCAGCTGCCCAATCCGATGAAGGTTCGCGAGACGAAGCGCGACCTGGCCCGGGCCAAGACGACGCTCCGGCAGCGGGAGGTCCGGCCATGACGACGGGACGGCGCAAGCAGCGAGACGGCGTCGTCGTCTCCGACAAGATGACGCGGACCGTCGTCGTCGAAGTGGAGCGGCTGGTCCGCCACGGCCGGTATCGCAAGTACCTGAAGCAGCGCAGGCGCTACAAAGCGCACGATCAGAAGGAGCAGTGTCGCGTCGGCGATCGGGTTCGCATCATCGAGAGCCGCCCGCTGTCGCACGACAAGCGGTGGACGGTGGCAGCCATCCTGGCGCGCCGGGAAGGGGCGGACGAGCCGCTGGTCGGCGGTGAGCTGCCCACCGCGGCCGCGGGCGGGGGCGAAGGCTAGGTCATGATCCAGGCGGAAAGCATCCTCGACGTCGCGGACAACAGCGGCGCCCGGAAGGTGCTCTGCATCAAGGTGCTCGGCGGCACCCGGCGAAAGTACGCCTCGATCGGCGACATCATCGTCGTGTCGGTCAAGGAGGCCATCCCGAACGCCAAGGTGAAGAAGGGTGACGTCATGAAGGCGGTCATCGTCCGCACCGCGAAGGAAGTCGGCCGGACCGACGGCTCCTACATCCGGTTCGACACGAACTCCGCGGTGCTGATCGACAATGCCCGCGAGCCGATCGGCACGCGCATCTTCGGTCCGGTGGCGCGCGAGCTCCGCGCCAAGCGGTTCATGAAGATCATCTCGCTTGCCCCGGAGGTGCTCTGAGCGATGGCCGTCGAGCGCATCCGCAAGGACGACACCGTGATCGTCATCGCCGGCCGCGAACGCGGGAAGACCGGCAAGGTGCTGCGGCTGCTGCACGAGAAGAACCGCGTGGTGATCGAGCGCGTGAACATGGTGAAGCGGCATCAGAAGCCGCGCGGCGTTCAGAGCCCGGGCGGTATCGTCGAGAAGGAGGCATCGATCCACCTCTCCAACGTGTTGCCCATCTGCGGTCGCTGCAACAAGCCGGCGCGCGTCGGTCGCCGCCGTCTCGAGAACGGCCGCGCGGCGCGCGTGTGTCGCCGCTGCGGCGAGCTCATGGACAGCGTGTAAACATGGCGGCGCGCCTGCAGGAACGATACAAACAGGAGATCGTCCCGGCGCTCATGCGCGAGCTCGGCTACAAGAACTCGCTCGCCGTGCCGCGGCTCCAGAAGATCGTCCTCAACATGGGGCTCGGTGAGGCCACGCAGAACCCGAAGCTCCTCGACGGTGCGGTCGAGGAGCTGACCGCGATCAGCGGCCAGAAGCCGGTCGTCACGCGCGCCAAGAAGGCGATCGCCAACTTCAAGCTTCGTGAGAAAACGGCCATCGGCGCCATGGTGACGCTGCGGGGCGAGCGGATGTACGAGTTCTTCGAGCGCCTTGTGGGTGCCGCGCTGCCGCGCGTCCGTGACTTCAAGGGCGTTCCGGATCGCGCGTTCGACGGCCGGGGCAACTACTCCCTTGGGATCCGGGAGCAGGTGATCTTTCCGGAGATCAACCTCGACAAGGTGGACAAGATCAAGGGCCTGACGGTCGTCATCTGCACGACGGCGCGGTCGGACGCCGAGGGCAAGAGCTTGCTGCGCGCGCTCGGGATGCCGTTCCGGGCCTGACGACCGAGGGGATATGGCGAAGACGTGTCTCATGGTAAAGGCGTCGCGGCCACCGAAGTTCAAGGTGCGCGCCTACAACCGCTGCCCGCTGTGCGGGCGGCCGCGGGCCTTCTTCCGGCGGTTCCGCATGTGCCGGCTCTGCCTGCGCGACCTCGGGCGCCGCGGCCAGATCCCGGGACTCGTGAAGGCGAGCTGGTGACGGCGCGATGCTGACCGATCCGATCGCCGACTTCCTCACCCGTGTCCGGAACGCCACCGCCGCGCGCAAGGCGACGGTCGACATGCCTTGGTCGAAACAGAAGGACGCCCTCGCGCGCGTGCTCGTGGCGGAGGGGTACCTCGCCGGCGCGACCATCATCGAGGCGGAGCCGCGTCCCGTGCTGCGCATCGAGCTGCGCTACGACCCGCAGCGACGGCCGGTGATCGGTGGCATCAAGCGGGTCAGCCGGCCGAGCCTCCGGGTCTACGTCGGATCGAAGGACATTCCCGCCGTGCTGGGTGGCCTCGGCGTGAGCGTGCTGTCCACCCCGAAGGGTCTCCTCGTCGATCGCGACGCCCGGCGCGAGAACGTGGGCGGGGAGCTGCTCTGCACTGTCTGGTAGGAGAGAGGGACGATGTCGCGCATCGGTAAACAACCCGTCGCGGTGCCGCAGGGCGTTCGCGTTCACGCGACCGACGGCACCGTGCGCGTCGAAGGTCCCAGGGGCACGCTCGAGCGTCGCCTCGATCCGGAGGTCAGCGTCGCCGTCGAGGGCGGGGCCGTCGTCGTCCGCCGGCGCGACGACTCGCGTCGGGCGCGCAGCATCCATGGGCTCACGCGGAAGCTCATCGGCAACATGGTCGACGGCGTCAACAAGGGCTTCGCGCGCGTCCTCGAGATCAACGGCGTCGGCTATCGAGCGGAAGCGCGGGGCACCGTGCTGTACCTGACCCTCGGGTACTCGCACCCGATCGCCTTCCAGCTGCCCCCGGGGATCTCGGCGAAGGTCGATCGGCAGGTGATCGTGACGCTCGAAGGACCCGATCGCGAGCTTCTTGGACATACCCTGGCGGCCATCCGCGAGCTCCGGCCACCCGAGCCGTACAAGGGCAAGGGGGTCAAGTACGCGGAAGAGACGATCCGCCGCAAGGCGGGCAAGGCGGCGGCGGGAGGGGCACGCTGATGCGAACCAGCCTCAAGGTGGTCGGACGCGAGCGGCGGCGTGTGCGGGTTCGGCGCGCCGTGCGCGGGACGGACGAGCGGCCGCGTCTCTGCGTCTTCCGGAGCCAGAAGCACACGTATGCGCAGCTGATCACCGACCAGTCAGCGAAGACGCTGCTTGCCGTCTCCACGCTGTCGGCCGATCTGCGCACCGGGCTCAAGAAGACGTCCGATGTCGGCGCGGCCAAGCAGGTCGGGCTGCTGGTCGCGCGGCGCTGTCAGGAGCAGGGCATCAAACGGATCGTGTTCGATCGGAACGGGTTCCTGTACCATGGCCGCGTGCGCGCCGTCGCCGAGGGCGCGCGCGAGGGCGGCCTCGAGTTCTAGGGAAGGACGAGCATGCCGCATCCGGGTGGGTCAGGCGGTCCGCGCCGCGTCATCCTCGACGCGCAGGGCGCCGAGCTGAAGGAGAAGGTCGTCCACATCAACCGCGTCGCCAAGGTCGTGAAGGGCGGCCGGCGGTTCAGCTTCAGCGCGCTGGTCGTCGTTGGGGACGGCCGCGGACGCGTCGGCTTCGGGCTCGGCAAGGCCAACGAGGTGCCGGAAGCGATCCGGAAGGGCATCGACAAGGCGAAGAAGCAGATGGTCGGGGTGCCGCTCGTCGACGGCACGATCCCCTACGAGGTCACGGGCCGTTTCGGCGCGGGCGAGGTGCTGCTGAAGCCCGCCTCCGCCGGTACGGGGGTCATCGCCGGCGGCGGCGTGCGGGCCGTCGTGGAGCTCGCGGGAGTCAGCAACGTCCTCACCAAATGCATCGGGTCGAACAACCCGCACAACATGGTGCGGGCGACGATGGACGCCCTCGGGCAGCTGAAGGAGCCCGGCGCGGTCGCGGCGCTGCGCGGCAAGACCGTGGCGGAGCTACGGTAATGAGCGACCGCATGCTGAAGGTCCGCCTGCGGCGCAGCCCCATCGGCACGAGCCCGCGTCAGCGCGAGACGCTCCGCGGCCTCGGCCTCAAGCGCGTCGGCAAGTCGGTGATCCTCAAGGACTCGCCGGCGGTGCGCGGCATGGTGCGTGCCGTCGCGCATCTCGTCGAGGCGGAGGAATAGGCGACGACGATGGACCAGCCCATCGATCTCGGTCATCTGCATCCCGCCCCGGGGGCGACGCGGCCGCGGAAGCGCGTCGGCCGCGGTCCCGGGTCCGGCCAGGGCAAGACGGCGGGCCGCGGCCACAAGGGCCGGCGGTCGCGTTCGGGCGGCAACAGCCCGCCCGGCTACGAGGGCGGTCAGATGCCGCTCCAGCGGCGCCTGCCGAAGCGAGGCTTTCGCCCGGTGGCCCGCGAGGAGTACGCGATCGTGAATCTCGCCAAGCTCGCCCTGTTCGAGCCCGGAACGACGGTCGGGCCCGAAGAGCTGCGGAGCCGGCGCCTGGTGCGCGGCGGCCGGCGGGTCAAGTGCCTCGGCGACGGCGCGCTGCCGCATGCGCTGACCGTGCGGCTGCACGCGTTCAGCAAGACCGCGCGCGAGCGCATCACGGCTGCCGGCGGCACGGTGGAGACGGTCGATGTTTGAAGGGTTCGCCAATGCGTCCCGCGTTCCGGAGCTTCGTAAGCGCCTCGGGTTCACCGCCGCGGCGCTGGCGGTCTACCGGCTGGGCGTCGCCATCCCGACGCCCGGCATCGACGGCCAGGCGCTGGCGCAGTTCTTCGCCCAGGCCCGTAACAACATCGTCGGCTTGGTGAATCTCTTCTCGGGCGGCGCGCTCGAGCGCTTTTCGATCTTCGCGCTCGGCATCATGCCCTACATCAGCGCGAGCATCATCCTGCAGCTCCTGACGGTGGTCATCCCCTACCTCGAGAAGCTCTCGAAGGAGGGCGAGATGGGCCGCCGGAAGATCACGCAGTATACCCGCTACGGCACGGTGCTCCTCTCGCTCGTGCAGGGTTTCTTCATCTCGGTCGGTCTCGAGTCGATCGAGGCGCCGGGGGGCGGCGGGGTCGTCTTCCAGCCGGGATGGCACTTCCGGCTGATGACGATGATCACCCTGACCACGGGAACCGCCTTCATCATGTGGCTCGGCGAGCAGATCACCGAACGCGGGATTGGCAACGGCATCTCGCTCATCATCTTCGCGGGCATCGTCGCCGCCATGCCGTCGGCGGCCGCGACGACGTTCGAGTTCATCAAGCAGGCGGAGCTTTCGATCCTGATCGCCGTCTTCATCATCCTCGTGATGATCGGCGTGGTGGCGGCGATCATCTTCATGGAGCGCGCCCAGCGGCGGATTCCGGTCCAGTACGCCAAGCGGGTGGTGGGGCGCCGCATGTACAGCGGGCAGAGCTCGCACCTGCCGCTCAAGATCAATACGTCGGGCGTGATCCCGCCCATCTTCGCGTCGTCGATCCTGCTCTTCCCCGGCACCGTGACCAACTTCATCGACCACCCCGTGGCCCACTGGATATCGCGGCAGCTCGCCCCGGGGACGTGGCTCTACACCCTCGCGTACGTCGGGCTGATCGTGTTCTTCTGCTACTTTTACACCGCGGTCACCTTCAACCCGGCCGACGTCGCCGACAACATGAAGAAGTTCGGCGGCTACATTCCCGGTATCCGCCCCGGCCAGCGGACCGCGGAGTACATCGACCGCATCCTGGTGCGTATCACCTTGCCCGGTGCCCTCTACGTCGCCGCCGTCTGCGTCCTCCCGACGATCCTCATCAGTCAGTTCAAGGTGCCCTTCTACTTCGGCGGGACCGCGCTTCTGATCGTCGTCGGAGTGGCTCTCGACACGATCGCTGCCATGGAGACGCACCTGATCACGCGCAGCTACGAGGGCTTCATGAAGCGGGGACGCATCCGGGGACGGCGCTAGTGGGAGTACGGGCCGTGATCATGGGAGCGCCGGGGGCGGGCAAGGGCACGCAGGCGAAGCTGCTGGAGGAGCGGCGCGGGGTGGCGCACATCTCCACCGGCGACATTCTGCGCGATGCCCGGCGCGCCGGGACGACGCTCGGCCGCGAGGCGGAGCGCTTCATGGCGCAGGGGCTGCTCGTGCCCGACGACGTCGTGATCGGCATCGTCGCGGATCGTCTCGCGGCGCAGAACCACAACCGGGGCTTCCTGCTCGACGGCTTCCCGCGGACCGTGCCGCAGGCGGAAGCACTCGCGGAGATGCTCGGTAAGGGCGGGGAGCCGCTCGATGCCGTCGTCTCGATCGACGTGCCGGAGGACGAGCTCGTCCGGCGGCTCGCCGCGAGGCGTGTCTGCCGGCAGTGCGGCGCGATGTTCCAGCTCGACGCCGACCCCGCCGCGCGCGCCGGCCGGTGTGACCGCTGCGGCGGCGAGCTCTACCAGCGCGAGGACGATCGCGAGGAGACCGTGCGGGCGCGGTTCGACGTGTACGCCCGTGACACCGCACCGGTGCTGCAGTACTATCGCGACGCGGGCCTCCTGCGGGAGATCTCCGGCGTCGGAAGCCGCGAGGAAATATTCCTCCGCGTGCTGGCGAGCCTCCCATGATCCTTCTCAAGTCGCCGGAGGAGATCGACCGCATGCGGCGGGCCAACGCCATCGTCGCGGAGATCCTGGCGGAGCTCCGGACGCGGGTCCGTCCCGGCGTCACCACGGGAGAGCTCGACGTACTGGCCGAGGAGCTCACGCGCAAGAAGGGCGCACGGCCTGCGTTCAAGGGCTACGCGGTCGCCGGGCGGGTGTACCCGGCGTCGGTCTGCATCTCGATCAACGACGAGGTGGTGCACGGAATCCCGTCGCCGCGGCGCGTGCTGCGGGACGGCGACATCGTCGGCCTCGACTTCGGCGTCTGTCACGATGGCTACTTCGGCGATGCGGCGGTCACCGTGCCGGTCGGGCGCGTGACGCCCGAGGCAGAACGGCTCATGCGGGTCACGGAGGCGGCGCTCGCGGCCGGCATCGAAGCGATCCGGGCCGGGGCGCACGTCGGCGACATCTCGGGGGCGATTCAGGACACGGTCGAGGCAGCCGGGTTTTCGACCGTACGCGAATTCGTCGGTCATGGCATCGGGCGGAGCCTGCACGAGGATCCGCAGGTGCCGAACTACCGGACGGGCGCCCGCGGCGTCCGGCTGAGCGACGGTCTCGTGCTGGCGATCGAGCCGATGGTGAATGCGGGGGGGGCCGAGGTCTTTCTGAAGGAGGATGGGTGGACGGCGGCGACGCGTGACGGCCGGCTCTCGGCGCACTTCGAACATTCCGTTGCAGTGACCGGAAACGGCCCGTATATTTTGAGTTTACCCTGAAGGGACCACGAGCCATGAATGGGGACGCGATCGCGGTGAGCGGCACGGTGTCGCAGCTGATGCCCAACGCCATGTTCCGGGTGGACCTCGACAACGGGCACCAGGTGCTGGCGCACGTCGCCGGGAGCGTGCGCCTGCGCTACGTCCGGATCGCGCCGGGCGACAAGGTCACAGTCGAGCTCTCGCCGTTCGACCTCTCGCGTGGTCGGATCACGTATCGCATGCGGTGAACGGGCGATGAAGGTACGCGCATCGGTCAAAGCCATCTGCAAGAAGTGCAAGGTCATCCGCCGCGCGGGGGTGGTCCGCGTGCTCTGCTCGAACCCGCGGCACAAGCAGCGTCAGGGCTGAGGGGGAAACTGGATGGCGCGAATTGCAGGCGTCGACTTACCGCATAAGAAGCGCATGGAGATCGCGCTCACGTACATCTATGGGATCGGGCGAAGCTCGGCGGACAAGATCTGCGCCGAGGCCGGCGTCGACCCGGGGCGCAGCAGCGACGAGCTCACCGACGACGAGATCACTCGCGTCCGCCGCGTGATCGACACGGCGTACAAGGTGGAGGGTGACCTGCGCCGCGACGTCACTGGCAACATCAAACGTCTGGTGGACCTCGGCACGTATCGCGGCCTCCGACACCGTCGCAACCTGCCGGTGCGCGGGCAGCGCACGCACACGAACTCACGGACGCGCAAAGGCCCGCGCCGCGCCATCGCCGGCAAGAAGCCGGCGCCCTCGAAGGGGTAAGGAGGACGCATGGCGAAGCAGCCCGAGGGCGCACCGGAGCGGCCAGCCGCGCCGGAAGCTGCGCCAGTCCGGCGCAAGAAGGTCAAACGGACGGTGAGCGAGGGAGTGGTGCACATCCACTCCACGTTCAACAACACGATCATCACCATCACGGACGCGCAGGGCAACGTGATCGTGTGGTCGAGTGCTGGCTCCGTCGGCTTCAAGGGGTCGCGCAAGGGGACGCCGTTCGCCGCTCAGGTCGCCGCGGAGGCCGCGGCGCGGAAGGCGGCGGAGCTCGGCATGCGTCAGGTCCAGGTGTACGTGAAGGGGCCGGGCGCGGGGCGCGAGTCGGCGCTCCGGAGCCTGCAGGCCGCGGGGTTCGCGGTGAGTATCATCAAGGATGTTACACCGATTCCGCACAACGGCTGCCGGCCGCCCAAGCGGCGGCGCGTATGAGGACCTAGCTGTGGCGCGATACACGCAAGCCTCCTGCCGGCTGTGCCGGCGCGAGGGTCTCAAGCTGTTCTTGAAGGGCGAGCGGTGCTACACCGACAAGTGCGCGATCGAGCGCCGCAACTACCCGCCCGGCGAGCACGGGCAGGGGCGGCCGAAGTTCTCCGAGTACTCGATCCAGCTGCGTGAGAAGCAGAAGCTGCGCCGGATGTACGGCATCCTCGAGTCGCAGTTCCGTCGCTATTTCGCGATGGCCGATCGCGCCCGGGGCGTGACCGGCGAGACGCTGCTCCAGATCCTCGAACGCCGAATGGACAACATCGTCTACCGCCTCGGCTTTGCGACCTCGCGTGCCGAGGCCCGGCAGCTCGTGCGGCACGGCCACTTCCGCGTGAACGGCCGCAAGGTCGACATCCCCTCCTACCTGGTCCGCATGGGCGACGCGGTGAGCGTCCGGGAGCGGAGCCGTCAGGTGACGCGCATCCAGGAGGCGCTCGAGCTGGCGCAGCGCCGTGGTGTCCCGGAGTGGCTCGCGATCGACCCCCCCACGTTCACGGGGATCGTGAAGGCGTTCCCGACCCGTGCCGATCTCACCATGCCGATCAACGAGAAGCTGGTCGTGGAGCTCTACTCCAAGTAGGGCACGCGGACAGGGGAAGGCTGTCATGGAATTGCAGGACCTCTCGACGCAGACTCCAGACGCGATCGTCCAGAGCAACTGGCGAGAGCTGATCAAACCGCGGCGGCTCGAGGTCGACGAGAAGAGCCTCACGCCGACGTACGGGAAGTTCTTCGGGGAGCCGTTCGAGCGCGGCTACGGCATCACCGTCGGCAACGCGCTCCGGCGGGTTCTCCTCTCTTCGCTGCAGGGCGCCGCGATCGTTGCCTTGCGGGTGAAGGGCGTGCTGCATGAGTTCTCGACGATCGGGGGGGTCACGGAGGACGTGACCGACATCGTGCTCAACCTGAAAGAGGTCCGCGTGAAATTGCACGACGGCGCGGTCGAGGAGACGGCGCGCATCCACTTGCGGGGTGAGCGCGAGGTCACCGCGGCCGACGTGCAGGCGGGACCGCGGGTGGAGGTGCTGAATCCGAACCAGCACATCGCGATGCTCGCCAAGGATGCCGAGCTCGACATGGAGATCGTCATCCGCCTGGGACGTGGCTACGTCCCTGCCGAGCGCAACAAGCGTGAGGGCGATCCGGCCGGCACGATCCCGATCGATGCGGTGTTCTCGCCGGTCACCAAGGTCAACTTCACGGTGACGAACGCCCGCGTCGGGCAGCGCACGGACTACGACCGCCTGGTCCTCGAGGTGCACACCGACGGCAGCGTACGTCCCGAGGACGCCGTCGCGTATGCCGCTCGGATCCTCCAGGATCAGCTCTCGATCTTCGTCAACTTCGAGGAAATGGCCACGCCGGCGGGCGGCGACGACCGTCGTGACGCACCCGCCAACGAGAATCTCTATCGCCCCGTCGACGACCTCGAGCTGACCGTCCGCTCCGCCAACTGCCTGCAGAACGCGGACATCAAGTACATCGGCGAGCTCGTCCAGAAGAGCGAGCAGGAGATGCTCAAGACCAAGAACTTCGGGCGCAAGTCGCTCAACGAGATCAAGGAATTCCTGCACGAGATGGGGCTGTCGCTCGGCATGAAGCTCGAGAACTTCCCGCCGCGCGAAGAGCTCGACCGCCGCCGCGCGCAGCGCGAGAAGGAGACGGCCTGAGCGATGCGCCACCGCGTTGCAGGCGTGAAGCTGTCGCGCACGACCGCGCACCGGCGCGCGTTGTTCCGCAACCTCGTCACCGCACTCCTCGAGCACGAGATCATCCGGACGACCGATGCGAAGGCCAAGGAGACGCGGCGGTGGGCGGATCGCATGATCACGCTCGGCAAGCAGGGGACGCTTCATGCGCGGCGCCGTGCCGCGGCGGTGCTGCGGCGCGCGAGCATCGTGAAGAAGCTCTTCGACGAGATCGCGCCGCGCTACGCCGAGCGTAACGGTGGTTACACACGCGTGGTGAAGCTCGGCCACCGCCTCGGCGACGCCGCGCACCTGTCTGTCGTCGAACTGGTCGAGCGCAAGGGCGCCGAGACCGAGCAGGCGTCGCCCAAGAAGAAGGCTCCCCGCCGCGATCGCACGAAGGAAAAGGAAGCGCCGCCGGCGCGCCGACGGGCTGCTGGGGGCTGAGCGTTTCGCGGCGGGGTGGCGGGACGGGGCGCCGCCGCGGCTCGCGGTCCTCGCGCCACGCGCACCTCGTAAAAGTAGCGTCCCCCCGAAGCTGCGCGCGTGCGCGGGCGCTGCGGGCTCGCCTCGGCAGCGCCCCGTCCCGCCTTCGCGCGCGGGTGGCTACCTCGGCCGCACGGAGCACGTGTACACGTTCGTGCGATCGCGACGATGTCGCGGTACGTGACAAGCGAAGGGCGCGCCAGCGCCCGAGCCTCGCGACGGGGTCCAGCGGAACCGGTGGAGGCTGACGGCGAGAGCGGTCACGTCAGCCGACGGGGTCCGGGGGCATCGGAGCAGCGGAGCGCGCGGCGCAGCCGCGCGCGAGCAGCGGACGGGCCCCCGGAGTCGTTTGTCGCCCCCGGATTGACTTGACGTGCTGGTGGACCAGCCGATACAAAGATGCGCCATGGTCACGTCCCGGCCCGTGCTCGCGCCGTATCCCGGCGACCGGCTTTGGCGCCGTGCGGACCGGGATGAAGCGGCACCTTGAAGCGCTCCTTCGCCAGGCGCTGAACGACGTGATCACGGCGGGAGAGCTTCCCGTCGACCGACCGCCGCCCTTTACGGTCGAGGTGCCGGCCGATCTGAAGTTCGGCGATCTGGCGACCAACCTGGCGCTCATGCTCGCGCGGCAGGCCGGGAAGCCGCCGCGCGTCGTCGCCGAGACCGTGCTCGCGCGCCTCCGCGACCCCAGCGGCTGGCTCGCGTCCGCCGAGATCGCGGGACCCGGGTTCATCAACGTCCGCTTCACGCCGGCGTTCTGGCGGATGCTGCTCGCCGAGGCGCTGGCGGCCGGCGATGCCTACGGCCGCTCCGACACCGGCGCCGGACGCCGCGTGCATGTCGAGTTCGTGAGCGCGAATCCGACGGGACCGCTGCACGTCGGGCATGGCCGGGGCGCGGTCCTCGGCGACGTCGCGGCGCGCCTCCTCGAGGCGGCCGGTTTCCAGGTCGAGCGCGAGTACTACGTGAACGACTTCGGCCGGCAGATGGACGTGCTCGGGCGATCGACGTGGATCCGCTACCGCCAGCTTCGGAGCGAGGACGTCCAGCTCGCTGAGGACGCCTACCCGGGAGAGTATCTCGTCGACGTCGCCCGGGCGCTCGCCGCGGAGCACGGCGAGGAGCTCGCGACGGCATCCGAGGCGGACGCGATCGCACGTTGCCGCGATTTCGCCGCCCGCCTGCTGCTCGCGGGGATCCGCGAAGATCTTGCCCGCTTCGGCGTCCGTTTCGATCGGTTCGTGAGCGAGCGGGCGCTCCATACCGACGGCGTCTTCGTACGCGCCCGCGCGGCGCTGCCCCCGGACCTGCTGTACGACGAGGAGGGTGCGCTCTTCTTCCGCACCACGCGCTTCGGTGACGAGAAGGATCGCGCGATCGTGCGAGGCAACGGCGAGCCGACGTATTTCGGCGGCGACGTCGCCCACTACCATTACACCCTCGGACGGGGCTTCGACGGTCTCGTCAACGTCCTCGGCGCCGATCATCACGGCTACGTCGCGCGTCTGCGCGCGGTGGTCGCCGGGCTCGGCTTCGATCCCGCGCTGCTGCGCGTCCTTCTCGTCCAGCTCGTGAATCTGATCCGCGCCGGGGAGCCGGTCCGCATGGGGAAGCGCGCCGGTGAGTTCGTCACGCTGCGCGAGGTCATGGACGAGGTTGGTGTCGACGCGGCCCGCTTCTTCTTCCTGCTGCGAAAGGCCGACAGCCCCCTCGATTTCGATCTCGACCTCGCCAAGAAGCAGAGCACCGACAACCCGGTCTTCTACGTGCAATACGCGCACGCGCGGATCGCGAGCGTGCTCCGGCAGGCGGCGGAGGCGGGCATCGAGCTCCATCCGGACCCGGACCTCGCCCGCGTCGGCGACGCGGAGATCGAGCCGCTCCGTGTCCTCGTGACGTTCCCGGACGTCGTCGAGGCGGCGGCCCGCGATCTCGAGCCGCACCGGATCGTGTTCTACGCGCTCGACCTCGCGGCTGCCTTCCATCGCTACTACAACCAGCACCGCATCCTGACTGACGACCCCGCGACGACGCAGACCCGCCTGGCGCTCGTGCAGTGCGTGCAGCGGGTGCTGCGCGCGGCGCTCGGGATCGCCGGCGTTCAAGCGCCCGAGCGCATGTGAGGAGGACGACGATGGCGAACGAGCGGCGGAGCGGCTTCGGGTTCTGGGACCGGTTGATCCTCTTCACCGCGTGGGTGGTGACGTGCGGGCTCGTGTACCTCCTCGGGTTCTACGTCGGCAAGGGAACGCAGGCGGAGCGCCTCGGCCTCGAGGAGCGCATCGTCCGGCTGCCCGTGACGTCGTCGCCACCGCGCGAAGGGCAGCGGCCGAAGACCGACGGCGAGCTCACCTTCTACGACAAGCTGGTGGCGCGCCAGGGTGGAGAGCGACGGCCGACGGAGCCAACACCGCCCGCCAAAGCGGCCACGAGCCCGGCGCATGATGACGCCGCCGCAGCGCCGGCCGGAACCGCCGTCGCGAAGGACAGCCGGCCGCCCGCGGCGGCGAAGCCCGCCGCGCCTCCCGCGCATGCGCGCGCCCCCGTCGTCGTGCTGCCCCGACCCGTACCCGTAAAGAGCGTGCCGCCGCCCGTGCACGTCGCGAGTCCGAAGCCGGCCGCTCCAACCGCCGTAATTCCCCCGCCACCGCCTGCCGCGCCACAGGTGGAGGCGCGCGTGACGCCGCCGGCGCCATTGCCGATCGAGTCCGCGGCCGCGGGCGGCTGGACCGTGCTCGCCAACCCGACGCGTAGCCGCGAGGACGCCGAGGCGCTCGAGCGCCAGCTGCGGGGCCGCGGCTACGACGCCACCGTCGTGCGCGTGCTGCGCGACGGTGACACGTGGTACCGGCTCCGCGTCGGCCGCTACCCGAGCGCGGATCAGGCTGCGGCGGCGATGCATAAGCTGCGGGAGCACGAGGGCGTGGAGCACGCCTTCGTCGCGTCGGAATGAGCTCCACGGCGCGGACGGAAGGGCGGCCGTCGGCGCTGAGCGCCTCGTCCATCACCCCGAGCCGCGCGGACTTTCGCGAGCTGGCCAGACACGGAAACCTGATCCCGGTCCGCCGTGAGATTCTCGCCGACCTCGAGACGCCCGTCTCGGCCTTCCTGAAGATCCATCGCGGCCCGTACGGCTTCCTCCTGGAGAGCGTCGAGGGAGGGGAGAAGTGGGGCCGGTACAGCTTCCTCGGGACCGAGCCCGCCCGCATATTCCGCGCGCGCGGCGAGGCCGTCGAGGTGGAGACGCCCGGGCGGGGCACGGTGCGCCAGGTCACCACGGATCCGTTCGGTGCCCTGAAGGCGCTGCTGGCTGAGTACCGCCCCGTTGCCGTGCCGGGCGTGCCGCGCTTCGCGGGCGGCGCCGTCGGCTACGTCGGGTACGACATGGCGCGCTCCTTCGAGCGATTGCCGGTGCGCGCCGCCGACGACGTTGGCCTGCCCGATGCCTGCCTGCTGCTCGCGGAGAGCCTCCTCGTCTTCGACAACGTCGCGCACAAGATCCACGTCGTTGCGAACGTCCACCTCGACGGCGACCTCTCCCTGGACGACGCGTACGACGCCGCGGTCACGCGCATCGACGGGCTGGTCGCGCGCCTCGGCATGCCGCCGGCCACGCCAGTCTCGATCGCGGGCGTCGCGGGCGAGGTGTGGTCGAACTTCACCGAGGAGGGATACCAGGCGATCGTCGAGCGGGCGAAGGAGTACATCCGCGCCGGCGACGTCATCCAGGTGGTGCTCGCCCAGCGCTTCGAGCTCGGGCTCGCGGCGGCGCCGCTGAACGTGTATCGCTGCCTCCGCACCGTCAACCCGTCGCCGTATATGTTCTTCCTCGACCTCGGCGACCACGCGCTCGCGGGCGCCTCGCCCGAGGTCATGGTGCGCGTCGAGGACGGCGAGGTCACCGTCCGGCCGATCGCCGGCACGCGGCCGCGCGGTACCGTCGAGCGCGACGACGCGCGGCTCGCCGCCGAGCTGATGAGCGACCCCAAGGAACGCGCCGAGCACGTCATGCTCCTCGACCTCGGGCGGAACGACGTCGGCCGCGTCGCGGGTACCGGAACGGTGCAGGTCACCGAGAGCTTCGTGATCGAACGCTACTCGCACGTCATGCACCTCGTCTCGAACGTCCGCGGCAAGCTGGCCGCGGGACGCGATTGCTTCGACGCCTTTCGCGCCACCTTTCCGGCCGGCACGCTCACCGGGGCCCCGAAGATCCGCGCCATGGAGATCATCGAGGAGCTCGAACCCGTGCGGCGGGGCCTCTACGGCGGCGCGGTCGGCTACTTCGCCTTCTCGGGTGCGATGGACACGGCGATCACCATCCGCACGGTGCTGGTGAAGGGCGGCCGGGTCTACATCCAGGCGGGCGCCGGCATCGTCGCGGATTCCGATCCCGAGGCCGAGCACCGGGAGTGCGTGAACAAGGCGCGCGCCATGATCCAGGCCGTGCGCCTGGCGGAGCAGCTATGAGCCCGAAGCTCCTCATGATCGACAACTACGACTCCTTCACCTACAACCTCGTGCAGTACCTCGGCGAGCTCGGCGCCGACGTGGACGTCCGTCGCAACGACGCGATCACGCTCGAGGAGGTTGCCGCCCTTCGTCCCGACGGCGTGGTCGTCTCACCCGGGCCATGCACGCCGCGCGAGGCGGGCATCTCGGTGCCGTTGATCGAGCGCTTCGCGGGGACCATTCCGATTCTGGGCGTCTGCCTCGGCCACCAGGCGATCGGTGCCGCCTTCGGCGCGGCCATCGTGCGAGCCGGCCGCATCATGCACGGCAAGACGTCGCCGATTCACCACGACGGCCGGGGGCTGTTCCGGGGGGTGCCGGATCCATTCGAGGCCACGCGCTATCACTCGCTGGTGATCGACCCCGCCACGCTGCCCGCAACGCTCGAGCCAACGGCCTGGACCGCGGAGCGTGAGATCATGGGCGTCCGCCATCGGACGCTGCTCGTCGAGGGCGTGCAATTTCATCCCGAGTCGATCCTGACGGTGGAAGGGAAGCGGCTGCTCGCGAACTTCCTCGCCCGGCTCGACACCCGCGGAGGGACCGCGTGACGTTCCGGCAGGCCGTCGCGCGCGTCGCCGACGGGCAGGATCTCTCCGAGCCCGAGATGGCCGCGGCAATGGAGCGCATCCTCGGCGGGGACGCGACCGCGGCGCAGATCGGGGCGTTCCTCGTCGCGCTCCGCATGAAGGGCGAGACGGTCGACGAGCTCGTCGGTGCGGCGCGCGTCATGCGGGCGCACGCGGTCGGGATTCCCGACGTGCCCGCGCAGACGGTGGATACCTGCGGCACGGGCGGCGACGGCGCGTGCACCCTGAACGTGTCGACCGCCGCGGGCCTCGTCGTCGCCGGCGCCGGCGTCCCCGTCGCCAAGCACGGGAACCGGGCGGTCTCCGGCGCGGTCGGCGGGGCCGACGTCCTCGAGGCGCTCGGCGTCCGGCTCGAGCTTCCCGTCGCGGCGCTCGCGGCCTGCCTCCGCGCGACGGGCTTCGTGTTTCTCTACGCGCCCGCGCTCCAGCCGGCGATGCGGCACGTCGCTGGCCCGCGCCGCGAGCTCGGCATCCGCACCATCTTCAACGTCCTCGGTCCGCTCGCCAATCCGGCGCGTGTCCGCCGCCAGGTGATCGGCGTCTTCGATCGCCGCTGGGTGGAGCGGGTCGCCGAGGCGCTGGTCCGTCTCGGCACCGAGCGCGCCTGGGTCGTCCACGGCGCCGCCGGCGTGGACGAGATCGCGCTCGAGGGTGACACGGTCGTGGCCGAGGTCGTCGACGGCCGCATGGCGGTCCGGACGATCACGGCGGCGGACGCCGGCTGCCAACCCGCGCCCCTCGCCGCGCTCGCGGTGCGTTCGACCGCGGAGGCGGCAGGGCACGTCCGCGCCGTTCTGGGCGGGCTGCGGGGGCCGGCGCGCGAGATCGTCGCCCTCAATGCCGGCGCGGCGCTCGTCGTCGCGGGTGCCGCTCGTGACCTCGGCGAGGGGGTGCGCCGTGCGTTGGCGTCGATCGACTCCGGGGCGGCGGCGCGGGTACTCGAGGCGGTCGTCGAATTCAGCCATCGCGAGGCGGATGCCGGAGCCGCGTGATGGCGCTGCTCGACACGATCGTCGCGCACAAGCGCGCGGAGGTCCACGCGCGGATCACGGCGCTGCCGCTGCCGGCGCTGCGCGATCGACCCTTGCACGCCGCGCCCCGTCGCGGGTTCCGCGCGGCGCTCGCGCGGAGCGCTCCCCGGGGCGTCATCGCCGAGCTGAAGCGCGCCTCGCCGTCACGAGGCCAGATCCGCGGCGACTATGACGTCGCCACGCTCGCGCGCGGCTATGCGGCCGCCGGCGCGACCGCGCTGTCCGTCCTGACCGACGAGCGGTTCTTCGCCGGCGCGCTCGAGCACCTGGCCGCGGCCCGTGCCGCGACCGAGCTGCCCTGTCTGCGGAAGGACTTCGTCGTCGATCCCTACCAGATAGCGGAGGCGCGCGCCTGGGGCGCAGATGCGGTCCTGCTGATCGCGGCGGCGGTCGCGCCGGAGGAGGGGGTCGCGCTGCTCGCGGCCGCGGCCGAGAGCGGCCTCGACGTGCTGGTCGAGGTGCACAGCGAAGCCGAGCTCCGCTGGGCGCTCGGCGCCGGTGCGACGCTCGTCGGGATCAACAACCGGGATCTGTCGACGTTCACGGTCGCGCTCGAGACGACGGAGCGACTCGTCGGCCTCGTGCCCCGCGGCGTGCTCCTGGTGGCCGAGAGCGGCATCCGGGCGCCGGCCGACGTCGGGCGCATGCGGCGGGCGGGGGCGCATGCCGTCCTCGTGGGCGAGGCGTTCATGGAGCGTCCGGATCCTGGCGCCGCCCTCGCGGAGTGGCTCGCGTGTCCGTGAAGGTGAAGATCTGCGGCGTCTGCACGGCCGAGGACGCGCGCGCCGCGGTCGGCGCGGGCGCGGACTTTCTCGGCCTCAATTTCTGGCCCGGCAGCCCGCGCCACGTCGACGTGGCACGCGCCCGGGCGATCGCGGAATCCGTGCCCGGGACGCCGCTCGTCGGCGTGTTCGTCGATGCGCCGCGTGATCTGGTCGAGCGCGTCGCGGCGGAGGTCGGCCTCGCGGCGGTGCAGTTCCACGGCGACGAGGACGCGGTCTACTGCGGGCGCTGGCCGTGGCGCACGATCAAGGCGCTCCGGCTGCGCCCCGGCGACGACGTGGCGGCGATCGCGGCGGAATATCCGACGGACTACGTCCTCGTCGACACGCGGGTCGAAGGGCTGCCCGGCGGGACCGGCGTGCCGCTCGCGGGCATCGACCTCGAGGGTGTGCCCGCCAAGCGGTTGTTCGTCGCCGGGGGTCTTCGCCTGGAGTCCGTCGCGGATACGGTGCGGCGCGTCCGTCCGTTCGGCGTCGACGTCGCCTCGGGCGTCGAGGAGCGCCCGGGAAGGAAGGATCATGGGAAGGTCGAGGAGTTCATCCGCCGCGCGAAGACTGCCTGACGCGGCCGGCCACTTCGGGCAGTACGGCGGCCGGTATGTCGCCGAGACGCTCATGCCGCAGCTGCTGGAGCTCGAGCGGGCCTACGCGCGCCTTGCGCGCGACGCCGCGTTCCGGCGCGAGCTCACGCAGTGGCTCCGCGAATACGCCGGCCGACCCACGCGGCTGTACTTCGCGCGCCGTCTCTCGGGACGGCTCGGCGGCGCCCGGATCTACCTGAAGCGCGAGGACCTGCTCCACACCGGCGCGCACAAGATCAACAACACGATCGGCCAGGCGCTCGTCGCGCGCCGCCTGAAGAAGACCCGCCTGATCGCCGAGACGGGCGCCGGGCAGCATGGCGTCGCCACGGCCACCGTCGCGGCGCTCTTCGGCATGCGCTGCGAGGTCTTCATGGGGGCCGAAGACGTGCGCCGCCAGAGCCTGAACGTGTTCCGGATGAAGCTCCTCGGCGCTGCGGTCACCGTCGTCGAGTCAGGCGCGCAGACACTGAAGGACGCGATGAACGAGGCGCTGCGCGACTGGACGGCAACGGTGCGCGACACGTTCTACGTGATCGGCTCCGTCGCGGGACCGCATCCGTATCCGCTCATGGTCCGCGACTTCCAGGCGATCATCGGCAAGGAGGCGCGCCGCCAGATCCTCGCGGCGTGCGGCCGTCTGCCCGACGCGTGCATCGCTTGCGTCGGCGGCGGGAGCAACGCGCTCGGTCTCTTTCACGCCTTCCGCGACGACCGGCGCGTGCAGCTGATCGGCGTCGAGGCGGCGGGACGCGGCCTCGAGACGGGGGCGCACGCCGCGTCGCTGAGCGCCGGCCAGGTCGGGGTCCTGCACGGCAACAAGACCTATCTCCTGCAGGACGAGACGGGTCAGATCCGCAACGCCCATTCGATTTCGGCCGGACTCGACTACCCCGGCGTCGGCCCTGAGCACGCCTACCTGCGCGACACCGGGCGCGCGACGTACGTGACCGTCACCGACGACGAGGCCGTGGAGGCCCTCCAGCTCCTCACTGCGACCGAGGGGATAATCCCGGCGCTCGAGAGCGCGCACGCGGTGGCGCACGCCGTCAAGATAGCGGCACGACTCGACCGGCGGGCGGTCCTCATCGTCAACCTCTCCGGCCGGGGCGACAAGGACATGAACACCGTCGCCGACCACCTCGGGGTTCGTCTGGCGTGAGCCGCATCGGCCCTGCCTTCGCCGCGCTCCAGGCCCGCGGCGAGGCCGCGCTCGTGCCGTTCTTCACCGCGGGCGACCCGGACCTGGCGACGACGCGCGACCTCGTGCGGGCCGCCGTGGACGCCGGTGCCCACGCGATCGAGCTCGGTGTGCCGTTCTCGGACCCGATGGCGGATGGCCCCGTCCTGCAGCGCGCGGCCGCGCGCGCGCTGACCGGGGCCACGAGCCTGCCGCGGGTGCTCGAGCTCGTGGCCGATCTCCGCCAGGAGGTGACCCAGCCGATCGTGCTGTTCGGCTACTACAACCCGTTCTTCCGGTACGGGCTCGACCGGATCGCCACCGACGCGGCCGCCGCCGGCGCCGACGGGGTCCTCTGCGTCGATCTGCCGCCCGAGGAGGCCGGTGACCTGCGCACGGCCATGCGCGCCACGGGCCTCGACCTGATCGCCCTCGTGGCGCCCACCACGCCCATCGCCCGCGTGCGCACGATCGCCCGGACGGCGAGTGGTTTCCTCTACTTCGTCTCGGTGCTCGGCACGACGGGCGCGCGCGCGGCGCTGCCGGCGGAGCTGCCGGAGCTCCTCGCGCGCGCGCGCCGCGTGACGCGGCTGCCGCTCGGTGTCGGCTTCGGCGTGAGCACGCCCGAGCAGGCGGCCTGGATCGCCGGCTTCGCCGACGCCGTGATCGTCGGCAGCGCGATCGGGCGGCTCGTCGAGGAGGGCGACGCACGCGGGGCGCCGGCGCGAGTCGCTGCATTCGTCGGCGCGATGCGCACCGCCATGCACGCCGCGCGGCGGCCGTGCGTTGGCGGCTGAGCACCGGCGCCAGGAGCCGCGGCGGCGATGGGCGCGTACGACGACACGCTCGCCTACCTGACCGGGCTCGAAGTCTCGGCGGGCTGGGACCTGAAGCTCGAGCGGATGGCGGCGGCGCTCGCGCGCCGCGGCCATCCGGAGGCGCGGTTTCCCGCCATCCACATCGCGGGGACGAACGGCAAGGGATCGGCCGCCGCGATGGTCGACAGCGTGCTGACCGCGGCAGGCTACCGGACCGGGCTCTATACCTCGCCGCACCTCGTCGACTTCACCGAGCGCATCCGCGCCGGTGGCCGGACCATCCCACGCGCCGACGTCGTCGCACTCGTCGGCGAGCTACGCTCGGATATCGAAGCGGCCGGCATCGCGCTCACGCACTTCGAGTTCGTCACGCTGCTCGCCTGCGAGTGGTTCGCGCGGCTCGGGGTCGACGTCGGCGTGATCGAGGTCGGGCTCGGCGGGCGCCTCGACGCGACGAACCTGGTGCGGCCGGTCGTCACGGCGATCACCTCCATCGCGATCGACCACGAGGAATATCTCGGCCGCGATCTCGCCTCCATCGCGGCCGAGAAGGCAGGGATCGCGAAGCCGGCCGTCCCGCTCGTGATCGGCGGGTTGCCCGTCGAAGCTGACGCCGTGATCACGGCGCATGCCGGCGCGGTCGGGGCACCGCTCGTGCGCGCCGGCGTGCTGCAGGACGACCCTGCCGCCGGTCTCGTATTTCACGCTCCCGGCGGCGCGCGATGGGACGGGCTGCGGCTCGGCCTGCCCGGCGCCTTTCAGCGGGAGAATGCCGCCGTCGCCCTCACCGCGCTCGCGGTGGCCGGTGCGCGGTTCCCCTGCGCGCCGACCGCGGTGCGTGACGGTCTCGCCGCGGTCCGCTGGCCTGGGCGGCTCGCCGTGCTCGGCCGCTCCCCGCTCGTCGTCGCCGACGGCGCGCACAATCCGGCCGGGGTAGCGGCGCTGGCCCGCGAGCTGCCGCGTCTCGTCGGCGACCGTCGTGTGACTCTGGTGTTCGCCGTCATGGCGGACAAGGCATGGCCGGCGATGCTCGCGCTCCTGCGGCCACACGTCGCCCGGGTCATCGTCACGCGCGTCGGTCGCCGGGGGCTCGAGCCGGTTCGAGTGGCCGAGCGCGTGGCAGACGGCCTGCCGGTAGACGTCATCGACGACCCGCGTGCGGCGCTGCGCGCGGCGCTCGACGGCAGCGCCGCCGATGGTGCGGTCCTCGTGACCGGGTCGCTGTTCCTCGTCGGGGCGGCCTACGAGTGCTTCTCGGGCGGCGGGCCGCTGTTCGAGCCCTGGCAAGCCTCCGGGACCGGTGGTACAGAACCGCGCGCATGAGGGCCGGGCGGGCGCTGCGGTACGCGGGTGGCCTCGCCCTCGGGATCGCGCTGTTCGCCCGAGCGGCCGACCGGCCCTCCGCCGAGGTGCGCGTGCTTTCCGGTGCGGGGCCGCAGGCACCCACCACAGTGACGGTGCGTGCCGAGCCCGAGACCCGCATCGAGGACCGTACGCCGGGCGCCAAGCCCGCCGCCGGACCACGCGGGCCGGCGAGCGCGGGAGAGACGTTCACCGGCGAGCTGACCGTCTTTCTCGCGGACTTCAACGTGCCGCGCCCGGCCGCCATCGAGGTGGACGACCCCGTCGTCAGTACCGTCCGCCTCTTCCCCGAGACCGGCGGCACCATAGTCTCGATCTTCGTGCGGCAGCCCGTGACCTACAGCATCTCGCGTCCGTCCGCGATCGGCGAGATCACGTTCGACCTGCGGAGCCGCACGCGGCCGCTCGGCATCGCCGGCATCTCACGACGCGGGGCCGCGCGCGTCGTCCGGCCGAAGCAGAAGGGCCGCCGCGGCGAGGTGGCGGTGGACGCGGAGTCGCTGACGTACGAGCGCGAGACGAATACGCTGGTTGCCCGCGGCGGCGTGACCCTCACGCGCGGCGACACCACGCTCACCGCGGACGAGGTGCGCTACGATCGGACGAATGCCGTCGCGGAGGCACGCGGCCACGTCGTCATCACCGACCCCGAAGCGAACATCGACGGCGACTTCGCGCATCTCAACCTGGACGACGAATCGGGCTGGGTGGAGGCCGGGACGGCGGAGCTGAAGCCGAGCAACTACACGCTCACGGGCGAGCGCATCGAGAAGCGCGGCGGACCGCTCTACGCGGCGTCGCACGGCGTTTTCACGACCTGCCGGTGCGGCGGACTCGAGAAGCCGTCCTGGAGCATCGCCGGGGCGAGTACCGACATCACGCTCGAGGGAACCGGGGTCGTCCGGCATGCGACGTTCCGCGTGAAGGACGTGCCGGTCCTCTATTTCCCCTACTTCCTGTTCCCCGCCAAGACGGACCGCGCATCCGGCTTCCTCTTCCCGCGTCTGGCGAACTCCAACCGCCGCGGGTTCCAGTACGAGCAGCCCTTTTTCTGGGCGATCAACAAGAGCTCGGACGCCACCGTCGCGGTCGATCTGGAGACGGCGGCGCGCGTGGGTGCGATCGGCGAATACCGTTATCTCCTCTCCCGCACGGCGCGTGGGAATTTCACCGTCGCGTACTACAACGAGCAGATCCGGGGACGGCCGAGCGGGACGGTGGCGCCCAACGGGGGACAGCCCGACACCCCCGAGAACCGCTTCGCGCTCTCCGGCCAGCACCGCCAGCCGTTCTACGGCGGCAGTCAGCTCTACCTGCGCCTGTTCGCCATCAGCGACGATACGTTCCTCAAGGAGATCAACACGTTCGCCTTCTCGACCCGGCGGGACCTGCAGCTGCGGAGCAGCCGCTTCACGACGTCCCGCGCCGGGATCATCAAGACCTGGGACAACGGTCTCGCGTGGTTCGAGAACGCGTACTACCAGGATCTCATCGACCCGCAGCCGCTCGCCCTCCAGAAGCTGCCGCGTCTCGAGGCCGAACACTCGATGCCACTGCTCGGTGACCTGCTCGTCGGCCGCGTGGAGGGACAGGCGATCGACTATCAGCGCGAGCGCGGCTATGCGGGCCTGCGCGGCGACCTCGGGCCCGAGGTGTTCCTGCCCTTCCACCTCGGCCGTGCGCTCAACGGGTCGCTCACCGGCCGGCTGCGCGAGACCGCGTATCATCTGACCGACACCGAGCAGGTCGCCTTCGTCGTGCCGACCTCCGGTGTCGGCTCGCACTTCCGCGCCGCGCCCGAGCTGCCGCGCCTCGACGGCGACCGCAGCCGCGAGCTGGCCGAGGTGAGCGGGCGCACGGGGACGGAGTTCGCGCGCGTCTTCGACTTCCACCACTTCGGCTTCGAGAAGCTGCGGCACACGATCGAGCCGGAGCTGCGCTATCTCTTCGTGCCGTCCGCGGGGCGGCAGATCTTCGACGTGCCGCTGCCGGCGTGCGCGTCGTTGCCCGTCGCGCGCCGCCGCCCGGGCGACAACTGTGACGCGACGCTCTTCAGCGAGGGATTTCTCTTCGACGAGCGCGACGCCATCAACCGCCGGAACTTCTTCTCGTACGGAATCAGCACCCGCCTGCTGGCCCGTGCGCCGAACGCGGCCGAGGCCGCCGCCCACGAGGCACAGCGGCAGGCCACGACGATGCCGGTGGGCGGCGCCCGGCAGCCCGTCGAGGTGGAGACCCTCGCCCAGGGCCTGCCCGCGGCGGCGGTCCCGGACTTCGTCGGCCCGCCCGCACCGCCCTCCGCCACTGCACCTGCTGAGGCCGCGCCGCCCGCGCCGCGCGAGCTCGCCCGCGCGAGCATCGTCCATGGCTACGACGTCTCGCGACCGATCGCGGGGACGAGCCATGCGAGCGACACGGATCTCGGCCTTCGCCTGACCCCGGTCGATTACCTGGGGCTCTCGTACAACGCGACGGTGAACCTCGAGGGCTCGTCGATTCGCGGCCAGGCGGTCGGGCTGTTCCTGCGCGAGCCCTGGTGGACGGCGCCGACGCTCGTGCGGAACTACCAGACGGCGACGACCGTCGGCGTGTCCTATCGGGTCGTCGAGAGCAGCGCCAACCGTGACGTGGACGTGAAGGGTCCCGAGGCCGCCCTCCTGTCGACCGCGGGCTTGCGGGAGGTGGACGGTTCCATGTACCTCCGCCTCGGAAACTACGTGGGCTTCACCTTCCTCGCGCGCTACGATCTCGGGAACACGCCGACCATCGGGCCACATTTCCTCGAGCGCGACTACGCCCTCCGCTTGATCTCACGCTGCAACTGCTGGCTGCTGGAAGCCGGCGTGCAGGACAAGTTCAACCCCGATGAGCGGCTCTTTCGCGTGCAGTTCACGCTGGTCGGGCTCGGCTCGTTCGGACGGCCGCCGTTCCGCGGCAACTATGTCGGCTTTGCTCCGCTCGCGGACATCGGCTTCCGCCGTCCCGGCGCCGCCGGCGGAGGCGGGTACTAGGTGAAGGGCGTCGTCCTCGCGGGCGGACTCGGAACGCGGCTGCTGCCGCTCACGCGCATCACCAACAAGCACCTGCTGCCGGTCCTCGACCGGCCGATGATCTATTATCCGCTGCAGACGCTCATCAACGCCGGCATCAAGGACATCCTGATCGTGACGGGTGGGCCGCACGCCGGCGACTTCCTCCGTCTGCTCGGGAACGGCGGGGAGTTCGGCCTCACGCACCTGAACTACACGTACCAGGAGGGCGAAGGCGGCATCGCCGCGGCGCTCGCGCTCGGCGAGCACTTCGCCGACGGCGGCAAGATCTGCGTGATGCTCGGCGACAACCTGATCGAGGGCTCCATCGCGCCGGCGGTCGCGCGTTTTCGTCGCCAGCCGGGCGGGGCGCGCATCGTGCTGAAGGAGGTCGAGGACGCCGAGCGCTTCGGTGTGGCCGAGGTGCGCGACGGCCGTATCGTCTCGATCGAGGAGAAGCCGCGGCGCCCGAAGAGCCGCTATGCCGTCACCGGCATCTACATGTACGATGGTGGGGTGTTCGACGTGATCCGCACGCTCGAGCCGTCGGCGCGAGGCGAGCTCGAGATCACCGACGTGAACAACTGGTACCTGCGTCGAGGGGACCTCGCCTGCGAGGTGCTCGAGGGATGGTGGACGGACGCCGGCACCATGGAGTCGCTGCACCGTGCCGGCAACCTCGTCGCCGAGACCGGCGCGAATCGCGTCGACGGCCCGGCGACGCACGTGCCCCCGCCCGCCGCGACTCCGGAGCGGCCGCCCCGCCGGCGCGCGAGGAGCCGCTAGGCGATGCGCCTCGTCGTGACCGGCGCGGCCGGCTTCATCGGCACGAACTTCGTCCGTCACGCGCTCGCGCGCAGCGCGGACGCCGTGAGCCGCCTCGTCGCCGTCGATCTGCTCACGTACGCGGGCAACTACGCGAACCTGGCGGATCTCGAAGCCGATCCGCGGTTTCGCTTCGTGCGCGCGGACATCGCCGATCGCGATGCGATGGC
>Ga0137376_10000076_pt1 | contig 31939 bp, 30 predicted proteins | sample SagtaG_23_FD_104814 | JGI IMG/M metagenome (GOLD analysis project Ga0137376, IMG submission 104814) | Vadose zone soil microbial communities from Sagehorn Ranch, Mendocino, California, USA - Sage2_L_20_16 metaG | ecosystem: Environmental > Terrestrial > Soil > Vadose zone | place: USA...
GCCGCGCAGGAAAGTGGCCACCACCCGGCCGGGCAGCTCCATCCCGGCGAACGGGTTGTTGCGGCTCTTGGACGCCCCGGCCGGCGTCACCGCCTCGGCGGGCGCCGCCGGGTCGTACAGGGTGAGGTGGCCGGGCGCGCCCGGTGTCAGCGGGTGGCCGTGCCCGGTCAGCCGCCCGATCCTGGCGGGCCGGACCGACATCCGGTCCGCGACGCCGCGCCAATCCAGCCGGCCCGGAACCACCATCGTCTCGATGACCACCGAGAGCGCTGTCTGCAAGCCGAGCATGCCGGGCAGGGCCGCGCCCCACTCGGTCTCCTTGTCCTCGACGGCATGCGGCGCATGGTCGGTGGCGACGCAGTCGATCGTGCCGTCGGCCAGCCCCGCGCGCAGCGCCTCGACGTCGGGCGCCGTGCGCAGCGGCGGGTTGACCTTGAACACCGGGTCGTAGGACTCGGCAAGATCGTCGGTCAGCGCAAGATGGTGCGGGGTGACCTCGGCCGTGACCTGCCAGCCCTTGCTCTTGGCCCAGCGCAGGATCTCGACCGAGCCGGCCGTCGACACATGGCAGACGTGCAGCCGCGAGTGCACGTGACCGGCGAGCAGCGCGTCGCGGGCGATGATCGCCTCCTCGGCCGCCGCCGGCCAGCCGGTCAGGCCGAGGCGTCCGGAGACGACGCCCTCGTTCAGCTGCGCACCGACCGTCAGGCGCGGCTCCTCGGCGTGCTGGGCGATCACCCCGTCGAACGCCCGGACGTACTCGAGCGCGCGCCGCATCAGCGCGGGGTCGGCCACGCAGAACCCGTCGTCGCTGAACACGCGGACGTGCGCTGCCGAGTCAGCCATCGCCCCCAGCTCCGCCAGCTGCGCGCCCGCCCGGCCGACCGTCACCGCACCGATCGGCGCTACGTCGACCAGGCCTGCCTCGCGGCCCAGCCGCCACACCTGCTCGACGACACCCGCGGTGTCGGCGGCGGGGTCGGTGTTGGGCATCGCGAACACGGCCGTGTAGCCGCCGAGCGCCGCTGCGGCCGAACCGCTCTGCACCGTCTCGGCGTCCTCGCGACCGGGTTCGCGCAGGTGGGTGTGCAGGTCGACCAGGCCGGGCAGCAGAACCAGTCCGTCGCCGTCGAGCACCTCGTCACCGGACAGGCCGCCACCGATCTCGGCGATCACCCCGTCGCGCAGCAGGACGTCGGTCGGCGCCTCGCCGTATGGCCGGACGCCCCGGAGCAGCACGCTCACTCGCTGTCGCCTCCCCCGAGCAACAGGTACAGCACTGCCATCCGCACACTCACTCCGTTGGTCACCTGCTCGACGATCGTCGAGCGCTTCGGGTCGTCGGCCACCTCGGCCGCGATCTCCATGCCCCGGTTCATCGGGCCCGGATGCATCACGATCGACTGATCGCGGAGCATCGCCATGCGCCGCGCGTCCAGGCCGTAGCGCCGCGCGTACTCGCGGGCGGACGGGAAGTATGACGCCGCCATGCGCTCGCGCTGTACGCGCAGCATCATCACCACGTCGCTGTCGGGCAGTTCGACGTCGAGGTCGAAGCTCGTCCGCGCCGGCCATTCCTCGACGCCCACGGGCAGCAACGTCGGCGGCGCCACGAGCGTGACGTCGGCGCCCAGCGTGGCCAGCAGCAGGACGTTCGAGCGGGCCACCCGCGAGTGCAGCACGTCGCCCACGACGCTCACCCGCAAACCAGCCAGATCGCCCGTGCCACCGCGCAGCCGTCGTCGCATCGTGAACGCGTCGAGCAACGCCTGCGTCGGATGCTCGTGCGTGCCGTCGCCCGCGTTGATGACGCTGCCGTGCACCCAGCCGGCGAGCCGGTGCGCCGCGCCGGAGTAGGAGTGCCTGATCACCACGGCGTCGGCGCCCATCGCCTCGAGCGTGAGCGCGGTGTCCTTGAGCGACTCGCCCTTCGAGACGCTCGAGCCCTTGGCCGTGAAGTTCACGACGTCGGCCGACAGACGCTTGGCCGCCAGCTCGAACGACGTCCTGGTCCGCGTCGAGTCCTCGTAGAACAGGTTGACGACGGTGCGCCCGCGCAACGGAGGCAGCTTCTTCACCTCGCGCCCGGCCAGTGCCCGGTCCAGCCGCTCGGCGGTGTCGAGGATCTCGACGGCATCGGTGTGGCTGAGGTCGCCCGCCGAGAGCAGATCGCGCCTTGTCACTCGCTGTCGCCTTCCGGACCGAGCGCGCCGGTAAGTAGCACCGCGTCGCTCCCGTCAATCTCGCTCAGCATGACCCGAACGTTCTGATCGACGGATGTGGGTAGGTTCTTCCCTACGTAGTCGGCACGTATTGGTAACTGTCTGTGACCGCGATCGATCAGTACAGCAAGCTGCACGGCGCTGGGCCGGCCGAGGTCGCGAATCGCGTCCAGAGCCGCCCGAATCGTCCGTCCGGAGAACAGGACGTCATCGACAAGGATCACCAACCGTCCGCTGATCCCGCCGCGCGGCTCGATCGTCTCGGCGAGTGGCCGGACGCCGCGCAGCCGAAGATCATCGCGGTACAGCGTGGTGTCCAGTGAGCCGATCGGGATGTCCGGGCCGTCGAAGGCGCGTACCCGATCGGCCAATCTGCGGGCAAGTGGAACGCCACGCGTCGGGATGCCCACGAGCGCGGCGGGAACGTCAGACTTGGCTGTTCGCTCGATGATCTGATGGGCGATGCGGTCGACGGTGCGAGCGAGATCGTGCGCGTCGAGCACGGTCGCCGAGGGCACGTTCGGCGTCAGCGCAGGGCCGGGCAAGCCTGACCTCCTTGTCCGCCTCGCGGGACGGGCCTTTAAAGGATGTCGATTTCCGATGAGACTACCGGGCTGTGTCGGCGCAGTGCTTGTTGACGCGCCGATCACTGGCGGTTACCGTCGCGGTGGCCCATTCAGCCAAGCCACCACGGACGAGGACACCCAAACGTGACCGGGGACAACGTACCTGACGAAGAGCCGCCAAACCGCGAGTACGCCAAAGCATTGGGTGCCCGATTGCGGGGGATAAGAGCGCAGCAGCACCTTTCGCTGCACGGCGTCGAACGCAAGTCGGGCGGACGCTGGAAGGCGGTGGTCGTCGGCTCCTACGAGCGCGGCGATCGCGCTGTGTCAGTGCAGCGCCTGGCCGAGCTGGCCGAGTTCTACGGCGTGCCGGTCGGCGAGCTGCTGCCCAAGGAGCACCCGCAGGTAGCCACCGGCCCCGGTCTGTCGAAGATCGTGCTGAACCTCGAGCGCCTGCAGGCCATCCCGTCCGAGGAGGCCGGGCCGCTCATCCGGTTCGCCGCGGCGATCCAGCGCCAACGAGGCGACTACGGCAACAAGGTGCTGTCGATCCGCGCCGAGGATCTGCGTTCGCTCGCGATCATGTACGACACCTCGGTCGAGGGGCTCACCGAGAAGCTGGTGCGCTGGCAGGTTCTCGCGCCCGACTCGCTCATCCTCGACGGCGAGCCGTAAGCCGGCCTATCCCGCCGCAGTCACCGTCGGCTGGTCGCGGAGCACCCGTCCCAGCACGCCGTTGACGAAGCGCGGCGACTCGTCCGTCGAGAGCGACTTGGCGAGCTCGACTGCCTCGTCGATCACGACCGGGTCCGGCACGTCGTCGCGCCAGAGCAGCTCGAACACGCCGATCCGCAGCACCGCGCGGTCTACTCCCGGCATGCGGTCGACAGTCCAGCCCTCGGCGTAGTCGGCGAGGATCTCGTCGATGCGGGCGCGGTGCGCCACGACGCCCTCGACCAGGTCGATCGCATATTCGTTCACCGGCGGGTCGCGCAGCTCGACTCGCTCGGTCAGCGTCGCGAGCGCATCGGTGCCGCGCAGGTCGGACTCGTAGAGCAGGTCGACGGCGCGCTTGCGAGCCTTGCTTCGGGCGGCCATCGTCAGCTGCTGATGCGGCCGAGATAGCGGCCGTCGCGCGTGTCGACCTTGACCTTCTCGCCGGTGGTGACGAACAGCGGCACCTGGATCTCGGCGCCGGTCTCGAGCGTGGCCGGCTTGGTGCCGCCGGTGGCGCGGTCGCCCTGCACGCCGGGGTCGGTGTGCGAGATGAGGAGCTCGACGCTCGTGGGCAACTCGATGTAGAGCGGCGTGCCGTCGTGCACTGCCACCGTCGCCGTCGCGTTGTCGAGCAGGTAGTTGGCGCCGCTGCCGACCGTAGCGGCGGGTACGTGGACCTGGTCATAGGTCTCGCCGTCCATGAAGACGAAGTCCGTGCCCTCCTTGTAGAGGTAGGTCATGTCGCGCTTGTCGACGTTGGCGGTGTCGACCTTGGTTCCGGCGTTGAAGGTCTTGTCGACGACCTTGCCGGACATGACGTTCTTCAGCGTCGTACGCACGAACGCACCGCCCTTGCCGGGCTTGACGTGCTGGAATTCCACGACGGTCCACAGCTGACCGTCGAGGTTCAGCACCAGCCCGTTCTTCAGGTCGTTCGTGGTCGCCACGGTGGTATTCGTCTCCTAGCTAGGTTTTCTGCGCTGACGGCCCGGGCGGAGCCACGTCCGGCCAGCGGGCGAGTCTACCGACCCGTTAGGCACGGCGGCGCACCCGAGGCGGCATCCTTGGGCGCCTGCTGGGTAAACGACCGAATGCGCGCATTGGAGTGGCGCGTCATGAAAAGCCACGACTCCGCAACATTCATTGTTTGCCAGTGACCCCGTACAGTGTGACTCTGACTACTCACTGTTAGAGCGACGTAGAAGGGTCGGTACTCGTCATTCCCACTCGGCCGGATCAACTCGCGATCGGCCTGCTGGAGGCTGCGCCGGACGCGATCATCGGGGTCAACGCCGGCGGCCAGATCGTGCTCGTCAACGCCCAGGCCGAGCGGCTGTTCGGCTACCCCCGCAGCGAACTCATCGGCGAGCCGGTCGAGCTGCTCGTCCCCGACTCCATCCGGGCGAGCCACCCGAAGCGCCGCGCCAGGTACGTCGCCGATCCGCGGCCCCGCCCGATGGGTGCCGGGGTGGAACTCGCCGGGCGCCGCCGCGATGGCACCGAGTTCCCGGCGGAGATCTCGCTGTCGGCCATCAACACCGCGGACGGCATCGTGGTCGCGGCCGCCGTACGCGACGTCACCGATCGCAAGCGCGCCGAGGCGAAGTTCCGCGGCCTGCTCGAAGCCGCGCCGGACGCGATCGTCGGCGTCAACCCCGACGGGCAGATCGTGCTCGTCAACGCCCAGGCCGAGCGGCTGTTCGGCTATCCCCGCGACGAGCTGATCGGCGAGGCCATCGAGCTGCTCGTCCCCGAGTCCGTCCGCCGTCTGCACCCCAAGCGCCGTGACGGGTACGTCGCCGACCCGCGCCCGCGCCCGATGGGTGCTGGGATGCAACTCGCCGGACGTCGCCGCGACGGCACCGAGTTCCCGACCGAGATCTCGCTGTCGGCGATCGACAGCGGAGAGGGCATCATCGTCGCCGCCGCCGTCCGCGACGTCACCGACCGCAAGCGCATCGAGCAGCAGCTGCGCGAGAAGAACGTCGAGCTCGAGAAGGCCAGCCGGGCCAAGAACAACTTCCTCGCCAGCATGAGCCACGAACTGCGCACGCCACTCAACGCGATCATCGGATTCACCGGCACGCTGCTGATGCGGCTTCCTGGACCGCTCAACGACGATCAGGAACGCCAGCTGCACACCGTGCAGGACAGCGGCCGGCATCTGCTGATGATCATCAACGACCTGCTCGACCTCGCCAAGATCGAATCCGGCGCCGTCGAGATCTCCCTCGATGCCGTCGACTGCGGGCAGGTCGCGGTCGGCGTCATGACGTCGTTGCAGCCGCTGGCGAACGAGAAGAACCTGAGTCTGAACGCCGAGGTTCCAGACACCGAGGTCATCGTCCGATCCGACGCCCGCGCGCTGAGCCAGATCCTGATCAATCTCGTCAACAACGCCATCAAGTTCACCGACGCGGGCAACGTCAGGGTCTGCGTGCGCGAGCGAAGCAACGGCACGCCGGCGCAGATCGCCGTCACCGATACCGGGCCCGGCATCGAACCGGACGACCTGCATCGCATCTTCTCCGCGTTCGAGCGCGGGCCCGAGAGCGCGAGTCTGAGTCAGGAAGGCACCGGGTTGGGGTTGCACATCGCGCAGAAACTGTCCGAGCTCATCGGTGCGACGATCACCGTGACGAGCACGCCCGGCAAGGGGAGCACGTTCGTGGTCTCGCTCGCAGCTGAGGCGACGTGACCGCGCAGATCCTGGTCGTCGACGACACCGCCGACAACCTCACGCTGATGGTGTACCTGCTGCAGGCGGCCGGGCACGAGACGCTGTCCGCAGCTACCGGCGAGCAGGCCCTCTGCCAGGCTCGCGCCAACCTGCCGGATCTGATCATGCTCGACGTGCAGCTGCCCGATCTCGACGGCTACACGATCCTCGCCCGGCTGCGCGAGGACGAGCGCCTGGCCGAGGTGCCGGTGATCGCGGTGACCGCGTACGCGATGGTCGGCGACCGCGACCATGCAATGGCGGCCGGCTTCGACGGGTACCTGGCCAAGCCGATCGACCCGTACACGTTCGCGTCATCCGTCGACGTCCACCTGCCGGCCGCTCTGCAGGGCCGCGCGTTCGCCTCGCGCGCCGATGCCCAGGCGCCGGCCGCGCCCGCGCCGCCGGCTGTGCAGAGCGGGGGTCATGCCACCGTCCTCGCGGTCGACGACAGCAGCGTCAACCTCAGCCTGCTGCGCAGCGTGCTCGAGCCGAACGGCTACCGGGTGACGACGGCACGGACACTTCGGGCCGCGATCGACGCGCTCAGCGCGAACCGTCCTGACGTCGTGCTCAGTGACATCCACCTCGGCTCTGAGTCCGGAGCGGATCTTCGAGTGTTCATGCGAGCCGATCCTGAGCTGGCGGCGTTGCCGTTCGCGTTCCTCACCGCCACTGCCTCCGCCGGCGAGCAGATCGTCGACGAACCCGGCGTCCGGATCATCCATCGCCCGATCGAGCCGTCACAGCTGCTCCGCGAGCTTGCCGCGATCCTCGGCAGCGGCTAGGACGCGGCACGTGGCCACCGTCCTCGTCGTCGACGACCGAGCGCTCAACCGCGATCTGGTCTGCACGGTGCTGGGCTACCGCGGGCATGAGACCGTGACTGCGAGCGACGGCACGGAGGGTCTGCGGCTGGTCCGCGAGATGCACCCCGATCTGGTCATCACCGACGTACTCATGCCCGGGATGGACGGCTACGAGCTGGTCCGCGCGATCAGAGCCGACCCGGCGATCGCCACCACTCCGGTCATCTTCTACACCGCGAACTACCTAAAGGAGGAGGCACGCCCGATAGCCGAGGCCTGCGGCGTCAGCCGCATCGTCCTCAAGAGCGGCGACACCGGAGCGCTGATCGAGGCCGCCGAGGCAGCACTCACCGAACATCTGGCGACCGTCGAGACCATGTTCGACGACGAGCAGCTCAATCGCGAACACCTCCGCGTGCTGAACTCCAAGCTGATCGAGAAGATCCACGAGCTCGAGGAGAAGGGCAGGCTGCACGAGCTCGTCGACGCCGCGATCACCGTGAGCGGCGACCTGAGCCTGCCGGCGACGCTGCGGCGGATCGTGTCAGCCGCGCGCAGGCTCGTCGACGCGCGCTACGCCGCGATCGGCGTCGTCGGGCCCGACAACACGTTCGCCGACTTCATCCACGACGGGCTGAGTGACGAGGAATCACTCGCGATCGGGCACCTGCCACTGGGCCGGGGCATACTCGGCCTGCTGATCCAGGAGCCCAAACCACTACGCCTGGCCGACCTGTCCAGTCACGTGTCGTCCCTCGGCGTGCCGAAGCACCACCCGTCGATGGGCACTTTCATCGGGGTCCCGATCCACATCGACGAGACGCTCTTCGCCGTCCTCTACCTCAGCGAGAAGGCCAACGACGCCGAGTTCAGTGCCGAGGACGAGTACCTGCTGTGCACGCTCGCGACCGCCGCCGCCGGCGCCATCACCAACGCCCGGCACGCCGACGATTCGCGTCGCCAGCAGGCTTGGCTCGCCGCGTCGGCCGACATCACCGCGACGCTGCTGGGCACCGATCCTGCCGAGGCGCTCCGGCTCGTCGCGGCCGGGGCCAGGGCGTTCGCCGGCGCCGACGTCGCCTGGATCGAGGTGTTCAACACCGGGCGCACCGCTCGCGTCCGGGCCTGGGACAGTCCGATGGCTGCCGGCGCCGAGGCCGTGGAGATGCCCATCAACGGCACGCCACTGCTGCGTGAGGTGTCGGAGTCGGGCCAGACCGTGCTCATCGAGGACGCCGCGAAGGACGACCGCGCACTCGCGACCGGCCTGTTCGAGGCCCGCACCATCGGCCCGCTCCTGGTCGTGCCGCTACGGACCGGTCACCAGATCCTGGGCGCGCTGCTGATCGGCAACGAGCACCACGGCCCGCCGTTCAGCACCATCGACGTCGATATGGCAACGAGGTTCGCCGCCCACGCGGCCATCGCCCTGGAGTTCGACCGGGCACTCGCCGATCGTCAGCGCCTCGACCTCATCGAGGACCGCGATCGGATGGCCCGTGACGTGCACGACCAGGTCATCCACCGGCTGCTGGCGACCGGCATGGACCTGGTCAGTATTGCGTCCGGCCTGGGCGCCACTGCCGCGAGCGATCGGATCGTGCAACGCGCCGACGACATCGACGAGGCGATCCGCGAACTGCGTGCCAGCATCTACCCCATGCACGACCCGCAGGGTCAGTCGCCGGCGACGCCCAGCGTCGACGACAACCAGGACAGCGCGAGCACGTACCCCTCGACGCCGAGCCCCATGATGACGCCCGTGGCGACGCCGGACACGTAGGAGTGGTGCCGGAACTCCTCGCGCTTGTGCACGTTCGTGATGTGCACCTCGACGAGCGGGGCGACCAGGGCAGCGCACGCGTCGCGCACGGCGACCGACGTGTGTGTCCAGGCGCCGGCGTTGAGCACGACCGGGGTGGCCGCGTCGGCGGCCTCGTGCAGCCACCCGAGCAGCTCGCCCTCGTGGTCGGTCTGGCGCACCTCGACCGCGAGGCCGAGCTCGTCGCCTGCCTTGACGCACAGCGCGGCCAGCTCGGCGTAGGTCGTGCTGCCGTAGATCACCGGCTCGCGGCTGCCGAGACGGCCGAGGTTCGGGCCGTTGAGTACGAGCACGCGCGGCTCACTCATCCGCTCACCTCCGAGTAGGCGGCGGCCAGAACCGCCGGATCAGGATCGTCCACAGTGGACGGTCGGGCTAACCCGTCGAGCACGACGAACCGCAGCCGGTTGCCCCGAGCCTTCTTGTCGATCCGCATCGTGCCGAGCAGCGCGTCGAAGACGTCCGGCCGGTACGAGGTGGGCAGACCGAGCGACGCGAGCACGGCCCGGTGACGCGCGGCCGTCGCATCGTCGAGCCGGCCGAGGCGGCGGCTGACGGCGGCCGCGTACACGAGTCCGACCGAGACGGCCGCGCCGTGCCGCCACCGGTAGCCCTCGGCGCGTTCGATCGCGTGGCCCAAGGTGTGCCCGTAGTTGAGGATCTCGCGCAGCCCCTTCTCGGTGAGATCCTCGCTGACGACGTGCGCCTTGACCCGAACCGAGCGTTCGACCAGCTCGCGTTCGGCGGGGTTGCCGGCGATGGTGGCGGCGCGCGGGTCGGCCTCGATCAAACCGAGGATCGCCGGGTCGGCGATGAACCCGCACTTGACCGCCTCGGCCAGCCCTGCGACGTAGTCGTCACGAGGCAAGGTGTGCAGGGTGTTCAGGTCGCACAGGACGCCGGCCGGCGGGTGGAACGCGCCGACCAGATTCTTGCCGCGCTCGATGTTGATGCCGGTCTTGCCGCCGACCGCGGCGTCGACCATGCCCGCCAGTGTGGTCGGCACATGCACGACGCGCACGCCGCGCAGCCACGCCGCCGCGACCCATCCGGCGAGGTCCGTGGCCGCTCCCCCGCCGAGGCCGACGATCGCGTCAGACCGGGTGAATCCGGCCTGGCCCAGGACGTCCCAGCAAAAGCCCGCGACGTGTAGCGTCTTCGCGGCCTCGCCGTCGGGCACCTCGATGGCGTGCGTCTCGAAGCCGTGCCGGGACAGGTCGTCGCGGACGCGCGTAGCGGTGACCTGAAGCGTTGGCGGGTGGATCACGGCGACCCGCGCCGCACCGGCCAGCAACGGTGCGAGCTCGCCGAGCAGGCCGTGCCCGACAACGACGTCGTAGGGCGCCTCCCCCGCGACCGGGATGCGGGTAACGCTCATCGCGGCACCGCCGCAAGCCGGCGCTCGATCGCGGTCGCGACCTCGTTCGGGCTCAGCCGATCCGTGTCGATGACGACCGTGGCGACATGGCGGTACAGCGAATCGCGCGACGCCGCGAGCTCGGCGAGCCGCGCGGACACGTCACCGGCCAACAGCGGGCGATCGTCGGCCGGCCCGACACGCTCGACCAATGTCGCGAGCTCGGCGCTGAGCAGCACGACGGGGACACCGGACTCTGCCAGGGCGTCGCGGGTCGAGTCAGCAAGTATCGCGCCGCCGCCGAGGGCGAGCACGCCGTCGAACCCGGCTAGCGCGGCTGCGATCGCCTCACGCTCCGCGTCGCGGAATGCAGCCTCACCCGCGCTCGCGAAGATCTCGCTGACCGTCTGCCCGACACGCGACTCGATGAGGTCGTCCGAGTCGGCAAACGCGAGGCCCAGGCGCTTGGCCAGGCGGTGCCCGGTAGTCGACTTGCCCGCACCCGGTAGGCCGACCAGTACGGCGCGTGGGCTCACTGCGCGGGCTCGGCTTCCACGGCCGGTGCGGGCGTCAGGCCCCGTTCGCGCAGCCGCCCGAGGTAGGCGGCGGCGTTGCGACGCGTCTCGCCGAGTGAGTCGCCGCCGAACTTCTCCAGCGCCACGTCGGCGAGCACGAGGGCAACCATCGCCTCGGCCACGACGCCCGCGGCGGGCACGGCGCACACGTCCGAGCGCTGGTTGATCGCGACCGCGGCCTCACCCGTCGCGGTGTCCACAGTGGACAGTGCGCGCGGCACGGTGGAGATCGGCTTCATTGCGGCCCGGACGCGCAGCAGCTCGCCGGTGGTCATACCGCCCTCGGTGCCACCGGAGCGTCCGGACACCCGGCGGATCGCGCCGTTGGCGTCACGGACGATCTCGTCGTGCGCCTGCGATCCGCGGATGCGCGCGAGCTCGAAGCCGTCGCCGACCTCGACGCCCTTGATCGCCTGGATGCCCATGAGCGCCGCCGCCAGGCGCGCGTCGAGCCGCCGGTCGGCCTGCGCGTGGCTGCCGAGGCCGGGTGGCAGGCCGTACACAACGACCTCGACGACGCCGCCGAGCGTATCGCCTGCGCGCTTCGTCTCGTCGATCTCGGCGACCATGGCTGCGCTCGTGTCGTCGTCCAAGCAACGGACGGGCGAGGCGTCGACGCGCTCCTCGTCGCCCGGCCGCGGGATCACGCCGATCGGCGCGGCCACGGATCCGATCGATACGACATGGCTGAGCACCTCGACGCCCAGCGCCTGGCGCAGGAAGGCCTGCGCAACCGTGCCGAGCGCGACGCGGGCGGCGGTCTCGCGGGCGCTGGCGCGTTCCAGGATCGGCCGGGCGTCGTCGACGTCGTACTTCTGCATTCCGGCCAGGTCGGCGTGCCCCGGACGGGGGCGCGTCAGCGGCGCGTTGCGAGCCTGCGCGGCGAGCGCCTCGGCGTCGACCGGATCGGCCGCCATCACGGTCTCCCACTTGGGCCATTCGCTGTTGCCGATTCGCACGGCGACCGGGCCGCCCATGGTCTTGCCGTGCCGGACGCCCCCCGTCAGCTCGACCTCGTCGGCCTCGAAGCTCATCCGCGCGCCGCGTCCGTACCCGAGCCGGCGGCGCGCGAGGTGGCGAGCTAGGTCGTGCGTCGTCACCTCGACACCGGACGGCAAGCCATCGAGGATGCCGACGATGGCGGGTCCGTGCGACTCGCCCGCGGTGATCCAGCGCAACACGAGGTCAAGTCTGGCAGAACGCGGTCACGGGCATGATGAGGCGATGGGTACGGGCGACTTCGACGCAATCGTGCTCGCCGGCGGCTCGGCGAGCCGGATGGGCGGCGCCGACAAGCCGATGCTCGACATAGCCGGTACCCCGATGCTCGGCCTCGTCCTGGACGCCGTGCCCGGTGCCCGGGTGCGAGTCGTTGTCGGGCCGGAGCGTGACATAACGGGCGTGACGTGGTGCCGGGAGTCGCCGCCCGGTGGCGGTCCCGTCGCGGCAATCGCGGCAGCGTTGCCTCTTCTCGGCGCGGACGTGGTCGTCGTGCTGGCGGCCGATCTGCCCTGGATCGAGCCTGCGATCGAGCTCCTGCGGACGGCGCTGCATCGATCCGGCGCCGATGTCGCGATGCTGTCGACCGACGGGCAGCTGAACCACCTCGCCGCCGTGTGGCGCCGGTCCGCGCTGGTCGACGCCGTGCACGGGCTCGATGACACGGCCGGCGCATCGATGCGGCGCCTCGTCGCCGACGCCCGGATCGTCGAGGTGCCCGACGCGGGGCACTGGGGCGAGGATTGCGACACCTGGACAGATCTGGCGCGTGCCCGTGCACGCCGCGCCGAAGGGAGCCAACCGTGACGCTCGATGAATGGGTCCGCGACCTGTCCGACGCGCTCGGCGTGGACGCCTCCGGGACGGACGTGCCGCTGCTGCTGGAGGTCGCCCGCGACGCGGCGCATGGCATCGCCCGGCCCGCGGCGCCGCTGACCACGTTCCTGGTCGGGCTGGCAGCGGGCCGGCAAGGCGGCGGGGCGGATGCCGTGGCAAGCGCGGCGGCGGTCGCGCAGCGGCTCGTCCGAACTCAGTCGGCGAGCGACTCCGACCCGGCGTAGACGTTGAGCCGGTCACCGCGCACGAGCCCGGCCAGCAGCAGGTCGTAGGTGCGGGCGAGGTCGACAGCCAGGCTCGACGGTGCCGACACGGCGACAATGCCGGCCACCCCGGACGCGACGGCCTTCTGCACGATCTCGAACGAGACCCGCCCGCTGACGACGAGCAGGTGATCGCGCAACGGCAGGCTCCCGTCGAGCAGCGCCCGGCCGACCACCTTGTCGACCGCGTTGTGCCGCCCGACGTCCTCGCGGACCGCAAGCACGTCGCCGGACGCCGTGGCCAGCGCAGCCGCGTGCAAACCGCCAGTGCGGTCGAACGCCCGTTGGCGGCCGCGCATGAGATCCGGCAACCCGGCGAGGACCGAGCGCGACACGTGCCAGCCGGGCGAAGCCGGCGCCGACGTCCTCGGCGGCAACATGTCGATCAGGTCCGCGCTGCACACCCCGCACGAGGCCGACGTGACGAACGCGCGCGACCGCGGCGGCGCGACTCCCGGGCGCAGCGTGATGCGCACCCCGTCGGCCTCGCGGGACTCGCGCATCCTCGCGATATCGTCCGCGGCCCGGACGGCCGACTCGGCGACCAACCACCCGGCGGCCAGCTCCAGATCGTGGCCCGGGGTGCGCATCAGGACCGCGAGCACGTCGTCGCCGAGCGAGAGGGTGAGCGGTGCTTCGACGGCGAGCTCGTCAGGCGCCGGCAAGCCGTCCGCCCCGCGCAGCCGGACGATCGTGCGCCGCGTCGTCATGACCGCCATACCCAGCGAGCCTACAGTTGGATGCATGGCTGATGAGGCGAAAGTCAGCAGCCCGAAGCGATCCGCGGCCGGCGTGCCGAGCGTCGCGCACAGTCTGCGGCAGGCCCTCGCGGAGATGGGGCCCCGGCGAAGCCTGCAGGCACTCCTTGCGACGAACCAGACTCACGGGTTCGACTGCCCGAGCTGTGCCTGGCCGGATCCGGACGACCGCAAGACGGCCGAGTTCTGCGAGAACGGCGCCAAGGCCGTCGCCTGGGAGGCGACCCGCAAACGCGTCGACGCAGCATTCTTCGCGGCGCACTCGATCGACGACCTCCGGGCGCGGACCGACCACTGGCTCGAGTCGCAGGGCCGCCTGACCGAACCCATGCACCGACCCGCCGGGGGCACCCACTACCAGCCGATCGGCTGGGATGCCGCGCTCGCACTCGTCGCCGGACGGCTGCGCGCGCTGCCCGACCCGAACCGCGCCGCGTTCTACACGAGCGGGCGCACCAGCAACGAGGCCGCGTTCGCCTACCAGCTCCTGGCGCGGCGCTTCGGCACGAACAACCTGCCCGACTGCTCGAACATGTGCCACGAGTCGAGCGGGTTCGCGCTCACCCAGACGCTCGGCATCGGCAAGGGCACGGTCCGACTCGTCGATATCGCCGACCACGCCGAGCTCATCGTGATCGTCGGGCAGAACCCGGGCACCAACCACCCGCGCATGCTCACCGCACTCGAAGCGGCGAAGCGACGCGGCGCGCGCATCGTCGCGATCAACCCGCTGCCCGAGGCCGGCCTGATCAAGTTCCGCAACCCGCAGAGCACCCGCGGACTGGCCGGGCCTGGCACCAAGCTCGCCGACCAGTACCTGCCGGTGCGCGTGAACGGCGACCTCGCCCTGTTCAGCGCAGTGAACCGGATCCTGCTCGAACGCGAGGACGCCGCACCCGGCACCGTCCTCGACCGCGACTTCATCGACGAGTACTGCGACGGCTTCGACGCGGCAGCCGCCGGCTGGAGCAAGCTCGACTTCGCCGGCCTGCTGCCGATGACCGGGCTGGCCCGCGAGGCGATTGAGGCGTTCGTGGACGAGGTCGTCGCGGCGCGCAGCATCGTCGTCTGCTGGGCGATGGGGCTCACCCAGCACCGCAACGCCGTGGCGACGATCCGCGAGATCGCGAACTTCCTGCTGCTGCGGGGCAATGTCGGACGCCCCGGAGCGGGCGCCTGCCCGGTACGCGGGCACAGCAACGTCCAGGGCGACCGCACGATGGGCATTTTCGAGCGGCCTGCTGCCTCATTCCTGGACGCGCTGCGCGACGAGTTCGGCTTCGACCCGCCGCGCGAGCCGGGCTACGACACCGTCGACACGATCCGGGCGATGCGCGAAGGCAGGATCGACGTATTCGTCGGGCTGGGCGGCAACTTCGTCCGGGCGACGCCTGACACGAACACCACGAAGGCCGCGATGGAACGCTGCGCGCTGACCGCGCAGGTCTCGACGAAGCTGAACCGCTCGCACCTGCACACCGGGCGCGAGGCGCTGATCCTGCCCTGCCTCGGTCGCACCGAGCGCGACGTGCGCGCAGGCGGCGAGCAGTTCGTGACCGTCGAGGACTCGATGAGCATGGTGCACGCGTCGCACGGGCGGTTGGCGCCCGGATCGCCGCATCTGCGCAGCGAGGTCGCGATCGTGACGGGGCTGGGCGGCGCGCTGTTCGGCGAAGAGCTCGGCTGGACGAGCATGGCCGACGACTACCGGGTCATCCGCCGCCACATCGAGCGCGTCGTGCCGGGCTTCCACGCGTTCGAGGAGCGCGTCGAGCAGCCCGGCGGGTTCGTGCTCCCGAACGGGCCCCGCGACTCGCGCACCTTCCCGACAGCGGTCGGCAAGGCGCGGTTCACGGTCAACGAGCCGTCCGCGGTCGACGTGCCGGCCGGCCACCTGCTGCTGCAGACGGTCCGCTCGCACGACCAGTTCAACACCACCGTCTACGGACTCGACGATCGATACCGAGGCATCAAGGGCGGGCGTCAGGTCGTGTTCGTCAATGCCGACGACGTGCGCGCGCTGGGCCTGCGCGACGGGCAGGTCGTCGACCTGGTCAGCGTCTGGGCCGACGGCGAGCGGCGCGCACCGGGCTTCCGGATCGTCGAGTACGCCACCCCGGTCGGCTGCGCGGCGGCGTACTTCCCCGAGGCGAACGTCCTCGTGCCGCTCGACTCGACGGCCGAGGGCAGCAACACGCCGGCGTCGAAGTCCACCGTGATCAGGCTGGAGCCGGCTCAGGGGTAGAGCGTGCGGCCCTCGTCCAGCATCGTCACGAACTCCGCGATGCGACGCGCCCGCGTCTCGGGCCGCTTCGCGTCCTGGATCCGGTACAGGACCGCGTAGCGGTTGCGGCTGTCGAGAGTCTCGAAGAACGCCGACGCGTTGGGACGGCTGTCGAGCGCCCGCCGCAGGTCGTCGGGGACCGTCGCCGTGCTGGGACTGTCGTACGCGGCGTCCCACCGCCCGTCCTGCTGAGCGCGCTCAACCTCGGCCAGGCCAGCCGGACGCATCCGCTCCTGCTCGATCAGCGCCGTTGCCTTCTGCCGGTTGACCTTCGACCATTTGCTGCGCGGACCGCGCCGGGTGAACTTCTGCAGCCAGTGCGCGCTGTCAGCCGACCCCTTCTGCCCGTCGATCCAGCCGAAGCAGATCGCGACGTCGAGCGCCTCGGGGTACGTGACGGTCGGCTGCTGTCCGCCGGCCTTGGCGATCTTGATCCAGACACCGGGCGACTGCGCATGGTTGGCCTCGAGCCACGCGTCCCAGTCCGCCGCGGACTCGAAACGGATGATCGGCAGCCCTGCCTTGACATCCATGCTGAGACGCTACCGACGGCCACCGACACCGCAGTCCGGCGCGCTCGCCAGCAGCGCCGCGCGCATCGCGTCGACCGGCGGTGGTTTCCCGGTCATCAGCTCGACCTGCCGCGCCGCCTGGTGCAGCAACATCAGCGCGCCGCTGACGACCGTGCCGCCGGCCGCGGCAACCGCGGCCGCGAGCGGGGTGGGCCATGGCGAGTAGACGACGTCGAGCAGCGCCTGGCCGGCTCGCCACGAGCGCGCGGCCAACGCGTCCGCGGCCCCTGCAGGCAGCGTCGAGATCACCAGATCGCCGGCCGCGTCGTCGAGCGCGCCGAGCTCGACCTCGATGCCGGCGCGCTCGGCCGTCCGGACGACGTCCGCGGCGCGGGAGCGATCACGAACCAGCACCGAGCAGCCTCCCAACCCCAGCTCGGCAAGCGCGACCACCGCCGCCTGCGCGGTACCTCCCGCGCCGAGCACGGTCGCCGTTGCAGGCCGGACGCCCGTTTCGCTGAGTGCCGCGAGGATGCCGGCGACGTCGGTGTTGTCAGCCAGCCAGCCGTCTGATCGCGGCAGCAGCGTGTTGGCGGCCCCGACAGCGCTCGCGCGGGCGCTCGCCGAGTCGGCCAGGTCGAGGGCGACCCGCTTGAGCGGCATCGTGCACGCGAAGCCCGCCCACTCAGGCCCGCGCGAGGCCAGCAGACCGGCCAGATCGGCGGTCCCGGTCTCGATGGCGTCGAACTCCCAGTCCAGGCCGAGCGCACCGTAGGCAGCGCGATGCAGTACCGGCGACAGCGAGTGCGCGACCGGCTGGCCGAGCACGGCCGCACGCACCAGGACGTCTCTCTCGATCCCATGCTCTGCTGCGCGTCGCCCGGATCGGCGCCTGGCTGCGTTGTCGTCGTCGTCCATAGGCACGGCTATGGCCTCCTCCTCCGCCTGGCCAGCCGCCGCCCGACCGCCGCTCGCGACGAGCGGGGACCGAGAGACACGTCCTACCCGCAGCCCCAGTGGTTCTGCCGGCACTTGTCGACCGCCAACTCGAACGCGTTCGGGTCGTTGGTGAAGTACAGGTGCCCCTCGGCATCACCGTTGACGTAGTAGAGCCAGTTGCCGGGTGTGGGCTGCACGGCGGCGGTCATCGCGGCTCGCCCCGGGTTGCCGATCGGTGTCGGCGGCAGGCCCGCCTTGAGTCGCGTGTTGTACGGCGTCGGGACGTTGTAGTCGATCTTGGCCGGGTCCTTGCCGGCGAGCCGCGCCTCGTAGCTGCTCGTGGCGTCGATGCCGAGTGGCATGTTCTTCGCCAGCCGGTTGAAGACCACCCGGGCGACCTTGGGGCGGTCGTCGGAGAACTTGGCCTCGCCCTCGATCATCGACGCGATGATCAGTGCCTGGTACGGCGTGATCTTCAACTTGTGGGCGGCTTCGGCGAATCCCATGTCGCGGTCGACGCTGGTGAACTCGCTGGTCATCTGCTGCAACGCGTCGACCGGCGTCGTGCCGGGGTCGATGCCGTAGGTGTCGGGGAAGAGGAAGCCCTCGGCCGACTTGAGTGGGCCCGACGCGGCGCTGTAGCCCTCCGGCAAGCCGAGATCGCCCACCTTGGCGGCGACGGACTGCATCGTGCTGACCGGCACGCGCAACACCTTGGACAGCTTGACGAGCACGTCCTTCTCGGTCGTGCCCTCGGGGATCGTCATCTCGGAGCTGACCTTCGAGGACGGGTCGAGCAGCAACGCCAGCGCCAGGCTTGCCTGCATGTGCTTGTGCAACTGGTAGTAGCCCGGCTCGATCGAACGCGACTCGTCGTTGTTCGACGCGGCGTTGGTGAACGCGCGCTTGGTACGCACGACGCCCTGCTTGACCAGGGTCGAGCCGATGGCGCTCGCGGTGTCGTTGGCCTTCACCTGCACGAGCACCTGGCCGGTGCCCGGCCCGGCCCAGTCCTTGGGCGAGAACCGGTCTGAGATCAGCGGGCGGGCGATGTACCAGCCGCCCGCAATGACGATGATCACCGCCACGACCGCCGCGAGCGATGCGCGTCTGCGGCGACGCCGCTGCAGACGTCGCTGGTGCTGCCGGGAGCGCCTGCTCTCCTCGCGCGACATCGGGACCGGCGAGTAGCCCGGCACCGGCTCAGCCGCGGCGTACCCGTCGTCTCCGTACTGGTGGTCTTCGGGCCCGAACAGCAGCGCGTGCGGATCGGACGTCTCGAGCGAGTCGTGGTGCTCAGACCTCACCAGACGGGCTCCATCCTGTATCGATCGACAATCGACACCGTCGTTCAGCGCGCGGGAGCGCGCATCCAGCCAAGTATTCAGTGCGCCGGGCGCGTATCGAGCCAGTGTTGCAGTATTTCCACGGCGGCCGCTTGATCGACAACGGCACGCCTGGCTCTGGCCCGGACACCGCGCTGTGCGAGCCTACGCTCCGCCGTTACCGTGGTCAGCCGCTCGTCGACCAGTTCGACCGGAACAGGATCAATCATCCCTGATAACCGTTGTGCGTAGTCACGGGCCATCGCCGCCGACGCACCTTCGCGTCCGGCCAGCGTCACGGGCAGCCCGACCACGACCCCCACGACGCCGTGCTCGCGCACCAGGCCGGCGAGCTGGGCCAGGTCAGCGTCGCCGGCCGGATCGCGGCGCAGCGTGGCGACAGGAGTCGCGAGGGTGCCATCCGGGTCGCTGCGCGCCACGCCGACGCGCACCGTGCCGACGTCGACGCCCAGCCAGCCACCGGTCACCGCTGGGCGCGCTCCGCGATGTGCGCACGGGCGGCTGCGAACGCGTCGGCCAGCTTGGCCGCGTCTCCTCCGGCGCCCTGCGCGAGATCGGCCTTGCCGCCGCCGCGAGCGCCGAGAGCCGGAGCGAACGCCCGGACGATGTCGCCCGCGGCGAGGCCGGCTGCCTGCCCGGCGTCGTTGACCGCCGCGACGAAGCTGACGCCCTTCTCCGACGGCGACGCCAGCAGGACGACGGCGGGATCGCCCTGGCGCAGGCGGCCTCGCACGTCCAGCGCGAGCGAGCGCAGGTCGGCACCGCCGACGCCCGCCGGTGCCTCGGCCGTGACGACCTGCGCGCCGCCCACCGGATCGGCCCGCGCGGCGAGATCGCCCGCACTGGACAGGACGGCCGCGGCGCGCAGGCGCTCCAGCTCCTTCTCGGCGCTCTTGAGCCGGTCGAGGACGGCCGCGATGCGGTCGGGCAGCTCGTCGGGCCGAGCGCGAAAGTCGCCGGCGAGCTGGTTCACGAGGACGTGCTCGCGAGCGAGGAAGCGGAACGCGTCCAGGCCGACGAGCGCCTCGACCCGCCGCACGCCCGAACCGATCGATGCCTCGCCGAGCAGCTTGACCATGCCGATGATCGAGCTGCGCGGCACGTGCGTGCCGCCGCACAGCTCGCGCGAGTAGTCGCCGATCTCGACGACTCGCACCTTGTCGCCGTACTTCTCGCCGAACATGGCGATCGCGCCGATGCGCTTGGCCTCGGTCTGGTCGGTGACGAACCACCGCACCTCGAGGTCGCGCAGCAGCACCTCGTTGATCTCGTCCTCGACGTCGCCCAGCACGCTCGCCGGAACCGCCGACGGGGTGTTGAAGTCGAACCGCAGCCGGCCCGGAGCATTCAGCGAACCCGCTTGCGACGCGGTCTCGCCGAGCGAGCGGCGCAGCGCGGCGTGCAGCAGGTGCGTAGCCGAATGGCTGCGCGACACCGCGGCGCGCCGGCCCACGTCGACCAGTGCCAGCGCCTGGTCGCCCGGACGGACCTCGCCGCGCACCACCTTGACCCGGTGCGCGATCAGGCCGGGTAGCGGCGACTGCACGTCGACGACGTCCAGCTCGGCCTCGTGGCCCGCCGCGTTGATCGTGATCCGTCCCCAGTCGGGCTGCTGCCCGCCACCTTCGGCGTAGAAGGGGGTCGCGTCGAGGATCAGCTCGACCTCGTCGCCCTCGCCGGCACCCTCGAGCAGGCCGCCCTCGCCGACCAGGGCGGTGACGCGTGCCTCGCGCATCACCTCGCGGTAGCCGGTGAACTCGCTCGGACCGGACTCGAGCGCTGCGCGGTAGCCGGCGAGGTCGCCGTGCCCGATCTTCTTGCCCTGCGCGTCCTCCTTGCCTCGGCGACGCTGCTCGGCCATGAGGCGGCGAAACCCGTCCTCGTCGACGCTGATGCCCTGCTCGGCCGCCATCTCCAGGGTGATCTCGATCGGGAAGCCGTACGTGTCGTGCAGCTGGAAGGCCTTCTCGCCGGACAGGTGAGTCGCGCCGGCCGCCCTCGCGTCCGAGACGGCGACGTCGAAGATCGACGTGCCCGAGCGCAGGGTGTGCAGGAATGCCTCTTCCTCGGCATAGGCGTAGGTCGAGATCCGCTCGAAGTCGGTAGCCAGCTCGGGGTAGGACGGCGCCATGCAGTCGCGGGCGACGGGCAGCAATTGCGGCAGCGCCGGATCGCCGTACCCGAGCAGCCGCATCGCGCGCACCGCCCGGCGCAGGATCCGGCGCAGGACGTAGCCGCGCCCTTCGTTGGACGGAGTCACGCCGTCGCCGATGAGCATCAGCCCACTGCGAACGTGGTCGGCGATCACCCGCAGCCGCACGTCGTCCGGATGCGACTGGCTGGCCGCGTGCCCGGACCGCTCGCCGTACCGCTTGCCGGTGAGCTGCGCGGCGAGATCCAGAATCGGCTTCGTCTCGTCGATCTCGTAGAGGTTGTCGACGCCCTGCAGGATCGTCGCGATGCGCTCCATGCCCATGCCGGTGTCGATGTTCTTGCGCGGCAGGTCGCCGAGGATCACGTAGTCACCCTTGTGCGGACCCGTCGACGCACCGCGCTCGTACTGCATGAAGACGAGGTTCCAGTACTCGAGGTAGCGGTCCTCGTCGACGGCCGGGCCGCCGTCGGGGCCGTACTCGGCGCCCCGGTCGTAGAAGAGCTCGCTGCACGTACCCGCCGGCCCGGGAATGCCCATGTCCCAGGTGTTGTCCTCCCTGCCCCGGCGGACGATCCGCTCGACCGGCACACCGATGACCTTGTGCCAGATGTCGAACGCCTCGTCGTCCTCGAGGTACACGGTGGGCCAGATGCGTTCGGCGTCGAGACCGAAGCCGCCGTCGGCGACCGAGCTCGTCGACAGGTCCCAAGCGAGCTCGATGGCGCCCTGCTTGAAGTAGTCGCCGAAGCTGAAGTTGCCGTTCATCTGGAAGAACGTGCCGTGCCGGGTGGTCTTGCCGACCTCTTCGATGTCCTGCGTGCGGATGCATTTCTGGATGCTGGTGGCGCGCTTCCACGGCGCGGCCAGCTGCCCGGTGAAGTACGGCACGAACTGCACCATGCCGGCGTTCACGAACAGCAGGTTCGGGTCCTCGAACGGCAACGGAGCGCTCGGGACGACGATGTGCCCGTTCGCCTCGAAGTACCCGAGAAACCGCCTCTTGACCTCGGCGGTTCTCATGCCTCGACGCTCCCGAGCGTGCCGTCCAGACCGGCGCCCTCGCGCAGTTCGGCCTCGCGTTCGCGCATCGCGTCGCGGACCTCGGCGGTGAAGTCACGCAGGCTGTCGGACAGGTCGGACAGGCCGCCGCCGAGGCTGCCGGCGATCCCGCGTGGAGTGAGCTTCTGGGCCGCCCGCGACAGCTTGCGCACGATCAGCGCCCCGATCGTGATGCCCATGACGAGCCAGAACAGCCGACGGGTCATCCGGACGCTCCGTCCGGTGACCCGCGGCGCGCCGCACGGTGCTTGCTCTTCGCCTCGCGCAGTAGCTGCGCGTCGCGGCGGTCGTGCACGGTCTTGCGCACCCCGTAGCTGAACGCCGCGGCCTTGATCAGCGGGCTGCCCAGCGTGCTGGACACGATCGAGGTCAGCGCCGACACGTTCGTGGTCATCGAGTTGACGTTCTTGGAGATGCCCTCGAGCTCGTCGAGCTGTGAGTTCACCTGCGCGATGGTGTCCTGCGCCTCGCTCAGCAAGGGCGTGGCTCCTTCGCGCGCGGCACGGATGGCGAGCGTGGCCTCGTCCAGGGTGCGTCCCAGTTTGAGCAGCGGGTACGCGAGGAACAACACGAGCAGCACGAAAGCGCCGGCCGCGATGATCGCGGCGATCGTCGCACCAGACACGCCTAATCCTCCAAGCTGTCGAGCAGCCGGGCCCGCCGACGAGGCGCTGCCCAGCGTGCGACCCTACCGGGTCAGCGATCGGCGCTCTCGCCGTTTGCCGTGCCCCGGATCTTGCCGCGTAGCTTCGCCAGCCGCTCGGTGAGAACCCGCTCGGCACCGTGCTCGCCGGGCCGGTAGTAGTCGCGGCCGACCAGCTCGTCGGGCGGGTACTGCTGCTCGACGACCCCTTCGGGCGAATCCGGCGGATAGCGGTACCGGCCCTTCGGGATGCCGGGCTGATGCGTGTCGCGCAAATGGACCGGGACCAGCCCTGCCTTGCCGTCGCGGACGTCGGCCTGCGCGTCGTTGATCGCCATGACGACCGCGTTGGACTTCGGCGCGAGCGCGAGGTGGATCGTGGCCTGGGCGAGGTTGATGCGCGCTTCGGGCATCCCGATCAGCTGCACGGCCTGGGCCGCGGCGGTCGCGGCGAGCAACGCGGTCGGGTCGGCCAGGCCGACGTCCTCGCTGGCGTGCACGACCAGCCGGCGGGCGATGAACCGCGGATCCTCGCCCGCCTCGATCATCCGGGCGAGGTAGTGCAGAGCCGCGTCGGCGTCCGAGCCGCGGATCGACTTGATGTACGCGCTGATCACGTCGTAGTGCTCGTTGCCGTCGCGGTCGTAGCGCACGGCCGCGGTGTCGACGGCCTTCTCCAGGGTGGCCAGATCGACCGCCGTGTGACCCGCCGCCGCAGTAGCGCCGGCTGCCGCCTCGAGCGCGGTGAGGGCGCGGCGCGCGTCGCCGTCCGACATCCGCAGCAGGTGCGCCCGGGCGTCGTCGTCGAGGGTGACCGAGCCGCCGAGGCCGCGTTCCTCGACGAGTGCCCGGTCGACCAGCTCGCTGACGTCGGCGTCGGTGAGCGGCTGCAGGTTGAGCAGCAGGCTGCGCGACAGCAGCGGCGACACGATCGAGAAGAACGGGTTCTCGGTGGTCGCAGCGACCAGGGTGATGGTGCGCGTCTCGACGGCGCCCAGCAGGGAGTCCTGCTGCGTCTTGGAGAAGCGGTGGATCTCGTCGATGAACAGCACGGTCTGCCGGCCGGCGTGGTTGAGCTCGCGCCGCGCGTCCTCGATCACGGCGCGGACGTCCTTGACCCCGGCGTTCAGCGCCGACAGCTGGGCGAAGCGGCGATTCGTAGCCGACGAGACGATCAGCGCGAGCGTGGTCTTGCCGCTGCCCGGTGGCCCGTACAGGATCAGCGACATCGGCTGGTCGCCCTCGACCAGGCGCCGCAACGGTGAGCCCGCGACGAGCAGGTGCTCCTGGCCGAGCACCTCGTCCAGCGTGCGAGGACGCATGCGGGCGGCCAGCGGCGCGTTGGCATCGACCCGGGTGCTCTGGGCAGGTGGGTCGAACAGCGTCACCGGCCAAGCGTAGGGGCCACGCACCCGGAGGTGGCACGGGTGGCTGCCGCCTCGGCGCCTTAGCGTTGGCGCCGTGGACATCCTGAGGTACACGGCGTTCAGCTCCGATCCGGCCGGCGGCAACCCGGCGGGCGTCGTCCTCGACGCGACCGGAGCCACCGACGCCGAGATGCAAGCCGTGGCGGCCGAGGTCGGCTTCTCCGAGACGGCGTTCCTGTTCCCGCGCGGTGGCCGCGCCTTCGACGTGCGCTACTTCAGCCCGCTCGCCGAGGTGCCGTTCTGCGGCCACGCGACGATCGCCACGGCAGTCGCGTACGCCGAACGGCTCGGTACGGGCGCGCTGGCGTTCCAGACGCGCGCCGGCCTGGTCGAGGTGACGACCACGTCCGGCGAGGATGGAGCCCCGACGGCCACGCTGGTGAGCGTTGCGCCGCAGGTCGCCGGCATCGCGTCGGATGACCTGAGCGCCCTGCTGGCCGCACTGCGCTGGGATGCCGGTGACCTCGATCCAGCCCTGCCCCCGCGGGCGGCGTTCGCCGGCGCGTGGCATCCGATCGTCGCAGCAGGCTCCCGCGAGCGGCTCGCCGCCCTCGACTACGACTTCGACGCGCTCGGCACGCTGATGGCGGCACGCGACTGGACGAGCGTCGACCTCGTCTGGCGCGAGTCGGCCACCGTGTTCCACGCGCGCAATCCGTTCCCGCCCGGCGGGGTGGTCGAGGACCCGGCCACCGGTGCGGCCGCGGCCGCGCTCGGCGGATACCTGCGTGAACTGGCGCTGGTCGACCTGCCGGCCACGCTCACCGTCCATCAGGGCGACGACATGGGACGTCCCGGCGTCCTCACCGTCACCATCCCGGCAGCACAAGGCAGCGGCATCGGCGTCTCCGGCACCGCCGTCGCATTGCCGTAGCAGGATTGGCCCATGCAGACACGACACATCGGAAATGAGCCGGTCAGCGCGATCGGCCTCGGCGCGATGCAGCTCGACTGGCATCCGGAGAACGCCGAGCGCTCCGAGGCGACGGTGCGCGCCGCGCTGGACGAGGGCATCACGCTGATCGACACGGCAATCGCGTACGGCCCGGTGGCACTCGGCGCCCGCACGATGGGCGAGAACGAGCGCCTGGTCGGGTCGCTTCTGGACCGGCTCGGCGTGCGCGACGAGGTCTTCGTCGCGACGAAGGGCGGGCATACGCGCACCGCCGGCGGTGGCTGGGGCCTGGACAGTTCGGCGGCCGCCCTGCACGCCGCCGTGGACGCCAGCCTTGCCAATCTCGGCGTCGAGCAGATCGACCTCTACCAGCACCACCGCCCGGATCCGAAGGTGCCCTACGCCGAGATCATGGCGACGATGAAGGAGATCTACGACTCCGGCAAGGTGCGGATGGTCGGGCTGTCGAATGCCGATCCGGACCAGATCCGGCTGGCCCGCGACATTCTCGGCGACGCCCTGGTCAGCGTGCAGAACCAGTACTCGCCGAGCTTCCGGTCCAGCGAGCGCGAGCTGTGGCTGTGCGACGAGCTGGGCCTCGCGTTCCTGCCGTGGAGCCCGCTCGGCGGTGGCGGTGGAGCCCACCGGCTCGGCGAGCGGCACGACGCGTTTGCCCAGCTGGCGGGCGAGCTCGGCGTGAGCCCGCAGCAGGTGTGCCTGGCCTGGATGCTCGCGAAGTCGCCGGTGGTGATCCCGATCCCGGGCGCGAGCCGGCCCGAGTCGATCCGCGACTCCGCGCAGGCGGCCGACCTCTCGCTCAAGCCCGACCAGCTCGCGCTGCTCGACGCCGGCTGACCGCTGCCGGTCAGCCCAGGTGGCCGCCGATCTTGGTGTAGCCGCGCAGCAGGTCACGGGAGATGATCAGCCGCTGCATCTCGTCGGTGCCCTCGAAGATCCGCCACAGCCTGGCCTCGCGGTACCAGCGCTCGATCGGCAGCTCGCGGGTATAGCCCATGCCGCCGTGGATCTGCAACACCCGGTCGACGACGTGGTTGGCCATATTCGCCCCGTACAGCTTCGCCATCGACGACGAGTGCCGCGGATCGCGTCCCTGATCGACCGTCCACGCGGCATGCAGCACCAGCCAGCGGGCCGCCTCGAGCTCGACCTCCGAGTCGGCGATCATCCACTGGATCGCCTGGTTCGTGCCGATCGTGCGCCCGAACGTCTCGCGCGTGTTGGCCTGGTCGAGCGCCATCTGCAGCAGCCGCTCGGCCGCGCCGAGCGCCCGGGCGGGGATCAGGTAGCGGCCGCGGCCGATCCAGGCCATGCCCAGCTCGAAGCCCTGGCCGATCTCGCCGAGCACGTTGCGTCCCGGCACGCGGACGTCGTCGAAGACGAGCGAAGCCGGCCCGCCCTCGCCCATGGTCTGGATGAAGTGCGAGGTCCAGCCCATCGAACGGTCGACCAGGAACGCCGTCGCACCGGTGTGCGCCCCGCGCTCGGCGTCGGTCACCGCGATGACGATGACGAAGTCGGCGTCGTTGCCACCTGTGATGAACGTCTTCTCGCCGTTGATGATCCAGTCGTCGCCGTCGCGGCGGGCGCTGGTCTTGATGTTCGCCGCGTCCGAGCCGGCGCCGGGCTCGGTGATCGCGAAGCAGGAGAGCCGTTCGCCCTCGATGGTCGGGATGAGGTACTCGGCACGCTGCGAATCGTTCGCCTCGTACAGGATGTTGTCGGCCTCGCCGCCGAAGGAGAACGGGACGAACGTGCGGCCGAGCTCGGTCCAGATCAGCGCCTGGGTGATCGCCGGCAGGTCCATGCCGCCGTACTCCTCGGGCGTCGAGAGCCCCCAGAAGCCGAACTTGCGGGCCTTGAGCTGCAGTTCGCGCCGCTCGTCACGGGCCACGCCCGGCTCGCCCTTGCGCTCGCGGCGCAGCACCTCCGGCTCGCGCGGCACGATCTCGTCCGCGATGAACTGGCGTGCCGTGTCGCGGATCGCGATCTGCTCGTCGGAGAAGGCGAAGTCCATGCTCAGTGCGCCGGAGCCTTGGCGCGCAGGATGGAGACGAACTCGCGCATCCACGCCGGATGGTCGGGCCACGCCCGTGCCGACACCATGACGCCGTCGACGACGGCCTCGCTGTCGACGAACTCGGCACCGGCCGCCGCGACGTCGAGCGCCAGCGCCGGGTAGGCGGCGCTGCGCCTGCCCTGCAGGGTGCCCGCCGCGGCCAGGGCGAGCGGTCCGTGGCAGATGTGCGCGGTCGGCTTGTCGGCCTCGGCGAAGTGCCGCAGGATCCGCTGGACGTCCGGGTCGTTGCGGATGTACTCCGGCGCCCGCCCACCGGGCACGACCACGGCGGCGTACTCGGACGGGTCGACGTCGGCGAACGCCAGGTCAGCCGGCCAGCTGTGCCCGGGCTTCTCCGTGTAGGTGTCGAAGCCGTCGACGAAGTCGTGCACGACGAACTGCAGCTTCTTCTTCGTCGGCGCGGCGATATGCACCTCGTAGCCCTCTTCCAGCAGCCGCTGGTAGGGGTACATGACCTCCAGGTCTTCGGCCGCGTCGCCGGTGAGGATCAAGATCTTGGCCATGACGGAGCCCTCGCTTCCTCAGATGCGCGAATGACTCCGATCCTTGGGCGCGAGCGCCGTCCGGTCAACCAAGCGCTCTCAGCAACGTTCCGGTATCGGTCGTGCCCAGGCGGACGAAGGTCGGTGTCCGCGTCAGATCGGCGGCGTATCCGGACAGGTCCGCCGGCCCACGGACCACGCGCCCGGTCGCGACGTCGAGCCACTGACCGGCAGGCACGTGGATGTCGCGGCTGGCCTGGTCGGTGAGGATCGGCGCGGCCAGCAACGAGTCGCCGAGCAGCCACTCGTCGTTGACGGTGTAGGTCGCCTGGTCGCCGGGGTAGTCGAAGAACAGCGGCTTCATGATCGGCTCGCCGCTGCGGACGGCCCGGTCGACCTGCGCGTCGATGTACGGCGCGAGCCGTTCGTGCGTCTTCGCGGCCGCTGAGTACAGGTCGATCGTCTGCTGGTCGTAGGTCTGCGTGCCGGACGGGCTGGACACTCCCAGCGGCGAGGCGGCCGAGTACATCAGCGGCATCAGGCTCGCGGCCTGGGCCCACCGGACGAGTACCTGCTTGGTCGGCGGCGGCTGGCCGAGCGAGCCGCCGATCATGTCCGTCTCGACGAACGGGTAGCCGATCGTGCTGATCGACAGGTTCTGCGCGACGGCGGCCTGCAGCGAGCTGAAGCTGGTGCCCTTGTCGACCTGCCGGGTGACGAAGCCGTACTTCTGCGAGCCGGTCCACGAGATGCGCACGCCGGCACCCTGCTGATCGAACTGGTCGGTCATCTGGGCGCCGAGCGTCAGGTAGTCGAGCGGCGCGTAGCCCGGGTAGGTCGCGCACGACTCGTCGTAGAACCGGGTGTCGAACTTGAAGCCGTCGACGCCGTACGTGCTCTCCAGGTTCTGCAACTGCCCGACGTACCACGCCCGCGCGTCCGGATTCGCCAGGTCGACGATGCCGGCGGTGCCGTTCCACCAGGTCACGCTGCACGACTTGCTCGGGTCGGTCTTCGACTTGAGCAGGTAACCGTGGTCAGCCGCGTAGGCGTAGTCGCTGGCGTCGTTGTTGATCCAGAGCGTCTCCCACAGGCCGAAGTCGTAGCCCATCGCATGGATCTGGTCGGATAGCGCCTTCGGGTCCGGGAACTTGCTGTTGAACGAGAAGTCGCCGTAGTGGCTCATCCAGCCGTCGTCGACCTGGATGGTGCGCGCCGGGACACCCGCGTCATGCAGGCCCTTCGCCCACGACAGCGCGGACGCCTGGGACACGGACGTGTAGAACTGCCCCCACGAGTTCCACAGCGGCTTGGCGTACTGCGCGTCGGTGGCGTCGCTCTTCGTCGGCGTTCCGGTGATCCCGATGTAGTCGGCGTACACGTCGTGCGGCGTGCGCTCGACGAAGACGGTCGAGTCCATGGCGTCGCTGCCGGTCAGCGAGTATCCGAAGACGCCCGGCTGCACGGAGTTCAGCGCCACATCCATGACGTCACGCGTGTCGACCCAGAGCCCGGTGCCCCGCTGGGTGAACCAGAACGGATCGGTCATCAGGTACTCGGCGGGCCCCATCGCCTCGTCGCGCACCTGGCCGGAGTCCAGCGGCCACGGCTGGCGGGTGTACGGCCCACCGTAGGACGTCTGCGCCTCGCCCTGGCCGTACCAGTGCCCGGCGGACGCGACGCGGTAGTGGCTGGCGACCTGCGCGGCACCGGGCGCCGACCAGGTCATGCGGTACCGGTCTCGCGCCGGCGTGATCCGATACGCAATGGTCGTGCCGGCCGAGTTCGTGGCGAGCGTCAGGTCGAGCACGCCGTCGTGCCAGCTCGAGCTCTGCACGGCAGTCGCGGTCGCCCAGCCGGCCGCCGTCTGGAAGTCGGCCGGCCCGGACGAGTCGGCGCCGGTCGTGGTCTGCAGGACCGTGCCGCCGGCGCGCTGGGTCGTGATCTGGAACGGCGAGGTCGCCACCACGATCGTGTAGCCGGGCGCTCCGGCGCCGGCGGGCACGCGCAGCGTCAACGTCGCGCCGTTGTCCGCGAACTCGGGGGCGTTGCCCGTGGGCGCCGCGCCGGCGCGACCCGCGGCGGCTGGCACGAGCGCGACGGCGAGCAGGGCCGCTGCGCCCGACCGGACGAGTGTTGACCGATGGCGTCGTCGAACAGTCATGTGTCGCTCCTTCGGCGGACAGCTGCGCCGCGCGGGCCCGGATCGATCGGGCTGCGGACCGTCCCCCCGCCGAGCGGTCGCGGCGCCGATCAGGCGATCCGGTGTACGGCGGTCAATCGCCGCTCAGCGTAGGAAGGCGGGCAGATAGGCGTCAAGGGGTTCGCTGCGCGAATCTGCTCGGACTCCAATCATTTCCCGTACGTATGTGCAGATTACTCGCGCATAGGTGGGCATACCGCCGCAGTGCGCAGGCAAGTTGCGTATTTGATCTTGCTGTGAACGACTACGGCTGGGCGTCGACGCCGGCCTGTTTGCGCTGCTCCGCGGTGATCGGCGTCGGCGCGCCGGTGAGCGGGTCGTAACCTCCGCCGGTCTTCGGGAACGCGATGACGTCGCGGATGGATTCAGTGCCCGACAGCAGCGCGCAGATGCGGTCCCAGCCCAGCGCGATGCCACCGTGCGGCGGGGCGCCGTAGGAGAACGCATCCAGCAGGAAGCCGAACTTCTCCTCAGCCTGCTCTTTGGACAGCCCCATCACGGCGAACACCCGCTCCTGGACGTCACGCCGGTGGATACGGATGGACCCGCCGCCGATCTCGTTGCCGTTGCAGACGATGTCGTAGGCGTACGCGAGTGCCGATCCGGGGTCGGTGTCGAAGGTGTCCATCGACTCGGGCTTGGGCGAGGTGAACGCGTGGTGCACAGCCGTCCAGGCGCCGGAGCCCACCGCGACGTCGTCGGTCTCCGCGACGAGCTCGAAGAGCGGCGCGTCGACGACCCAGACGAACGACCACGCGGACTCGTCGATCAGCCCGAGCCGCCGGCCGATCTCGAGCCGGGCCGCGCCGAGCAGGGCACGCGCCGACGAGGGCGTCCCGGCGGCGAAGAAGATGCAGTCGCCGTTCTTCGCGCCCGCCGCCGCGGCCAGGCCGACCCGCTCGTCGTCGGAGAGGTTCTTGGCGACCGGTCCGCCGAGCTCGCCGTCGTCGCCGACGAGGACGTACGCCAGGCCCCGCGCACCGCGCTGCTTGGCCCAGTCCTGCCAGGCGTCGAGCTGCCTACGCGGCTGCGACGCCCCGCCTGGCATGACGACCGCGCCGACGTGCGGTGCCTGGAAGACGCGGAACGGCGTGCTCTTGAAGTAGTCGGTCAGCTCGACCAGTTCGAGACCGAAGCGCAGGTCCGGCTTGTCCGTGCCGAAGCGCATCATCGCCTCGGCGTAGGTCATCCGCGGGATCGGCGTGGCGATCTCGTGGCCGATGAGCCGCCACAACGCCGCCAGGACGTCCTCGGCCAGGGCGATCACGTCGTCCTGGTCGACGAAGCTCATCTCGACGTCGAGCTGGGTGAACTCCGGCTGGCGGTCGGCGCGGAAGTCCTCGTCGCGGTAGCAGCGGGCGATCTGGAAGTACCGCTCCATGCCCGCCACCATCAGCAGCTGCTTGAACAGCTGCGGGGACTGCGGCAGGGCGTACCACGGCCGGCGACGCAGCCGGGCCGGCACCAGGAAGTCGCGGGCGCCTTCGGGTGTCGACCGGGTCAGCGTCGGCGTCTCGATCTCGACGAACTTGTGCGCATACATGACGTCGCGGGCGGCCCGGTTGACGTCGCTGCGCAGCCTGATCGCCGCGGCCGGCTCGGCGCGCCGCAGGTCGAGATACCGGTACCGCAAACGCACCTCTTCGCCGACACCCGTGTGCTCGTCGAGCTGGAACGGCAGTGTGGCCGCCTCGCTGAGCACGTCCAGACGAGACGCGTCGACCTCGATCTCGCCGGTCGGGATGTTCGGGTTGACGTTGCCCTCGGGGCGCAGCCGCACCTCGCCGGTCACCGCGACGCACCACTCGTTGCGCAGATCGTGGGCTATGTCGTCCTCGCGGATGACGACCTGGACGGTGCCCGACGCGTCACGCAGGTCGATGAACGCCACGCCGCCGTGATCGCGCCGCCGGGCAACCCAGCCGGCCAGCGTCACGGTCTGCCCGGCGTGCTCGGTGCGCAGCGTGCCGGCCTCGTGCGTCCGGATCACGGACTCTCCCCTTCGATCACGACCTGCGGGCGCAGATCGTCGGCCGGCGGCAGCCAACCGGCCGGATCGGCAACCACCTGCGCGCCGCTTCGGATGTCCTTGACCTCGTCGGGCTCCCCCGGCGCGCCCGGGAACCATACATACGGGATGCCGCGGCGTTCCGCGAAGCGAATTTGCCGGCCGTACTTCTGCGCGTTCGGCGACACCTCTGTCGCGATGCCCCGCGCCCGCAGGGCCTGGGCGATCTCGTCGCACCGCGCCC